>CDZL01005573.1_pt1 | contig 92195 bp, 83 predicted proteins | sample 557581 | NCBI WGS metagenome assembly CDZL01 (sample SAMEA3182063, study PRJEB8094) | gut metagenome | biome: human; feature: gut; material: Stool; isolation source: human stools | place: Canada | collected 2013-01-29 | reverse complement strand
AGCGGCGCACCGTTTGGCTACCAGAAAGACCCTGCCGACCACAATCACCTTGTGATCGACCCGAACACCGCCCCCGTTGTTGAGTATATCTATTCAATGGCAGAGGAAGGGCTGGGGCTTCACCGCATCGCCAAGCGGCTCCACGATGAAAAAGTCTTGAAGCCGTGTTACTACAAGAAAGAGATGTTTGGCCGCTTTATTGATGATGAAAAGATGTATGATTGGGACAGTGCCTATATCAGTCAGGTTCTGCACAGCCCAGTCTACGCCGGACACATCATCTACGAAGCCAAGCCCACCGTGTCCATGAAATCCAAAAAGCGGCGTTATATTCCGTTTGAAGAACGCGCTATCGTTCCGAATACACATGAAGCAATCATCCCACAAGACCGCTGGGAAAACGTGCAGCGAATCCTTTACAGCCGTTCCGGTTGTTTTATGTGTGATAAGACCGACTACGACAATATCTTCAAGGGCATCGTCCGCTGTGCAGACTGCGGCAGAACGATGTTAGTCAAGGTCGAGCACAGGCGCAAACGTAACAGTGTTCTGGATCAGACCTTTTATTGTTGCAGCACTTATCGGAAATATGGTGCGAAAGCCTGTGACTCTCACAATTTGGAAGCCCGTGTTCTGCATGAAGCTGTCTTTGCAGACATTCAGGCACACGCAAAGGCTGCTGTGAGCAATCGGGAAGCCCTTGTGAAGAAGATTGCAAATCAGATGCACCTCCGGGTGTCCTCTGACCGGGCGCAGCACAAACGGGATTTGAAGCAGTGTAAAGCACGAATCGCAGAAATCGAAGACCTGTATGCAAAACTTTATGAGGACGTATCAAAGGGACTTCTCCCGGAGAAACGTTTTCAAATGCTTGCAGATCGCTACGACAAAGAACAGGCTGAACTGACCGACAAGATTGAGCAGTACGAGCGGGAAGGCCGTGCTGAACACGATCAGCTGGACAAGATTCAGGATTTTATTGATGAAGTCAGCAAGTACGCTGGCATCACCGAACTGAACTATAAGATTCTGCATCAGCTGATTGACAAGATTCTGGTATCCAAAGCGGAAAAGGTCGATGGCGAATACGTCCAGAAAATCCAGATTTTCTACCGCTTTATCGGCCCATTGGATGCCATTGAATAACAACGTCAGAAAAGTCACCTCCGAGAACTATCCTACAGATTCCGGACGTGAGGGCGAACTGATCTTTCGACTGGTCTATGAGCAGGCTGGCTGCAAAAAGCCCTTCTCCCGCCTATGGCTGTCCAGCATGGAGGAAAACGCCATCCGGGAGGGCTTTGCCCACCTCAAACCGTCAACTGAATACGATGCGCTGTACAACGCAGCACTCTGCCGGGAACGCGCCGACTGGATGGTCGGCATCAATGCATCCCGGCTTTTTTCGTGCCTGTACGGTCAGCCGCTGGCGGTGGGGCGTGTTATGACCCCGGTGCTTGCTATGACGGTGGTGCGAGAAGCCGCCATCGCCGCCTTTACCCCGGAAAAATTCTACACGGTGAATCTGGAACTGACCAGCGGCTGCACGGCATCCAGCCGCCGCATTCCTGAAAAATCCGTTGCTGAAAACCTGTTGAAAGCCTGCCGAAAGGAGATGGTAGCAACGATCCAGCGCATCACCCGCAAGGAAAAGTCCGAGAATCCACCACCACTGTATGATCTGACCACCCTTCAGAGGGATGCTAACCGCTTGCTGGGGTACAGCGCACAGCAGACTTTGGACTATGTACAGAGCCTGTATGAGAAGAAACTTACCACTTATCCCAGAACTGATAGCTGCTATATCACCGACGATGACGAGGAGATGCTGGAGGAACTGACTGAGGAGTTGGAGGGTTTTCTCGACATTACCTCGACAGATGTGGACGAGGCTGTGCCTCGGACACGGCGCACCGTCAACCGGGAAAAAGTCACCGACCACCACGCCATTCTGCCCACTCGCAGTATGCTGCAAGCAGATCTGGACGCACTGCCCAAGGGCGAGCAGAACGTCCTGAAGCTCATCATCGCCCGGACGCTGATGGCGGTAAGCACGCCCTTCCGTTATCTGGAGACCCTGCTGACCACCGAATGCGCCGGGGAGGAATTTACCGCCAAGGGCAAGGAGGTTTTGGAGGAAGGCTGGAAAGCGGTGGAGCGCAAAGTGCTGGCGGACATCCTGAACCGAAAGCAGGAACTCGCAGCCCTGCCCAATGTCGCAGAAAATGAGTGCGGCATCCTCAATGCAGAACTGAAAGAGGGGCAAACAACCCCGCCGAAGCATTTTACCGAGGACCTTCTACTTCATGCGATGGAAACCGCTAGTGCAGACAGTATGCCGGAGGGTGTGGAACGTCAGGGCATCGGCACCCCGGCAACCAGAGCCGCCACCATCGAAAAGCTGGTGCAGAAGGGCTTTCTGGAACGGAAAGGCACCAAGAAAACCAAGGTGCTTCTGCCCACCGACAAGGGCAAAGCCCTCATCACCGTGATGCCCGAAGAAATCCAGTCTGCGGATATGACGGCTGACTGGGAAGCGAAATTGCTGCAAATCGAGCGCAGCGAAATGGAACCGGAAACTTTTATGACTGAAATCAAAGAGATGATTTCCTCGCTGGTAACGACCACCGAGGCTGCGAAGGGAGCGAATGCGCTTATGAAAAACAAGATTTTTGGTGTCTGTCCGAACTGTGGGAAGCCTGTCGTGGAGCGTGAAAAGGGCTGGTTCTGTGAGAACAGGGAGTGCCGTTTCGTGCTGTGGAAGGACAATGCGTTCTTCAAGCGTCTGGGCAAGCGGCTGGATTCCCATGTGGCGGACAAGCTGCTGCGGGATGGCCGTGTCCGCCTGAAGGACTGCAAGAGTGCCAAGGGCAAGACCTACAACGCCACCGTGCTGCTGGGCACCGAACCCGATGGCCGCAGCAAGTTTTCTCTGGAATTTGAAGGTGGCTGCTGATGGAGCAGAAAAAAGAAGCGGTTTACCTTATCAACGATGAACGCTATCTCCACCTCCGGGAAAACGGTGCAGGAGTCGGCTTTGCCACCTACAACAAGATAACTGGTGAGCCGCTGGAAAGCGGGCAGATCTCGGAAAAGAACCTGCCGCCCGATGGCAGGAACGCCATTTCTGCCGCCCGGAACTGGTATCTGTTTGAACTTTCGGACGATGACCGCAAGGTCATCCAACAGGAAAGCGTAAAGATCCTCGAAAACATCCCGCAGGCGGGCATCGGCAGACGGCGCATCTGGGAGCCGGAAACGCTGCCGAAGGATATTCGTCTCATCAACAGCCACTATGATGACCTCTATCGCATTCCAGATGGCGGCGTGATTCAGGTGGATTACCCGGATGGGCGCAGTTTTACGGCACGGGTGGAACATCTGGATGATTATCACTTTGACATGGGCGGTCTGGGCAATGTGTTCCACATCTGCCAGTTTGCCGAGGTCATGGAGCGGAACCATGCCGACTTCTACCCCGAAATTCAGACACAGGACGAGCAGGCCGCATGGGAACTGGGTGGCAAAGGTTATATTGCCATCCAGTCCTGTGAGGATGGATGGGACTACACCATTTACCACAGCGATTTTTCCGTGATGGACGGCGGGCAGTTGGATTCCCCGGAACTGACCATTCAGGAAGCCCGTGAGCAGATTCTGGAAGCACACCACATGGAAAAGGGGCGGCGGCTGTTGCAGGACTACGATGCAGTCATGGATAAAGTTGCGGAAGCCGAGGAACTGAGTGCAGACCATCGCCCTTCCACACTGGAAAAGCTGGCAGAACTGGCAAGTGATACGTCTGCGCCAAAATCCTCTGCACGTTCTGCACCGGAACTGTGAGGTGGACGATGCAGCAAAAATGGAACCAGAATTTTGACGGTGAACCCATGACGGACATCCCGCAGAAGTTTCTGAACGCAGGGTGCGATGTTTATATGGTAATGCAGCTGCGGCATGACGAAAAAATCCTCGATGAAAGATTTGCTTCCATGCGGGAACTGCATCGTCGGGGCAAAACGCCAGACCCGGAGCATTATGAGGTCACCTACTATGCTGATTTGCCGGCCATGTGGCAGGATGTGCCGAACAACGAGATTTTGGAAGAACTATTTCAGATGTTCAACCTCTCCCGTCCGCAGGATTTTGAGGGACACAGCCTGTCGGTCAGCGATGTGATCGCGCTTAAACGCAATGGCGAGGTGTCTGTGCATTATGTGGACAGCATCGGCTTCAAGGATTTACAGGGGTTTCTGGACAAGCAGCCGGAACGCCCTTCGGTGCTGATGAATCTCAAGGAAAAGTGCGATGCCCCGGAGTGCAATCCCACGGTATGCCGGAAAGTGAGGGCTGAACATGAACTTTAACCATGAGGAACTCATGCTGATGATGCTCTACAACACCGGCACCCGGATGGGGCTCATCCACGAACTGCGGCTCATGCAGTGCTACCTGATGCCCGATGAAACCGCCCTGCGGGAACTGTCGGAGGGTGTTATCGAAAAGCTGAAACTGCTGACTGATGCGGAGTTTGCCGAGTTGGAATTTCCCCCGGACTGATCTTTGCCGCCTGCGGGCGGCGTACATAAAGTATTTTGTTCTTCCAAAAGATATGCTATAATCAAATTAGACAAAATTCCTCTCTTCAAGCGATTTCTCCGCAATTTTCCTGTGGCTCTGCTCGTATCAAAAATAAGGGACCGATTTTTAATTGTCAGAACGGAGGAACCATTATGGCAATCTTTGAAAAGACCATCCGAAACAAAAACTTTGACAAGCTGCTTCGGAAGCTGGAAAATGAAATCCCGGACAGCAGTTGGTCGGCCAATCTGGAAGCAGGCAGTGACTTCAAAGAAGCCGACGCCCGGTGCAGTGTCCGTGTGTTTGAGCGGTACAGCATGATGGGCGGCAACCGCCTGAGCCTGACTCTGACCCTGTTCCAGAATGGAGACAGTCCGATCCGCCTGTCTGCCATCACCGCAGGCGGCAGTCAGGCGGTGTTCTTCAAGGTGAACACCCTCGGAGAAGAATCCTTTCTGGACGATGTAAAGGACCTGCTGGAAGAAATTTTGGAGGAGTAAAATGTTTTTTGGATGGTTTGACGCTATATTCAGCTTCATTTTCCCAATCCTGTTCCTGCTTTTTATTGGAATGTTTTTCTTTGCTCTAATTTCAAATCTCCGCACATGGAACAAAAACAACCACTCGCCGCGGCTTACCGTTCCGGCAACAGTGGTAGCAAAGCGCACCGATGTTTCGCATTCCAGCAGTGCCAATGCCGGAGATATGTCCGGTGCGCACGGATACGACACTAGCACATTTACATCGTACTATGTGACTTTTCAGGTGGAGAGCGGCGACCGGATGGAATTTGAAGTGGACGGAAGCGATTATGGTCTGCTCGTGCAGGGCGACATCGGAAAGCTGAGTTTTCAGGGCACCCGCTATCTTGGGTTTGAGCGGAGCTAAGTGTTTCTTACATTATATAGTATGGAGTGCTGTATGAACGATTTGTTTATCCAAGGGCTGACCATCGACTGGAACAGAGTTCGCCCATACAATTATGTTCGTCAGATTCCTGCCATCAGTGGAATCGACGCTTTTACATTCCATAAGCCCATTACGTTCTTTGTTGGCGAAAATGGAAGTGGAAAATCTACGCTTCTGGAAGCAATCGCTGTTGCTTACGGCTTCAACGCAGAGGGTGGAACGAAGAACTATTCATTTTCCACATACAACTCCCATTCGGAACTATGTGAGGCTATGACGATTTCCAAGGGGTATCGCAGACCAAAGTTCGGGTATTTTCTCCGAGCAGAGAGTTTCTATAATGTAGCCACCAAGGAAATCGACTATTCCGATGACGATCATCCCTCCAAAGGCTATCACCAAAAATCACACGGTGAAAGTTTCCTCGCCATTGCGCAGGACTACATGGGTGCAGATGGAGTCTATATTTTTGACGAGCCGGAAGCCGCTTTATCCCCGCAGCGGCAGCTCACGTTACTGATCAACATTTATCGGTGTGCCCAAGAAGGGGCGCAATTCATTATCGTATCACATTCACCCATTCTCCTCGGAATGCCTGATGCTGAGATTTTTAGCTTCGACAATGGCACGATTCATCCTTGTCAGTATGAAGATACGGACAGCTACGTTATCACCAAAACATTTGTAAATAATCGGCAGCATTTTTTGAACCAGCTTCTGAACGAAGAAACGTAATGCCGGGAAAGGACATTCCATATGAGTGATTCTACGTTGAAAGAGCTTTGGCAGCAGGTCGCTGAAAAGAAAAGCTGCGAAGCAAAACAGAAAGAACTGACCGCCCAGAGAGATACGCTTGCTGATCGCCTGAAAAAGCTGGAAAAATCCAAGCTGGCAGAGCAGGCTGATGTGGACCGTCTGGAGGGACACAGCCTTGCCGCATTTTTCTATCAAGTGATTGGAAAAATGGATGAAAAGCTGGACAAAGAACGGCAGGAAGCCTATGCAGCCCGTGTCAAGTACGATGCGGCTCTCCATGATCTTTCTTCCGTTGATGCCGACTTGGAGCAGATTCAAAATAGACTGGAACGGCTGTCCGATTGCGAAAGGCAGTATCAAGCTGCTCTTTCCGAAAAAATCAAAAGCATCAAAGTCTCTGCCCACCCTGCCGCACAGCAGATTGTGGAAAGCGAAAGCCGCATTGCCGCACTGAAAGTCCAAAAGCGGGAGCTGCTGGAAGCCATCAACGCCGGAAAGACCGCCTTGCACACGGTCAATGAAGTTCTGGAAACGCTGGATAATGCCGAGGGCTGGAGTACATGGGACGTAATGGGCGGCGGTTTGATGGCTGATCTTGCCAAGTATGAGGAACTGGACAATGCACAGGAGCAGGTGGAACAGCTTCAAGTGGAACTGCGGCGGTTCAAAACTGAGCTTGCCGATGTTGAGATCACCGCAGACCTTCAGGTTGCGGTAGACAGTTTTTTGAAATTCGCAGATTTCTTCTTTGATGGCCTCTTTGCAGACTGGGCAGTTCTGGATCACATCAATCAGGCGCAGAGCAGAGTGGAAAACACCAAGAGCCAAATCAAGCGAGTCCTTGCACTTCTGAAAAAGATGCGCGAAGATATTGACGTCCAAATCGCTGACGAAAAAGAAAAGCAGGAGCAGCTTGCGGTGGAAACTGAGCTGTAAGTTTGAAGAGTCCGCTTATGTGATATGATTCGATAAAACCGAATTTACAGGAGGTGTTTCGATGAAAACAAGAAAGTTTGCCTTATGTCTGGCAGCGGTTTTTCTGGTAATGATTTATATCAATATTCAAAGAAACCATACTTTCACCCTTTCAGATGATGAAGGCACTATAAAGACAGAACAAATACAGCCACTTTGGGGAACTGTAAAAGTAAGCGGCGATTGTGATACTGATGTGGTCTTTACCGATGTTGAGACTGGAGAAAAATACAAAATCGGATATATTACACAGGGTGTAACAGAAAGAATCAAACTTGAACGAGGCAAATGGTATAAGGTGGTAGGCAGAGGCAACCTTACACTGAATCCGGTAAACATTCGAGTCGAATAAATGTAAGTTCCTTGCGGGCAGCTATGAAAGCTGAAGCTGAGAAGAAAGTTTTGAATATTCACATATGAAGGAGTACAGTTCTATGAGTTACGGTTGGGCAACTGTTTTCACTTTAGCGGCATGGTTTGCAGGGCTTGTGATTGACGTAAATGTGCGGGTCGGCGACCTCGGTTTACGAACCGTGCTTCCCGTCATCGTGATGGGGTGCTGCGTTATGAAGTACATAAAGGGCAATAGCAAATAATCTTATCTCGATACATTTTCCAGCGGGCGGCCACAAAACGGTTGCCCGCTCTTTTTATGCTCAAAAAACGAAGGGAGGAACGCTATGCCAAGCAAAACCGAAGAATATCTCGTCCTTGCCCAGCGCACGGCGAATGGTCTGACCCGGTACTGGGAAAGCTGGACGGATTACCTGACCACTGCATCCCGGCTGTACAAGTACCCTTTTGCGGACCAGCTGATGATCTACGCCCAGCGCCCCGATGCCACCGCCTGCGCCGAATTTGACATTTGGCGCAACCGGATGAACCGCTATGTCAGGCGTGGCTCTAAGGGCATCGCTCTGCTGGACGAATCCAGCGGATTCCCTCGACTGCACTACGTTTTTGACGTAAGCGACACCGGGGTGCGCCGTAATTCCCGTAACCCGGAGGTGTGGCAGCTCGGTCCCGATTTGGTGCAGCCGGTTTCAGAAATGCTCGCCGCCACCTACGGCATCAACGGAGAGCGTGTCAGCCAGCAGCTTGCTGATGTTGCCGGGAAACTGGTGGCGGATTACTGGGACAACAACAGCGAGGACATCAGCGCCATCGTTGACGGTTCGCTGCTGATGGATTATGATGAAGCCGGGGTGGAGATGCAGTTCAAGTCTGCCGCCGCCATTAGCGTCACCTACACGCTGCTGGAACGCTGTGGATTTGAGCCGGATGGCTATTTTGACAAAGACAGTTTTCAGGCCATCTACGATTTTTCTACCCCGGACACTGTCTACACACTCGGTGCCGCAGTCAGCGACATCAGCCGCGAAGTCCTGCGCACCGTCGAGCGGGCAGTCAAAACGACCATCCGCCGCCGAAACAATGAAAGGAGCCAGCATGAATATGAGCAGCAATCTGAACTACACGCAGACCGGGGATTATCTTCTCCCGAACCTGACTCTGCATCAGCCGAAGAACCCGCTGGGCAAGTACGGCAGGATGCGCCTGAACTTTCTGAAACAGCAGCACCCGGTTCTGTACCACACGATGCTCCTGAACGGGAGCCTGTACCCGACCCTGACCGAACTGGAGCAGACCGCAGCAGCGATGAAGAAGCAACTGATGGCCGATCTGCTGGCGAAGAACCCGGCCCCGGACAAGGAGAAGAATCAGATGGCGTGGGTACAGCACATGAACAGCCTACAGGAGCAGGTCGAGGAAGTGATTCGGACGGAACTGATCTACAGCTAAGTTTTCTGGATGCCGTCATCCCCACCGAAGCCCAGCAAATTGAACATATCGACCGAGCGGAGAGCGAAAAATCGCCCTCCGCTTTTGTTTTGTCGCAGGCTGAAATTGAGAATGAACTGCGCAAGCATGGTTCCGGTTTTCAGGATGGCAAGCAGCGGATCATCGAACTGTACCAGACACAGCCCGACCGCAAACTCCGCGCTAAAGCATTGGCGAAAGAGTACGGCATCGGCGGACATTCGCAGGATTTTCTGGATGGCAGCAGCGGTTTTGTAAATCATGATGGAAAAGGACTTGAATTTGACCACTACCCGGATCATCAAAAGGTTACGTTAAGCTGGACACAGGTCGAGAAATACATCGACCTGATGATTCAGTCTGACCGCTACCTGACCGATAAGGAAAAAGAGCATCGTGCCGCCGTGCAGGAAGCGGAACGACAGCTCCCAATGCTGGATGGTGATGCCGCTGCCGAATACAATGCTCTGAAAGAGCAGTACCCCAATACCCTGATTGGCTTTGAACTGGGCGGATATTTTCTGTTCTATGACAAAGATGCAATCACTGTAAAGGAAGTTTTTCGTTCTAATTTGCTGTCACAGGAAAATGCGCTGGGAAAAGTCAAAGTGACCGGCTTTTTGCGCAGAGAGTGGGTAGCAAAATCGCAGAAGCTGTGGGCCGAGGGCAACAGCATCTATCTAGCCGGACAGGGCGGAGATGGTACCCACCATCAGACAAAATATCTGCGAGAGGAAGATTATCTGCCGATCGGCATCATCATCAAGCTAGATGGCCGGGATTTCCGTGTGGATCACGTCAACTTCATGTTCAAATCCGTCAGCTTGCAGGACATGGACTTGACCAACAGCGGACAGCCCATCTTCCGGGTTGAACGGTTGCCCAATATCCGGGAACTGTATGAACAGCAGCAGGATGAAATTATTGACGTTTCTCCTGAAAAGGCTGTTGATTACAAGGTCGGTGACGAAGTTGTTGTTGACCTTCCCACCCGAACCATCGAAGGCAAAATCGGCTATGTTGGCGAAACCGATGTGCGCATCGACACCAGCGCGCATGGGCAGTCGTGGGATAACGAGGTACTCAACAAGCAGCAATTCGAGGACGGTCTGCGGCGGGATGAACCTACACCTGATGAGGAACTGGACAAGTTGCCTATCTCTGTGGAGGTCAATGGCGAGTGGCAGACCTTTCCGGATGCTGCTGCCGCAGACGAAGCCCTGAACGCTGAACCGATGCCGGAAGCCGCAGGAAATTTTCACATCACGGATGATAATTTGGGTGTCGGAGGCCCCAAGCAGAAATTCGCCCGCAATATTGAAGCCATCCAGACCTTGCGCACTTTGGAGCAGGAGCATCGCGGTGCCACCGCCGAGGAGCAGCAGGTGCTTTCGCAGTATGTAGGCTGGGGCGGTCTTGCAGATGTCTTTGACCCCAACAAGGAAAACTGGTCTGCCGAGTACACCCAACTGAAAGGGTTGCTCACCGAAGAGGAGTATGCCGCCGCCCGCGCTTCCACTCTGAATGCCCACTATACCTCTCCGGTGGTAATTCGCGCCATCTATGATGCTGTGGAAAAGATGGGCTTCCAGTCTGGAAATATCTTGGAGCCTTCCATGGGTATTGGCAACTTTTTCGGTATGCTGCCCTCTGGCATGGCTGACAGCCGTCTGTATGGTGTGGAACTGGATTCCATCACCGGACGCATCGCCCAAAAACTATATCCACAGGCCGACATTACGGTTGCTGGCTTTGAAACCACCGACCGCCGAGATTTTTACGACCTTGCCGTAGGTAATGTCCCTTTCGGTCAGTACAAAGTCAACGACAAGGCGTACAACAAACTGGGTTTTTCTATCCACAACTACTTTTTCGCCAAGACTATCGACCAGATCCGACCGGGCGGCGTGATTGCTTTCGTGACCAGCCGTTTCACGATGGACAGCAAAGACAGCAGTGCCCGCAAGTACATGGCGGAACGTGCTGATTTGCTGGGAGCCATCCGCTTACCCAACAACGCTTTTAAGGCAAATGCAAGCACCGAGGTTGTTTCGGATATCCTCTTTTTGCAGAAGCGTGACCGCCCTGCAGACATCGAACCTGCATGGGTGCAGCTGGGGCAGACCGAAGATGGCTTCAATATCAATCAGTATTTTGTAGACCATCCGGAAATGGTGCTGGGAAATTTGGAACTAGAAAGCACCCAGTACGGCCATGACCTGACCGTTGCACCAATCGAAGATGCAAACCTTGCAGACCAGCTTACCGAAGCGGTGCAGCACATCGAGGGCCAGTACACTGCGGTGGAGATTGCCGCTCCGGACGTTGCCGATGCGGAAGTGCAGCGCAAAACTCTGCCCGCAGACCCTACCGTGAAGAATTTCAGCTATACTGTGGTGGATGGTGAAATCTACTACCGCGAGAACTCCATCATGACACAGATTGAACTGTCCGACAACGCCAAAGGCCGTGTGGCTGGCATGGTGGAACTGCGGCAGATCGTCAACGAGTTGATCGACCAGCAGTTGAATGACTTCCCGGACGAGGATATCAAGGCATCGCAAGCAAAATTGAACGCCGCCTACGATGCGTTTACTGCAAAATACGGTCTGATCAACGACAAGAAAAATGCCAGACTTTTTGATGATGATAGCTCCTACTATCTGCTCTGCTCACTAGAAAACTTGGATGAAAACAGGCAGTTGAAAAGCAAAGCGGATATGTTCACCAAGCGGACGATTCGTCCAGAGCGTGTTGTCACAAGCGTGGACACCCCCAGCGAAGCACTGGCGGTGTCCATTGGTGAGCATGGCAAGGTCGATTTGCCCTACATGGCCGACCTGCTGGGCACTCCCGGTGACTATGAGCGCATCACCACTGAACTGTCTGGTGTGATTTTCAAAGATCCTGCCGCTGATGCTGACGATCCGGAAGCCGGCTGGCAGACTGCGGATGAGTACCTTTCCGGCAACGTGCGCGATAAGCTGCGCATGGCACAGCTCGCTGCAGAAAGCCACCCGGAGTTCAAGGTCAATGTGGACGCACTTGAAAAAGCCCAGCCCAAAAATCTGGAAGCATCTGAAATTGATGTGCGGTTGGGTGCCACATGGCTTGACCCCTCTATCGTGCAGCAGTTCATGATGGAAACTTTTCAGCCGCCCTACCGCATCCGCTACAACAACGCCATCACCGTCCGCTACTCTCCTTATACTTCTGAATGGCGGATCAGCAATAAGTCCGCCACCGGCTACGGTGACATTATGGCTACCGAAACCTACGGCACCCGCCGGGCCAACGCCTATAAAATTCTGGAGGACACCCTGAACCTGCGCGACAGCCGCGTCTACGATACCATTGAGGAGAATGGCAAGGAAAAACGTGTGCTGAATCAGAACGAGACCACCCTCGCCCAGCAGAAACAGCAGGCTATCAAGGACGCTTTTGCTGGCTGGGTTTGGAAAGACCCACAGCGGCGAGCCTTACTGGTAAAGAAGTACAATGAGCTTTTTAACTCTACCAGACCTCGTGAGTATGACGGTGGCCATATTCATTTCGTGGGCATGAACCCGGAGATCAATTTACGAGAGCATCAGCGCAATGCGGTTGCCCATGTGCTGTATGGGTACAACACCCTTTTGGCGCACGAAGTCGGTGCCGGCAAGAGTTTTGAGATGGCGGCTTCCGCTATGGAACTGAAACGTCTGGGCTTGTGCCAGAAGTCACTGTTCGTGGTGCCCAACCACCTGACGGAACAGTGGGCTGCGGAATTCTTGCACCTCTATCCCAATGCAAAGCTGCTGGTTACCAGCAAGAAAGATTTTGAACCCGGCAACCGCAAAACGTTTTGCAGTCGTATCGCTACCGGTGATTATGATGCGGTTATCATCGGACACAGCCAGTTTGAAAAGATACCCTTGTCCGCAGAACGACAGGAGCGTCTGATTCAGGAACAGATGGATGAAATCGAGGAGGCCATCGAAGAAGCGAAAGCACAGGTTGGTGAGCATTTCACGGTAAAGCAGCTGGAAAAACTGCGTAAGTCTCTGAAACAGAAACTGGAGAAGCTGCAAGGCGCAGACCGTAAAGATGATGTGGTTACGTTTGAGCAATTGGGCATAGACAGGTTGTTTGTGGATGAGAGCCAAAACTATAAGAACTTGTTCTTATATACGAAGATGCGGAATGTGGCCGGACTGAGCACATCTGAAGCGCAAAAATCCTCCGATATGTTTGGAAAATGCCGCTACCTCGATGAGATCACCGGAGGCCGTGGTGTTATTTTTGCGACAGGCACCCCTATCAGCAACAGTATGACCGAGATGTATACCCTCATGCGCTATCTCCAGTACAACACTTTACAGCAGAAAGGGCTGACCCATTTTGATGCGTGGGCATCCACCTTTGGTGAGACGACCACGGCCATTGAACTTGCGCCCGAAGGCACCGGATACCGTGCGCGCACCCGGTTCGCTAAGTTCTTCAACTTGCCTGAACTGATGGCGATGTTCAAAGAAGCGGCAGATATCAAGACCAGCGACCAGCTTCATCTCCCGGTGCCTGATGCAAAATTTGAGACGGTGGTGGTCAAACCTTCGGAAATCCAACAGGATATGGTGCAGGCGTTGAGCGAACGTGCAGCCGAAGTCCACAGCGGTTCTGTTGACCCTTCTGTGGATAATATGTTGAAAATTACGTCGGATGGCCGCAAAATCGGTCTTGACCAGCGGTTGATGAACTCGGCTCTGCCTGATGACCCCAGCAGTAAGTTGAATGCCTGCGTCAACAACGTCCTGCGCGTCTGGAACGACACCAAGGAGCAGAAGCTGACCCAGTTAATTTTCTGCGATATGTCTACTCCCAAGGGCGACGGTTCGTTCAACGTCTATGATGATATCCGCTCCAAGCTGCTCAATGCAGGGGTACCCGAACAGGAGATCGAGTTCATCCACAACGCAGATACGGAGAGCAAGAAAGCAGAACTTTTCTCCAAGGTACGCAGCGGACAGGTGCGCGTGCTGCTGGGCAGCACTGCCAAAATGGGAGCCGGTACAAATGTCCAGACGCTGCTTGTGGCCGTGCATCATCTGGATGTAGGCTGGCGTCCGTCTGATATGACCCAGCGTAACGGCAGAATCATCCGCCAAGGCAACCAAAACAAACAAGTCTACGTCTATAACTACGTCACGGAATCGACATTTGACGCCTACCTCTATCAGACCCTTGAGAATAAGCAGAAGTTCATTTCGCAGATCATGACGAGCAAGTCGCCCATGCGCTCCTGCGATGATATTGATGAACAGGCTCTGTCTTACGCTGAAATCAAGGCTCTGTGTGCTGGTGACCCGCGCATCCGGGAAAAGATGGATTTGGACGTGCAGGTAGCTAAATTGAAAGTTCTGCGGGGCGACTTCCAGAATCAGAAATATCGTCTGGAGGATAAGCTGCTCAAAACATTCCCGGAAGAAATCCAGAAGCAGAAAGCCCGCATTGCTGCGCTGAAAAACGATTCCGAAATTGCAACTATACACCCACAGGACAAGGAAAACTTCTGCGGTATGACCATCAAGGGCATGGTGTACGATGACAAAAAGGCTGCGGGTGAACGGCTGCTGCTGGCTCGGCAGGAGATGCCCAATGCTGATATGATGCTGCTGGGCACCTACCGTGGCTTTGAACTGAACATTCGATTCGACAGCTTCAAAAATGAGCATCAGGCCGTACTCCGGGCAGAGTTGAGTTACCCGGTGTCGCTGGGCGATGATGCGCGCGGCAATATCACTCGTCTGGACAATGCCATCGACAATTTCGCTGACCGTATTGCAGATGTCGAAAATGCTCTGCAAAACCTTGAACAGCAGAAGCAGGCCGCGGAGGACGAAGTGGCAAAGCCCTTTGCACAGGAGGAAGAACTGGCCGAAAAGTCTGCCCGTCTTGCTGAATTGAACGCCTTGCTGAACATCGACCGTGACCGCAGTTCCTCGCAGGATGCTCCCGAAGAAACCGAGGAAACCGAAACACCTGCAACTCGTCCGTCTGTGCTGGCTGCACTGGGGGAAAAGACCAATCAGCCGGAGCCTGTCAAACCGTTCCGTAGCTATTATGATAAGGATGGTGATGCACGATGAAAGAAAAGCGGGATGAAACCATCATCCTGCGCTTGAGCAAAACAGAAAAGAACCGTATCTATGAAAAGATGCTCAGTATGGGCATCCGAAGCCTGAGTGCCTATATCCGCAAGATGGCACTGGACGGCTATTGCCTGCACCTCGACTTGAAAGAACTGCAACGCATGGCATATCTCTTGCAGATGTGCAGCAACAATCTGAACCAGTACGCCAAAGCCGCCAATGAAAATGGTCGGGTCTATGCCGCCGACATGGAGGACCTGCGGCAGCGGCTGGATGAACTGATTGAGATCGGCAAGCAAATTCTTTCCAAGCTGGCAGAGCTATAAAAATTCCCGCAGTTGGAGGACTGCGGGTGTACATATAATGCTTGACATCCTTGCAACGTAGTAGTCGATACCTTTATAATAAGGGCGAACAGGAAGGAAGTGCTTGATATGATGTCTATGCTGAAGAAAATTGTTCTTTTCCCGATTTCTCTCTTTGTGGCGTTTCTAGCCCTGATGGCAAGGTGGCTGCTAACCCTGTCCAGCTATGTAGTTGCTCCGCTGATGCTCTACATCTTCGGCTGCGGCATCTACACTGCTTACCGTCAGACTTGGAATCAGTTCTTTATCCTGCTGGTGGCCGAGTTCATCTGCTTCATCCTCTTTTTCGGTGCAACTGCCATCACCGAGGGCATCGGGCGGTTCAGTGAGTGGTTGGCCGAACTGTAAGGAGCATTTTCAACCTTTTGCCGCCTTCGGGCGGCTTTTTCTTTTATGGGGGTGATTTAGGATGGCCGCAACACGGCTGATCGCGTTGCACAAAAACAAAGGCAAGTCGGTTGCGGCCTGTCTGAAAAGCCGTACAGACTATGTACAGAATCCCGACAAGACTGAGCATGGCGAACTGATTAGCAGCTACGAATGCAGTCCTTTGACGGTGGATGAAGAATTCATGCTGTCCAAACGGCAGTATGAACTTGTCACTGGGCGCAGACAAAAAAGTGACGTGATTGCCTATCAGATCCGGCAGTCGTTCAAACCCGGCGAGATCACCGCCGAAGAAGCCAACAAGGTCGGTTATGAACTGGCAATGCGTTTCACCAAAGGCAAGTATGCGTTTGTAGTGGCAACGCACACGGACCGGCAGCAAATCCACAACCATGTGATCTTCAACTCCACAGCGTTGGATGGCAGCAGAAAGTTCCGGGATTTTTTCTTTTCGGCGTTGGCAGTGCAGCGGTTGAGCGACCTGATTTGCTTAGAACACCAGTTGTCCGTCATTGAAAAGAAGCCCTACCGGGAGCGACAGAAGCGTGTTCTTTATCCGCCCAAGGAGAGCAACCGTGACCGCCTGTGTGGAATCATCGACACAATCCTTGCGGAGAAGCCGGAGGATTACGAAGCATTTTTGCAAAAGCTGGAGCAGCAGGGTTTTGAAGTCAAGCGTGGCAAGCATACGGCAGTGAAGGGCAAGGGGCAGAAACGATTTATCCGTTTCCGCACACTGGGTACCGGCTACGGCGAGGACGAGATCAAGGCGGTGCTGGAGGGCAAAGCAGAGCACCGCCCTTATCAGAAGAAGCCGCCCAAAGAACAAACCTTCCAGTTGCTGGTGGACATTCAGGGAAAAATGGCAGAGGGCAAAAGCGTCGGCTACAAAAAGTGGGCGACCAAGTTCAACCTGAAAGAAATGTCCAAGACGCTGCTGTTCTTGCAGGAGCAGAAAATCGGCAGTGCCGAGGAACTGCGGGAACGTGCAGCGGCGGCAACGGAACGCTACCATGCCATGGGCGATTCCATCAAGGCAGCAGAAGCGAGGTTGACAGAAATTGCCGTCCTGAAAACTCACATCATCAATTATGCCAAGACCCGTCCGGTCTATGATGCCTACCGCAAGTCGGGGTACAGTAAAAAGTTTTTGGAAGCTCACCGGGAGGAGATCACCCTGCACAAGGCGGCGAAGGCTGCCTTTGACGAGGCAGGATTGCAAAAGCTGCCGAAGGTCAAGGAGTTGGATGCGGAGTTTGCAGAACTGCTGACCAAGAAGAAAGCATCTTACCCGGACTACCGCAAGGCACGGAACGAGATGCAAGAACTGGTTCGTGCGCAGAAAAACGTAGAACGCTTTTTTGCAGAGGAAAAGGACACCACCGAGAAAACCCAGACTCGATAAACGAATACCGCCGAGGAGCTTTCCTACTTGGAAAGCGTCCTCGGCGGCTTTTTTAGTTTATGTAGCAGCGGTCCTGTTTTATAAGCCAATCTTCACACAGCCGCTGGGCTTCGTCCTTTGTGCAGCAGGTGCAGTTGAAAAGTTTGCCACGGATGGAACAGTAAGTGTAGTGTACCTTCGGGACTCCATTGGCATCTCGAAAATCAACGCAGCGTTCCTCACCGGGCAGCAGATAGATCGTATCCACGTTCAGCAGCTCCTTTTACCTTCGTTCATGTGCCAAGGGCACAACGTTTGCTATTGTACCATGTGCCGTCCCAAAAGACCATTGCTTTTTTGACCAAAGATACGCGCAAAAATTTTCCACCTTGAAATTGCCCAACTAGCGTTGAACAAACACAGATAGATTGTGTATAATAAAAATTGCGACAGGCATCTCGTTTTCTTCCCATTTACGAGAAAAAGGCCACCTTCCGGTGACCTTTTTCAATAGTCTGAAGTACAGGCAATGGCTGTACTTCTTTTTGGTATTCTTATGCGAAGATTCAGGTTTTGCCACCGCGGTTAAAACTGCGCCGGTTGTTGGGAAACCAAATGGCAGGGGTGAACACAGCCAGCCCCACCGCTGTGGTATCCCCGGGGTTGGAAACGATGTGAGGCAGGTTGGACTGCACCACAGTGGTGTCTCCGGCGTTCAGGCGGATGGTCTCGGACTCCACCAGTACATCCAGCTGCCCCTGTTCCAGCAGCAGGATTTCCTCACTGGGATGGATCACCGGCAGGTCGCCGTCCTTGCAGTGGGGTTCCAGCTCAAAGCGTATGACCAACGACTGAGGTACAAAATCTCCGTTGGGCATGGGCGTAAGCAGATGATACCGTATATTGGAATTGGGCTGGGAGAGGATCATCATATCCGCCTGACGGGTTGTCAGGCCAGTGCTGTGCTCACCTCCCATAAACAGATAGGTGGGGATGTCCAGAGCGGCGCTGAGTTTGCGCAGGGTGGACAGGGACGGGTCGGTGAGATTGCGCTCGATTTGGGAGATATACCCGATGGACAAACCAGTCTTTTCGGCCAGTTCTTTGAGGGTGATTCCCCGCTTTTTCCGAATATTTCGAACGTGTTCGCCCAGCATAAGACCTCCCGCTTTTTCGTAAAAAGTTTATTTACAGTATATCACAAAATGCCCTGTACGTAAATAAGCGAGAAAATATTCGATATTTATAAAAGCTTTACAAAGAAAATCAGATAATTTCGTGCTTGTCATACAAAATACTCTGAAAAATGTGAAAAAAACAGAAAAGCTCTTGACAAAAATTTTAGAAATAGTAAAATTTCTATAAAAATTCATAAAAAATTTATAAAAATTATTGTGCAGGAGGAACCCTATGAAAATCACAGATGTAAAGGTAGAAACCATCCGTATCCCCATGAAAAAGCCCTTCCGTATTGCTTTTGCGGTACAGGATCATTCGCTGAATGTGCTGGTGAAGATCTCCACCGACGAAGGTCTGTGGGGCATCGGTGAGGCCGCGCCCTTTGAACCGGTGACCGGCGAGAGCGCGGCCACCGTTCTGGAAGCGCTGAAACTGTTCCGCACCGGATTGATCGGCATGGATCCGCTGGATATTGAGGGCATCCACAGGATGATGGACCGCCTGCTGTCAGGCAACACCTCGGCAAAGGCCGCGGTGGATATTGCCCTGTACGATATCAAGGGCAAACTGATGGGTCAGCCTCTGTACAAGGTGCTGGGTGGCAGCGTGAACCAGATCGTCACTGACATGACGGTGGGCATTGACACACCGGAAGCTATGGCCGCCGAAGCCCGGGAACGGGTGGAAAAGGATGGCTTCACCATTCTGAAAATCAAGGCCGGCATCAACCCGATCGAGGATATCCAGGCATTGACCCTGATCCGTCAGGCGGTGGGTCCCAACATCCGTCTGCGTGTGGACGCCAACCAGGGTTACACTGTCAGCGATGCGGTGCGCACCCTGAAAGCCTTTGAAAAGCTGGGCGTGGAAGCGGTGGAACAGTGTCTGCCCAGCTGGGATCTGGACGGTATGCGCTTTGTGCGTTCCAAGGTGGACTTGAAGGTCATGCTGGATGAGTCGGTCCACACCCCCATCGACGCAGCAAAGGCCTGCAAGATCGATGCTGCAGACATTATCAACATCAAACTGATGAAGTGCGGCGGCCTGTACCCGGCGGAAAAGATCAACGCCATTGCCGAGGCAAATCATGTGCAGTGCATGGTGGGCTGCATGCTGGAGACCAAGGTGGCCATTGCTGCCGGTGTGGGTCTGGTTGCCGCCAAGCAGAACATCACCGAGGCGGACTGCGACAGCTTTATGTACGCCGTGGACCCCGAGATGGGTATGCCCGGAGGTTTTGCCGTGAATGGCGGCGTCTACACCCTGTCCGACAAACCGGGCCTTGGCATCGATATTGATTTTTAAGCGGGATCCCGCAGAGAGGTGTATTATGCCGAATACGATTTTTTCCTCCGAAGGCGCGCTCCTGTTCATCATGGTCGCCATGGTCGCACTGGGATTCTGGCTGCAGCGGTTCAAGGCGTTCAAAACGCTGGGTCCGGCCCTGACGGTTATCATCATGGGTATCGTGCTGTCCAACCTGCGGATCGTGCCTACCTCCAGTGCTACCTATGATGCCGTCAGCAGCTATTGTGTGCCGTTGTCCATTTCCATCTGCCTGCTGAGCCTGGACCTGAAACAGATGCGCAAATTATCCAAGGAACCGGTCATTGCGTTGATCTCGGCCATATTCAGCGTCTGCGTGGCAGCTTTGGTGTTCGGCGTACTATTCGCCGACAAAATCGACGAGGGCTGGAAGGTGGCCGGTATGTTCGTGGGCACCTACACCGGCGGCAGTTCCAACCTGACCGCCATCGCTGTAGGCCTGGATGCCAGCAAGACCACCATCGCCTCGGCCAATGCCGCCGACTATGTGGTGGGCATCCCCACGCTGATCCTGATGTTTGCTACCCCCGCCCTGTACAAGAGTTCCAAATGGCTGAAAAAGCTGTGGCCCTATGAAATGAGCGAGCCGGAACTGCTGGGGGATGGCAACCACGAGGAACTGATGACTTCCAAGGAATGGTCCATCCAGGAAATCGCCTGGTTGCTGGCCATCGGCTTTGGCACCGTGTGGGCTGCCACCAGCATCTCCTCGATGGTATTCGGAGCAGGGTTCCGCAGTGCAGGCCGCATCCTGCTCATCACCACCTTCTCCATCATCCTGGCACAGGTGCCAGCCATCCGCAAGCTGCGCGGCAACTTTGATCTGGGCCTTTTCGTAGCGTTGCTGTTCCTGGTGACCATCGGCTTTGCGGTGGACCTGAAGCAGTTCTTCGGATCCACCTTCTACATCACCCTGTTCTGCTTCTGTGTCATCGTCTGTTCCATTCTGCTGCACCTGCTCATCACCCGGCTGCTGAAAGTCCGTTTTGAGTATGTACTGCTGTCCATCGTAGGCTGTATCTCAGATGGCCCCACCGCCGCCCTCATCGCCTCCAGCGCCCAGTGGAAGACCCTTATCAACATCGGCTTGCTCATGGGCGTACTGGCCGGTGCCCTGGGCAACTATGTGGGCATCGGTGTAGCCTATGCCATCCGTGCTTTCATCGGCGCCTAAACGGAAAACGGGAGAAACGGAAATGCGTAATTTTGACTTATATGTTTCAGGCATCCTGTACGGCAGACTGCGGCTGGGCGACGGCACATCCCAGATCCAGAAACTGGACGTGCATACCGGCGCGCTGCTGGACTGGCAGGACCTGACTGAACAGGACCGGGATTTTTACCGTTTCTTTGTGAAGATGGACTTTGCCGCCCTAGGACAGAACCTGTCCCATTACGAGTCGGGGCTGCATGGCACCGGGGAAGTTTCCCTGTGCGGCGAGCGCTACACCAGCGAAGACGGCTGCAACTACCTGCAGCGGGATGTAAAATTCCCCAACAACAAACAGATGAAAGAAGGGCGGCTGATCGCCGTCACCTGCCCTGCCCGGGAGATGGTCACGGTGCTGGTGGAACCCGGTGCCGAGGAGGAGACCATCCTGCGCCTGTGGCGCTCGACCTGGCCGGAGGAACAGTTGTTCCCGGTAGAACATGCGCTGACCTTCCCAGTGCCCATGCGGGACGGGGTACATCTTTCCACCGACGTATACCTGCCTAAAAACTGCAGTACCCCGGTGCCCGCAGTGCTGGTACGCACCCCCTACGGCAAAGAGGACGGCTGTGAGGTATACTACCGTTACGTTCAGCGCGGCTACGCGGTGGTAGTACAGGATGTGCGCGGCCGAAACGCCAGTGAAGGCGAATGGCTGCCCAACTACCACGAGGTGGAGGACGGCGACGATACTCTGAACTGGATCGCCGCCCAGCCATGGTGCAGCGGACGCATCGGTATGGTGGGCGGGTCCTACCTGGGTTATGTACAGTGGGCGGCCGCTGCCAGCGGCAACCCCCACCTGAAAGCTCTGATCAGCGTAGTCTGCGCGGGCAGCTCCTTTGTGGATCTGCCCCGCCGGGGTGGGTCTTTCACCTCGGGCATGCTGGCCTGGGCCTTTGCGGTGTCTCAGAAAACCTTCCACCCTGAGCTGATGGAACGCGATGACTGGGAGAAAGTGCTGAACATTCGCCCCCTGACCGACCTGCCGAAAAAGGCTCTGGGGTACGATGTGCCCTTCATCACACGGTGGCTGGAACCCAGTGACTACAACGATTTCTGGCGTATGTCCAACTGGCAGGAACGCTCCGTCGGGGCGCAGATCCCGGCGCTGATTCAGTCCGGCTGGTTTGACGACAACGGCATGGGTACCACCGAAGCCCTGGAACTGGTCCATGACTTCCCTCGGGGCATGCGCAAGGTCATTCTGGGGCCCTGGCAGCACAGCGGCAACAGTAAGTACGACATGCACGGGGTATCCTTCGGCAGCCAGGCGCTGCGCTTTGATCTGGACTGGCTGTATTTCCGATGGTTTGAGCATCACCTCAAGGAAGTGGACAACGGCATCGACCAGACTGCCCCGGTAGAATACTACACCCTGGGCCAGGAGGTATGGAAGACCGCCGAAAACTGGCCAGTGCCCGAGACCCGGGTCACCCACCTGTATCTGGATAGTGACGGCCATGCCAACACCTCTGCCGGGGACGGGCGGCTGACTTTTGCCAGGCCGGAGCGGGAGAACTGCGACGGTTACGCCTATGACCCCGAACATCCGTCTCAGCACATCATCGATATGTCGGAGAACGAGATCGAAGTGCCAGAGGACTACACCCGGGAGGAACTGCGTCAGGATCTGCTGTGCTACACCTCCCCTGTGCTGAAAGAAAATCTGGTTCTGACCGGTGATATGACGGCGGAGTTGTATATTTCTTCTGACGCGCCGGATACCGACTTTGTGGTGCGTGTTACCGACGTGGATGAGAACGGCCGGTCCATCAAACTGGCGGATGGCCTGCTCAGCGCCCGATACCGTAATGGCTTTGCCCGGTCGGAGTTTTTGCAGGAAGGCGAGATCGTCTGCCTGAAGATCCGCACCACCAAGTTGTCCAATTGCTTCCGGAAAGGCCACCGCATCCGGGTGACTGTCACCTCTAGCGCCAAGAATTTCATCTTCCCCAACAGCAACACCCGGGAAGGTTTTGCTTCCGCCCGGACCGTGGTGGCCCATAACCGGGTATACCACGGTGGGTTGCACGCCTCCCGCCTGACGGTGCGGGTGGAACCCTAAACTATGGAATGCCCTCCCTGTCAGCGGAAGCGAACAGATTACATTCTGCTCCGCAACCATCAAGCCTCGGCCAGAAAAGGCCGGGGCTTTTCATGTCTAGGAGGTTATCGGCTGAAGAACGGCAGGCTCTTTCGGAACTGAATCGCATTTTGTCCGAGACTCCACAATGGAGCAGCGAAGAAGAATTGCATCATGACATGGCGAACATCGGCGGCAGAGTCTGGTACTGCCACTACCACTACTGGGAGGAACACTACTCCATGGTGCAGTTGACGGAAGATCGCAACGGCAGATTTAATACTGCCTATGTTCTGGACAGAAACACTTCCCCGGAAATGCGCCGGGAGGCTGCACTGCTGGCGCAGAAGGAGCTTGCGGAATGTATGCAGAAATGGGGCATTACGCTTCTGGATTCGCCTGTTCCTGAACAGATGAAGTACGATTCTCTTGCAGAAGCCGCTTCTCACCTCATGCAAGTTTTGAACGACCCAGAGCACATCACCGGGTAAAAAGCGTCCCGAAGGGATGCGCAGCCTGCATTGGAAAATGCAGATTAAAGGGGCTTGGGGCATTCCCCAACAAGCGTTTTGCAACGCAAAATAAGCAGATGTATATACGTCTGCACTGCTTGCTGGTACAATGTCATCGATGAAACAAAAATAGTTTCATCAAAGACGGTTATATGGTTGTGCCGATTTCCAAAACATAGTAATATTGAAGTACTAACTGGGGCTGAAAGTGGCAAAACTGCTTGCTTGGTTTCCATTCAGGAATTACTAACAGCGTAGACCGTCCGTTCGCTTCGTATACCGTCAGCGTCACAAATTGACACCAATTTATCATTCTTCACGAAGTATGTGCTAAAATCTCTTGACAGCACCTCACAAAATATGTTATCTTTTGTAAACATCCTTGAAAAGATATGACCTTTTCTGGGGACAGAACACAAACCGATTTTTCTCTGGAGGAAAGACCCATGAAACAGGAGATCATCCGCAAACTGAGCGCTGCCGTGGCCATGAGCCTCGTTGTTGGCGTCTCTCTGGCCGCCTGCGGCGGCAGCAGCTCCACCGCCGCTGGTGTGACTAAGACCGGCTCTGCCGAAGGCTTTGGCGGTGCTGTCACCGCCACCCTGACCGTGGATGCCAACGGCATCGTTACCGACTGCAAGCTGGAAGGCGCACAGGAGACCGAGAGCATCGGCGGCGCTGCACTGGAAGAGCTGTCCAAGCAGGTCGTGGCCGCCAACGGCCCCGCCATCGACGGCGTTGCCGGTGCCACGGTGACCACCAAGGCCGTCCGGAAGGCCGTTGCCGCCGCACTGGGTGTGGAGCTGGCCGAAGAAGCCCCCGCCGACTCTGCTGCCGCAGCCCCCGCTGAGCCCGCCGCCATCGTCCCGGTGGAAGGCGGCATCCAGATCGGTCAGGCCTATGCTGCCGCCCACGGCACCAAGTGCTTCACCGAAGCGGTGGCTGTGGTGAAGGATGACGTCATCCTCGCCGCCTACCTCGACGATTTTCAGTTCACCAGCACCGATGCAGGCGTGACCGCCGTGCCCAACTCCGACTCCGACTTTGCCGCAGGCTACGCCGAGGGCAAGGTGCTGATGTCCAAGCGGGCCAACGCCGATTATTACAGCAAGATGATGGCTGAAAAGGGCGGCTCCACGGTCGCTCTGGATGCAAACTTCGACGCCATCCAGAACTTTGCCGTCGGCAAGACCATCTCCGAGCTGGAGGATGTAGCCGCCAAGGGTGCCGAGGCTGTGGACGCCGTCTCCGGCGCAACGCTGGTGGATACCGCCGGTTATCTCTCTGCCATCGTGGATGCCGCCAAAAACGCCCAGACCACGCAGGCCGTGGAGTTCAACGGCAGCTCCGAGGACCTGAAGCTGAATGTGGTCTATGGGGCCGCACACGGCACCAAGTGCTTCACCTCCGGCGCTGTCGCCACCGCCGGGGACACCATCGTGCTGAGCTACATTGACGAGTTCCAGTTTGCCGGTTCGGACGCCGGGGTCGTCGGTGTGCCCAACTCCGATTCTGACTTCGGCGCAGGCTACGCCGAGGGCAAGGTGCTGATGTCCAAGCGGGTCAACGCCGATTACTACAGCAAGATGATGGCCGAAAAGGCTGGTTCCACCGTTTCGCTGGATGCCAACTACGACGCCATCCAGAACCACGTGAACGGCATGAGCATTGCCGACGCCGAGGCTCTGAGCAAAGATGAAAAGGCTGTGGACGCCGTTTCCGGTGCCACGCTGGTGGATACTGCCGGCTACGTTGGTGTGCTGGTGGATGCCGCAAAGTAAGGCAAGAAAAATAACGTTCCTCTGAACACAGCAGCGCCCGCCGGGAGATCTCCCGGCGGGCGCTGCTTATTTATTATACGCAGTTAGCATAATCTAATCGTCTGGTGGAAGAAAAGGCAGGCCACCTGTATGTAGTCTGCCTTTTGCCTGATGCGAAATCCCGCAGACATGCGGGGCTTACAGCACCAGCGAGGGCGCGGTGTAGACCCGTGCCTTCAGCTCGCTGTTTAGCATATACAGCCCCTTGCTGTCACCGCCGAACAGATCCATCTTGGTAATGAGGTCAGCGGCGTTCTTCTCCTCCTCGCCCTGTTCCTTGATGAACCAGTCCAGCATCTGCATGGTGCGGAAGTCCCTGACCTCGTATGCGGCGGCGTAGATGGCATTGATGCTGGCGGTGATCAGCATCTCGTGTTCCAGTGCTTTTTTCAGCGGGGCCATGTGGTCGCCTCGTTCCCACTCCGGCTTTGCGATAGCCTCAAAGGTGACGTCCTCGCCGTTATTCTGCAAATACTGATAAAACAGCATGGCGTGATCCCGTTCCTCCTGCGCCTGTACCCGGTACCAGTTCTCAAAGCCGTCCAGTCCGACAGCGGCGTAGTAGTTGGCAAAGTCCAGATACAGATAGGCGGAGTAGAACTCCTTATTGATCTGCTCGTTGAGCAGAAGAGATACGTTAGTGTTCATGATACTTCTCCTCCATAAGATTTTCTTTTTCCTGCTCCCGGCAGGCGGGGCAGATATACCGTACCCAGAGCGATGCTGGGATGCTCCCTTTTCATCTCTAGGAACACCTGCTCCGCCTTGGGATGCTGCTGCAGCTCCGTTGCGGCGGCCAATATCTCCTCTGCGTATTTTGGCATACCGCCAACTCTCCAAATGCAAGAATGAATCTTATTATTTTGCTTTTATTATACCTATATTTTTTTCTCTGTCAACAACCACAAAGGGCTTGTGCTCCAAAAGCTGCCTCGAAGCCGATTTTCTCAAATTATGTGACGCCGTCACAGTAAAACCGCTTGTCACGCGGTAATACTACGCATAAAAACACAGCCGCAGAGTACATCTGTGGCTGTGTTTTGCGTTCAGTTGCTCACTGTTGCGTGGACTGGATATGGAGAGACAACATATCTCCCGATCTTACATGGGTTTCTTATCTGCCATCACTCTGGCAGTTTGCCTTGCAGATATGTCGGCATCCCCACTGCGGTCGTATCCGGCCTGACCTTAAACATGGCTTTTTCAATCTACCTTCCTTATCGGTTTTCCGCGATATATTTCTCCGCCATGTGAACTGCCACCGCGCCGTCCGCCACGGCGGTGACCACCTGACGGAGGGGCTTCGTCCGCACGTCGCCCACGGCGTAAACGCCGGGAATACTGGTTTCCGTGGTCTCTCCGGCCACGATATAGCCGCCGCCGTCCAGCTCCAGTTGACCCACCGCCAGCGCCGTGGCGGGCTGTCGGCCCACGCTGACAAATACGCCGTCGCAGTCCACCACGCTTTCCTCACCGGTGACGGTGTCCCGCAGGCGGACGCCGGTCAGCCTGTCCCCGGAAAGCAGTGCGGAAACGACGCTGTTCCAACGGAATTCCACGTTTTCGGCCTGTGTCAGCGGCTCGTGATAGATCTTGGTGGCCCGCAGGGTGTCTCTGCGGTGGACGAGGATCACTTTTTTCGCCACGCGGCTGAGAAGGAGGGCATCTGCCGCGGCGGAATTGCCGCCGCCCACCACGACCACCGTTTTGCCCTTGTAAAACATCCCGTCGCAGGCGGCGCAGTAGGCCACGCCTCGACCCACCAGTTCCGACTCTCTGGCCACGCCCAGTGTTCTGGGGTTCGCACCGGTGGCCAGCACCACGGTTTTCCCCAGAAAAATCCCCTCGCTGGTCTCCACGAGCTTGGGAACCGCCGTCAGATCCATGCGGAAGACTTCTGCGTATTCGCTGCGTGCCCCGAAGCGCTCCGCCTGCTTTTGCATCTTCTCCGCCAGAGAGAAGCCGTCAATCCCGTCCTCAAAGCCGGGATAGTTGTCGATCTGCTCGGTCAGGGCCATCTGCCCACCGGCGGACAGTTTTTCCAGCACGATGGTGTCCAGCCCCGCCCGTGCCGCGTACAGGGCGGCGGTGTAGCCGCCCGGTCCGCCGCCCACCACGAGCATATCATAAACATGATTGTTGTTCATATCTGAACCCTCCGTTATTTCGCCAAGGCTTCCTGAATGAAACGGTCGATTTCTGCCTTTGAGCCGGGCGCGATGATGGAATCCACGGCCTTTCCGTTCCGGTACAGCACCAGAGTTGGGATGTCCTCGATCCCCTCGGCCACCGCCAGCCGCGGCTCCTCGTCAATGTTGATCTTGCCGACGGCGAGGCTGTCCGCGTATTCCTCTCCGATCTTCTCATACGCGGGGCCGATCCTCCGGCAGTAGCTGCACCAGGGCGCCCAGAAATCCACCAAAACGGGCTTTTTCTCCCGGATCGCCTGCTCAAACTGCTCCTGATTCATGTTCATAGCTGCCATATCTGTCAGCTCCTTTCCTTTGTTTGGGTATTCTCAAGACTCCGGTCTCGCCCCACACCACATCGTGACCTCAACCTGAGATGACGGTACTCTGCCCTTGGGACATAAAGCAGATGAGTAAGACCATCATCTGTACGAGAATAGCTGCGGTTTGTTGCAGCTTATTCTGCACAGAGCTCAGCCACCAGAGCGTCCATCTGCGCTTCGCTGGTTTGGTTCAATGCACCACGCAGAGACACTACCGTTTCGTAAAGGTGGATATCCTTCATCTCCTCCAATTTGGTGCGCATCAGCCGCGCGGCAGCAGGTGCCCAAGAGCCGTCTTCAATAAGGCCAACCCGGCGGTTTCGGAATCCCTTTGTCCGTAAATGTGCCAAAAACTCCCTCATGGGCGGAAACAGTCCTCCGTCATAGGTGGCGCTGGCTAAAACCAACTTCCCGCAGTAGAACGCACTGGCAACAGCGTAGGAAAGATCTGTCACAGTGAGATCACATATGTTGACCTGTACGCCTTTTTTCTCTAATTTACCCTTGAGGGTCTTCGCCGCATGGGCAGTATTTCCATGGATGGATGCGTGGGCAATCAGTATGCTCTCCGATTCTTCTGGTTCCCATTGTGACCAGAGATCATAGAGCCGCAGACACTCCTCCAGCCCTTCTGTAAGCACGGGACCGTGGAGCGGGCAGATTGTTTTGATCTCCAGCGCGGAGATTTTTTTCAGCAGAGCCTGCACCTGTGCGCCATATTTCCCGATAATATTGTAATAATACCGTCGGGCCTGCGGCACCCAGGGGGCACGGGCAGTCCGTTCCAGTGAGCCAAAGCGTCCGAAGGCATCCGCCGAGAACAGGATTTTTTCCGTTTCCTCATACGCCGTCATCACCTCCGGCCAGTGTACCATCGGCGCCAGCAGAAAGCGCAGCCGGTGCAAACCCAAGGAAAGCGTATCTCTTTCGCCAACCTCCAGCATACGGTCTTCCGACAATGCACCTGTGCCGAAGAACTGCTTGATCAGGGTAAATGTTTTCGCGTTTCCCACGATCTTCATCTCCGGGTACTTTTGTGCCAGCCGCATGAGACTGCCGGAATGATCCGGCTCCATGTGTGTGACCACAAGATAGTCGGGCCTGCGCCCCTCCAACACCCGCGCCACATTGGAAAGCCATTCTTCCGTTGCCCGTGCGTCCACGCTGTCCATCACGGCAATCTTCTCATCCAGAATGACATAGGAGTTGTAGCTCACTCCCATAGGCTGGACGGGGTACTGGTTTTCAAAGAGTGCCAATGTGTTATCATCCACCCCTACATAGCGGATGGCATCTGTTACCGTTTGGATAGCCATATAAAATATACCTCCTATTTTCCTTACTCAGACTCTGACTGATAGGTTCTTCTTTTCTAACGAAACATACGCTCAACCGCGGATCGACGGTCGCGCATTTTACCGTTGCCTTGCTTCCCCCAGAGTCGTTACATGTGGTACACCGCAGCGGAGCGAAGTCCTTCCGGCAGGCCGTCGGGCGCAGCAGGTGAAAGTTCCCAGCGTACCTGCCCCGCCCACTGGGAGGCGACGGCGGAGAAGTGGAGCATGACAATACCGAGATCCAATGCGGCATCCAAATTATCGGTGTAGGCATCCTCCTGCTGCACCAAATAGATGCTGTGATCCTGCACAAGGAAGCCATAGGGCTGACGGTTGAGATAGCTGGGGGAGAGCGAAGCGGCGTAGAAGGACTGCCAGAGCATATCGTCGTAGAAGTCCATCATCTCGTCAAGCCCAGACTTGTTGCTCCAGCTCCCCATGTGAACCAAATCGTTCACGCCCTTTTTGGGCGCGTAGTACTGCTGCTCGGCCCGCACATCGATCTGAGACATACTTAGGATATTCAGCCGCAGCTTTTTTGCGGTCTTTTCCCCGTAGCCAAAGGCAACGATTGCCGCCACCTCTAACGGGGTGGCGAGAGACAGTGCCTTTTTGATTTTGTCGCTGTCGGTGAAGGTCATCCAGCAGGTGTCGATGTCCAACTCAGTCAGCTTGAGGACGAGATCTTCCATCATGTAGCCGGCGTTGATGGCCGCATAGGAATGCGGGGCAGACATAAGGAGCAGGTAGTGCGGTGCTCCGATGAGAAATTGATTATAGCCCGCTGAGCTCTCCAGCGCCGGCTGTGCATCCTTGTCCAAGACGATCAACTCCGTTGCAATCTCCGGGACAAGACGGGGGCAGGTCTTTTCATAGTAGGATCGGAGCTGGCCGATAGCCTCGCTCGGAACTTCCTTTTCGCGGAATGCGCGAACGGATCTGCGATTTTGAATCATAGCGCTGTAATTCATAGTAGTATCTCCTATTCTGATGTCTTTGGTTTTCTTATAAATCGTCTATCAGTGCGGTGCTCTTGGCGTAGGCGGTACTGCGTGCCTCAAAGAAATCGGTCTTGACCATGTTGGCGTCGGCGTACTGGCTGACCCATTCCATGCTCTCCGGTTCGCTCTCAAAGCATGGATACAATGCGGGATAGCCAAGGCTCGTCCAGCGGAGGTTGCCGAGATAGCGGATGTAATCGCTGATCATCTGCCGGTTCAGCCCCGGGATGTCGTCGCCGATTACATAATGCCCCCATGCGATCTCCTGCTCCACGCCCTCACGCATCATCTCGCGCAGCGCTTGTACGCTCTCGGCGGTGAACAACTCCGGTTGCTCCTTTTGCAGCTCCGTGATGATATTGCGGAACAGCCACAAGTGCGTATTCTCATCGCGGTTTATGTAGCGAATCTCCTGCGCCGAGCCGGGCATCTTCCCGTTTCGGGAGAGATTGTAGAAGAACATAAAGCCGCTGTAAAAATAGATGCCCTCCAAAATATAGTTTGCCATCATCACGCGCAGCAGCGTGGGAGCGTCCTTCCGCTCCTGAAACGCGTTGTAGCAGTCCCCAATGAAGGTGTTGCGGCGCAGCAGATGCTCGTCCGTTTTCCATTGGTAGAGGATGTCATTGCGCTCCACGGGGGAACAGATGGTGTCGAGCATATAGCTGTAGCTCTGTGAGTGGACACACTCCTGAAACGCCTGAATGGACAGGCAGAGATTGACCTCGTTGGCGGTAATGTAGGCGCCGATATTAGGCAGGTTCGCTGTCTGAATGGAATCCAAAAAGACAAGAAAACTCAGAATTTTATCGTAGGCGCTGCGCTCGGCTGACAGCAGGCGGGGATAGTCCTTCACATCCTGCGAGAGATTGATCTCCTCAGGGATCCAAAAGTTGTTCATGGCCTGCCGGTACCAGTCGCTGACCCAAGCGTACTTCATATTGTTGAAGTCGTTGAGGTTTGTGGTATTGCCGCCGATCATGCGCCGCAGGCGCACATCAGGGTCGCCCTCCGGGTTAAAGAGGGGCTTTTTCTTCAGTTCCGTCATGCTATCCTCCTTATGACGAGCAGCTTTCGCAGGTCTCGACCTCAAGGGCCTTGCTGCGGACATAGTAAATGGTCTTGACGCCGGCCCTCCACGCCTCCAAATACAGTCTGAGCACCTGACGCATGGAATAGTCGTTGGTGATATAGAGATTCATGCTCTGCGCCTGGTCAATATGTCTCTGGCGAAGGCCCGCGGCGCGTACCGACCAGCTTTGGTCGATTAGATGCGCTGCCTTATAGTACCACCATGTGTCCATAGAAAGCTCCGGAGCAACGCGGGGCAGCATGCTGCCCTTTTTTTCCTCTAAAAAGAATTTCTTCATAATTGGATCTATACCCGCCGACGTGCCGGAGAGGATAGATGTGCTGGAGGTCGGTGCGACCGCCAACAGATAGGCGTTGCGCATTCCCTGCACCGCCACCGTTTTCGCAAGCGCCCGCCACTTTTCGGAGGTATAACCCCGCTTTTCAAAATACGCGCCCGTCTGCCAGTCGCTGCCCTCAAAGAGCGCGTAACGACCCTTTTCCCGTGCCAGTGCTGTGTCCGCCTTGACGGCGGCGTAGTTGATGAGCTCGAACACTGCGTCGGTGAAGGCAAGGTGCTCATCGCTCTCCCAGTGGATGCCGCGCTTTGCCAGCATGTGGTGGTAGCCGCTGACGCCCAGGCCGATGCTGCGGTACTTCTGATTGGTAAGCCGCGCGTATTCCAACGGGTAGAAGTTGAGGTCGATCACATTATCCAGTGCGCGGATGGCCGTTTCCACCGTGCGTTCCATATAGGCCTCGTCCTCCACCGGCAGATTACCGAGAGACAGACTCGCCAGATTGCAGACCACAAACTCACCTGGGCGTGTGGCCGTCACCACAATTGTGTCGCCGTTCTCCGTGTGCGCCTCAGTGCTGATGTGCTCGATGGGCGCCATGTTCTGCGCGATCTCCGTACAGAGATTGGAGCAATAGATCATTCCCGTGTGGCCGTTTGGGTTCATATGATTTACACTGTCGCGATTGAAAGCGAAGGGTGTGCCGGTCTCCACTGCCGAGCGAAGCACCAGCCGCACGATGTCCTTGACGGTGACGCTGCGCTTTTCGATGCGCGGGTCATTGACGCAGTCCAGATACCGCTTCTCCCATTCTGTACCCCAGTAATCCTCCAGTGCGTAGCCCTTGACCGTGAGGATCTCATGCGGACACATGAGATGCCACGGCGCGTCTATGTTCTCCTCCGCCAGTCGCCAGAAGAGATCCGGATAGCACACGGCGGGAAACACATCATGTGCCTTCATGCGGTCGTCGCCGTTGTTGGTGCGCAGTTGAAGGAATTCCGGCAGATCCCGGTGCCATGCGTCTAAGTAAACCGCCACAGCGCCCTGCCGCATCCCCAACTGATCCACCGCCACGGCGGTGTCGTTGACCAGCCGGATCCAGCGGATAACACCGCCCGCCGCCCCTTGAAAGCCGCGGATGGTGCTGCCTGCAGCGCGCACCTTACCGAAGTACATCCCCATTCCACCGCCGAATTTAGAGACCTTTGCGAAGTTGTCCAGCGAGCGGTAGATGCCGTCCAGACTGTCCGGCACAGTGTCCACAAAGCAGCTTGAAAGCTGATGGTAGGGCTTTCGTGCGTTGGACATGGTAGGTGTCGCCATCGTGACCTCCATACGGCTGAGCATATCGTAAAAGCGTTTTACCCACCCCATGCGGTCAGAGCCTTCGTTCATAGCAAGATGCAGTGCGATACCCAAAAACATCTCCTGCGGTGTTTCCAGCGGCACGCGGCTGCGTGACTGGATCACATAGCGTTTGAGCAGCAGGTCAAGGCCGGAGTAGGTGAACAACTCGTCCCGTTCCGGGCAGAGAAAGTCCTCCGCCATAGCGATCTCCTCGTGGGTATAGTGGGCAAGAATATAGTCACCGTAGAGTCCCTTATCCGTCAGATAGCGAAGCCTGCCATAGAGGTCGCCGACGCCGCGCCCCTCCCATTCCTGTGCGTTGCGACAGCGAAAGGAGTGGTTCAGAAGCCGCGCCGCGATGAACTCCCACTTGGGTGCCTCTGCCGTAGTCAGCTCTACCGCCGCCTTGGTCAGTGCCTCAGCCCGCTCATCCTCCGTCATACTCAGACGACAGAAACTCTCAAACTTCATTTGAAGCGCCGCGAGGGAGTAGACTTCCTCGGTAAAATCCATCTGGATGCGGCGTAGCACCTCGTCAAGCGAGTCATCCCCCACCGTCCGCGCGATGGTATGCCGGACACGGCGCAGCGCAGACCGCTTTTCGCGGTAGAGGATGTACGCCTTGGCCACCTCATAGTGTCCGCGCTCCATGAGCGTTCGCTCCACCTCGTCCTGCACACGTTCTACGGTGAGCGGCACTGTGACGGAGAGATTGTTGAGAACGGTGGCGAGGATCTCATCCATCTCTCTGCTCCCGATCTCCTTGCCCTGTCCGTCAAACGCCTTTTTCATGGCGTTGAAAATTTTCTCCTGTTGAAAGGGAACAGACTCCCCGTTTCGTTTTCTGATCTCCATTTCGATCCTCTCATCTTCTCCGGTCACTTCTCATGTCCTTTTGGGCAAAGAGCGGGCAAGCGCAGTATCACGCTTGCCCGCTCTGTTTTTGAAAGCCGGTTTTTCTGCAGCCGATGCGGTGGGGCCGTTTGTTGTCTGTTGTCTTGGTTTTGGCTTTCCTGCCAGTTACTTCATAGATTCCAGAATGGCGTCCGCCAGTGCTTCCAGCTCAGTGCGCTTGTCCGTGCCCATGGACGAGGCGAGGCTGAGCCGCTCGTTGAGCACCGTCATGTTCTTAAGCTCATTGTTGACGAATTTCTGCATGAGGTCACCGGACTTCACCGCCCATGAGCCGTTTTCAATGATGGCAAAGGTGCGGTTTTGCAGATTCAGTGCCTTCATATCCATGAGGAAGTCATGCATGGCGGGGTAGATGCCGAGGTTGTAGGTCACAGAGGCCAGGACAATGTGACTGTACTTAAACGCCTCGGAGATCAGCTGGGAGACATGAGTGGAGGACACATCGTACATCGCCACCTTGCTCATGCCCTTATCGCAGAGCGAGGTCGCCAGCGCCTGCGCCGCGTTCTCCGTGTTGCCATACATAGAGGCGTAGACGATGAGCACGCCCTGGGTTTCAGGGGCATAGCGGCTCCATGTGTCGTACTTTTCGATGAACCAGCCCAGATCCTTGCGCCACACGGGGCCGTGGAGCGGGCAGATGTACTTGATCTGATCCAAAACGCCGCCGGCCTTTTTCAGCAGGAGCTGGATGTGGGGGCCGTACTTGCCCACGATGTTGGTGAGGTAGCGGCGGGCGTCGTCCAGCCAGTCCCGCTCGAAGTCCACCTCGTCGGCGAACAGCTTGCCGTCCAGCGCGCCGAAGGTGCCGAAGGCGTCGGCGGAAAAGAGGACGCCGTCGGTGACGTCGAGGGTCACCATGGCCTCCGGCCAGTGAACCATAGGCGCGCCCACAAAGGTGACGGTGTGCTTGCCGAAGGAGAAGGTGTCGCCCTCCTTCACCTCGATGCACTCATGTCCGTCCACATGGAAGCCGAACTGCCGCATGAGCATGAATGCCTTCTCGTTGGAGATCAGTTTCACCTTGGGATGGCGCAGCAGGATCTCCTCGATGCAGGCGGCGTGATCCGGCTCCAGATGGTTGACCAGCAGGTAGTCCAGCTCGCGGCCATCCAGCACATACGCCAGATTTTCCAAAAGCTGGCGGCAGGCAGACCAGTCCACCGTGTCAAAGAGCACTGTCTTTTCATCCAGCAGGCAGTAGGCATTGTAGCTTACGCCCCGGGGAATGGGAAAGCAGTTTTCAAACAGGGCCAGGCGATGGTCGTTGGCGCCCACCCAGTAGAGGTCGTTCGTTACTTTACGCACGCAATACATCTTATCTTGCCTCCTTCACGGCCTCAAGCCTTTACAAATTGATCCTTCGTCTCCGCGCACTCGGGACACACCCACTCGGCGGGAAGCTGCTCAAAGAGCGTACCGGGCGCGATCTCGCCGTCCTCGTCGCCCAACTCTGGCACATACTCGTAGCCGCAGCCGCTGCAGACGTAGCGGTCGCCGATGGGGGCGGGCTTCGGCGGCGTGGGCCGCTTCATCTTTACCATGGGCGGCGCGGGCAGCTTTTCGCCGCTATCCAGCGCGGCAGTGAGCAGGGGCAGGATCTCCTCCACATCGCCCACGATGCCGTAGTCGCAGTTCTTGAAGATAGGCGCGTTACCGTTCTTATTGATGGCCACGATGGTGGAGGCGTCCTTGATGCCCTTAAGGTGCTGGGATGCGCCGGAGATGCCGCAGGCGATGTACAGATTGCCGGTGAACTTCTGACCGGACATACCCACATAGCGGTTCAGCGGCAGATATTTGAGAGTCTCCGCCACAGGGCGGGAAGAACCGATGGCCGCGCCGGCGGCCTTGGCCAGCGACTCTACCAGTTTCATGTTCTTTTTCTCCCCGATGCCCTTGCCCGCGGAGACCACCCGCTCCGCCTGCGGGATGGGCGTATCCATAGGGATGCCCACGGAGAAGTCGTGACCATCCTTCTTCAGCGCCGCCACAAGGTCGGCCACCTGCTGGGCAGCATCCCCCTCCCGGAAGATGGTCTTTTTGCGAATGCCGGTGATGGGCGCGGGTTTCTTGGCCGCCGAACGGCTCTCGCCGCCGGAGCTCTTGCCCAGCCTGCCCAACAGATGAGAGGCGATGACCACCCGCTGGATCTCGTTAGTGCCCTCGTAGAGGGTGGTGATCTTGGCGTCGCGGTAGGCCCGTTCCACCTCCATGCCCTTGAGGTAGCCGCTGCCGCCGTGGATCTGCAAGGCATCGTTGGTGACCTCCAGCGCGATGTCCGAGGCGTACATCTTCGCCATGGCGGACTCCATGCCGTAAGGCGCGTGCTGCTCCTTCAGCTCCGCCGCGGAGTAGATGAGGAACCGGGCGCAGCGCAGCTTGGTTGCCATATCCGCCAGCTTGAAGGCGATGCTCTGCTGGGCCGCGATGGGCTTGCCGAACTGGACGCGCTCCTTGGAATAGCTCAACGCGTGCTCAAACGCGCCCTGGGCGATGCCCAGCGCCTGCGCGGCGATGCCGATGCGTCCGCCGTCCAGCGTGGACATGGCAATCTTGAAGCCCTCGCCCTCCTTGCCCAATAGGTTTTCCTTGGGAACCTTCACGTTGTTGAAGATCAGCTCCGCCGTGGAGGAGGAGCGAATACCCATCTTGTCATAGTGGTCGCCGAACTCAAAGCCCTTCCAGCCCTTCTCCACGATGAAAGCGGAGATGCCCCGGGTGCCGATGTCCGGCGTGGTGACGGCGAAAACCACATAGGTGTCCGCCTTAGGGGCGTTGGTAATGAAGATCTTGCCGCCGTTGAGGAGGTAGTAGTCCCCCTTATCCAGCGCCGTGGTCTCCGTGCCGCCGGCGTCGGATCCGGCGTTGGTCTCCGTAAGGCCGAAGGCGCCGATCTTCTCGCCCTTGGCCAGCGGAACCAGATATTTCTTCTTCTGCTCCTCGGTGCCATAGGCGAAAATGGGCCATGAGCCGAGGGAGACGTGGGCGGAGAGGATTACGCCCGTGCCGCCGTCCACACGGGCCAGCTCCTCCACCGCGATGGCGTAGCTCAGAGCATCAAGACCGGCACCGCCGTACTCCTTGGGGTAGGGAATGCCCATCCAGCCCAGCTTACCCAGCTTCTTGACAGCCTCCTCGGGAAACTCATTGTTCTGATCCATTAAAAATGCGAGTGGCTTGATCTCCTCCTCCGCAAAACTCCGGATCTTCGCGCGCAGCTCTTCGTGCGCCGACGTGGTTTGAAACAGCATACGGGTACCTCCTTTTAAAATTTTACAGCTTGCTTGTATCTTGGGAATCGGATCCGCCGGTCAGCAGCCTGCGCAGGCTCACGGCACGGAACGCCTCGTCCTGCTTTTGCTGCAAGGCCGCCAGCTGACAGTGGATGGTGCACCGCCCATGCTTGTCCTGCCAGCGGCATTCATATCCCGGCTCCATGCAGGCGCACAGGATGCCCCGCTCCCCCACGACCCCCATGAGATCGTAGAGGGAGGTCGCGTCCAGATCGCAGGACAGCTCGCAGCCGCCGAGAGCGCCGCGGCTCACCCGCACCAAATTGCCGGCGGAGAGCTTGCGCAGAATCTGGTAGGCAAACTGATTGGGGATCAATTCCGTTTCCGACATCTCGGCCACCGAATGCTTCTCCCCGTCCAGCAGCACCCGCAAAATGCGCAGCGCGTAGTCCGTCTCTTTGGTGATGATCATGCTCCACATCCTCTTTTCGCTTGCTTGTTAATACTATCATATCAATCTTGATAAATTTTGTCAAGATTATTTCAAAAAAATATTGCTTTCATACAGACCGCCCCAGCCCGGGTCAGCTTCGCTTTCCATTCAGCGAAAAGCCATGTTCCTTACAATTATAGAAGCCGAAAAAGCTGTGCCGTGGCAGTCCGCCGAAAGCAGAAAAGACTATGCCTGAAAACCAGAAAGCGGAGAAATTGGTTGGGGCTCGCAGGGGTCGCCCATCCAAGGCGGATGAGGCGATCCCTGACAAGCCTAAGCCATCCAACCGAAACAAGCAATAAAGTGCGTGCTTTTCATTTTATTTATGCCGATCATTCTTGGGAGACAGTAGAAAAATTTCCATTGTTATTGACATGATGTGCGTTACAGAGTAAAGTATTCATCAAGACTGATTCGCAATAAAGAATATCATGGTCGTTCCGTGATCGAGGTCGTTATGATAAAAGAAAATGTAAAAATAGATCGCAAAAAACTCATCAGCATCCTGCAAAGCTGCCTTGTGCTGATTTTGGTGATCCTTGTCGCTCTGATGATGGTCGAGATCGGCAACCTGAAGGGCACGGCCCGCGTCATCAATTATGCCGGGCTGGTGCGCGGAGACACGCAGCGGGCGGTAAAGCTGGAGATCACAGGCACCCGAAACGATGAGTTGATCGCGTATTTAGACGATATCTTAAGCAATCTGACATCCGGAGAAGGGCACTACGAATTGGTAAAGCTCAAGGACGCGGCCTATCAGGAAAGGCTGGACAGCCAGCGTGCCTACTGGGAGCGGCTCAAGGCGGAGGTCGCGGCGGCCAGACAGCGTGGATATGAGAACACCCAAATCGTTGCCATGAGCGAGACCTATTTTGAAATGGCGGACGAAACGGTGTCTGCCGCGGAACACTATTCAGAAAAGATCGCCATGAAGATCCGCACTATTGAGATCCTCTCGGCACTGGATATGCTGTGCCTGGTGATCCTGATCATGCTCCAGACCGCCATGGCACTGAAAATGGCCCGGAAAAACCAACTGCTGGAGCAGAAGGCATACATCGACATCCATACCGGCCTGCCCAACAAAGGCTCCTGCGAGGAGCTTCTCAACAACAGGGAAATTCTCCGGGAGCCTACGGCCTGCGTCATATTTGACCTGAACAATCTGAAAACCGTCAACGATACGAGGGGTCATTCGGCGGGTGATCAACTGATCCTGAGCTTTGCCCGGCTTTTACGCCGGGTGATCCCGGAAAAGCATTTCGTGGGCAGATACGGCGGCGACGAATTTATGGCGGTCATTTACCATACGGACCGGCAGGAGGTGGAGGGCATACTGGACAGTCTGCGCAGGGAAGCCGACGCTGCAAACCGTGACGGCAATCAGCTTCCTCTCAGCTACGCCTACGGTTGGGCGATCTCCGCCGATTATGAAGGCTGCATCATGCAAACGCTGCTGGACAAGGCCGACTATTGCATGTACGAAAATAAGCGAGCCTACTACGCCACCCACGACCGGAGAGCGCCAAGGCCATAAGGCTCTTTTCAAACGAAAAACAGCAAGAACGAATTCGTCGCCACTATTGCGAAAAAAGCCTGGCCTGACGAAGAAAGGACAGGGAGGCGGCACTGAACGTCCACGTCGCAGTTGTGATGGAGGTACTGAAGGCTGGTGGCAGCGTGCAGTTCATCAGCTTCGTTAGCTTTGAGGTGAAAGGGTGCGCTGCCCGATCTGCCGGTTCGATGGTTGGCTGTACAGGAAACTCACCAGCAGGTACTTTACGATGAACGCTGGGGCAAGGGGCGGACGACTATCTTCTTTGCTGCACAACTGCACCATTTTCTCATACACGGACGATAGATCCAGCACTGCCTTACATTTCCGGAGGATGGTCTCCTGCTGCATTAGATACTCGATTAATCCGCCAAGCTGATCTGGCCATTGCTGTAACGATACATAGCTGCCCTCCATGTACAAGGTTTTTGCTGGATTTTTGCCAGTTCTCTTGCTCCGATTATACAACAGATTGGCCTCTATGGATTGAAATATAAGGCTTTTTCTTTTATTCAGTGCATATTAAGTTAGGATGTGCAGTAGATGCTCCATTTTACCGCAGGACAAAGTCTTTTTCTGTGACGAGGTTACATTGATAAAAAAATCCAGTGCTTTTGAAGCACCGGATTTTAAGAAGGTGAATTACGCTTTCCACAGACTGTGGAGGTTGCAGTAGGCGTAGACCGCCTCGACCTCATCGCCCTCGCAGAGAGCGAAGCAGACCTCCGGCTTTTCGCCGGGATGCAGTTCCTTACGCTGATTGCCCTGCTTGGTCTGGAGAGATACCCATTCGATGTAGTGCTCCGGCAGCATGGGGTGCTCCACGGAGCCGACCTTGACATGGACGATGCCGTTTTCCACTGTCCAGACAGGGACGTGCTTCTCCACGGCGGCGTCGGTGGTGCCAGGAACGATCTCGCTCATCGGCTCGCCGCAGCAGACGACAGGGACGCCTGCGTCCTTAACTTTGGCAATGATGTTACCGCAATGCTTGCAAATGTAAAACTTCTGCTCCATGATAACTCTCCTTTTCTTTCTTTAATAGTTTTCTGCGTGAATTTCAAAATAGCTCTGGGGATGGTTGCAGGTGGGGCAAACCTCCGGGGCCTTCTCGCCCACGACGATGTGACCGCAGTTGCGGCACTCCCACACCTTGACCTCGCTCTTGGCGAAGACCTCCGCCATCTCCACATTGTGCAGCAGGGCACGGTAGCGCTCCTCGTGGTGCTTTTCAATGGCGGCGACCAGGCGGAAACGCTGGGCCAGCGCATGGAAACCTTCCTCATCGGCTGTTTTGGCAAAGCCGTCGTACATATCCGTCCACTCGTAGTTCTCACCCTCAGCGGCGGCGAGAAGATTTTCGGCAGTGTCGCCAATGCCGTTCAGCTCTTTGAACCACAGCTTGGCGTGTTCCTTCTCATTATCAGCGGTTTTGAGGAACAGCGCCGCGATCTGCTCGTAGCCTTCCTTTTTGGCCTTGGATGCAAAATAGGTGTACTTGTTGCGCGCCTCGGACTCACCGGCAAAGGCAGCCATCAGGTTTTTTTTCGGTTTGAGTTCCTGCGTATTTCGTTTCTTTCATGGTGGATACTCCTTCCTGTTTTTCTGCTTTTATTGTAGCAAATCTATGATTTTCTTCTGTGACGAAGTCACATTCCTTGCATGGGAGCTTTCCTACCTTTGTATTCGGTATATTCCGATTGTAGCACTTTGAGCAGAAAAAAGCAATTTTTTTCAAAAGCTACTACATTTTCTGTCCTTATATGTGTGCCGGCTGATATTCGGAGTCGAATGCTACATGTGGGCCTTGTTCGTAATGCCCACCGATCATGACCGTAGCGGCAGTCACAGCATCCACATGAAAGCGTTCCCGGTAATGCTTGCATTTTCGTAAAAAAACGTTATAATTGAATCAGTTAAATCAAAGGAGGTATCAAATCATGAAATCACATAAATACTGGTCCTTAGGCGCACTTTTCTGTATGTTGGGATGCATTTATTCTGGAATCAAAAAATCAATGACTGCGCATAAATACTTTGCCTATTCTTCATTGCTTTGTATGGGCATGTCCATTTATTCCGGTCACAAACTGGTTTCTCCAAAGAAGAAAAAAATCACTAAATCAAATAATAGTGAGAATAGTTAAACAAAAAATTTCCTTTCTTTATCTTTATTCTCCTTGCCCTGCGGGACCAGTATGATTTTGAATACGGAACCGATAAAGAGGTTGATGGTGCTGTCATCAACGACAAGTGCAAGGCTCTGGCGCAAAAGGTCAAAGAGATTATCGATACCAAATCTTCGTTTGCTGACTGGCTGAACAATCAGAACGTCCGCAATCAGTTGAAGCTGGAGATCAAGATCTGCCTTGTAAAAAACGGCTATCCTCCACAGTACAGCCCCGAAGTTTTCAAAAAGGTCATGGAGCAGGTCGAGAACTTTGAGGAGAACAATTAAATCATCCATAAAGAAAAAAATACAGCTATATTCAGGCTTCACACTGAAATATAGCTGTATTTTTTTGTATCGCTAACAATTGTTGTGCTTTCTCTTGAAAACAGCGTAAAGATTTATTATAATAAGATAAATAGTTGTTGGCTTTGCAAAGGAGCTGTGAGGAATGAATCGGAACTGCCGCCGTAAAACAGAAAAGGTCTATGTGAAGGTGAACTCTGATTTTGACGCGACTGGCTATATGCAGCCCCGGCAGATCACATGGGGCGATGGCCGGACATATCCTATTGAACAGGTGCGGGACTTTCGCCCTGCAAATACCATTGCCGATATGCCCGGCGACTGTTATACTGTAATGGTAAAGGGGCAGGAGCGGCACCTGTTTTTCGAGCGTTCCGACCCACGGTTTCCATCCCGGTTCGGCAGATGGTTTGTGGAGGTGGAAACCAAATAACACAGAGGAGGGCTGAAGTATGGCATCGCCGCGAACCTATCTGGCAATCGACCTGAAAAGTTTCTATGCCTCGGTGGAGTGCGTAGACCGCCATCTGGACCCCCTGACCACCAATCTGGTGGTGGCAGATGCCTCCCGTACCGAAAAGACCATCTGCCTTGCGGTGTCGCCCTCCCTGAAAGCCTACAAGATACCCGGCAGGGCACGGCTGTTTGAAGCCGTTCAGCGCGTCCGGGAGGTCAACGCCCAGCGGCTGCAGACTGCCATCCGGCAGCACAAGGTAGTCCGGGGGGAGGACGGCAAGTACCACTTTGCCAGCACCTCTTTTGATGCTAATGCCCTGAACGCAGACCCTGCACTGGGGCTGAGCTACATCGTTGCGCCGCCCCGGATGCAGCGGTATCTGGACGTTTCCACTCAAATCTACAAGACCTACCTCAAATATGTGTCCCCGGTGGATATCTACCCCTACTCCATTGACGAGGTTTTCATTGATGTGACGGGCTATCTGCCCTACTACCACATGAGCGCCCACGAGCTTGCCATGACCATGGTGCGGGAGGTGCTGTACAACACCGGCATCACCGCAACGGCAGGCATCGGCACCAACCTCTACCTTGCAAAACTGGCCATGGACATCGTAGCAAAGCACATCCCTGCGGACAAAGATGGTGTCCGCATTGCGGAACTGGACGAGCAGTCCTATCGGTATCTGCTGTGGAACCACAGACCCCTGACGGATTTCTGGATGACCGGATCCGGCACCGTCAAGCGGCTGGAAGCCCACGGCATCTACACCATGGGGGACTTGGCACGGTTTTCAATCCATGAGGAAGATCGTCTGTATGAGATTTTTGGCGTGGATGCAGAAATCCTTATTGACCACGCATGGGGCTACGAACCCTGCGGCATGGAACAAATCAAAAGCTACAAGCCCAGCACCAACAGCATCAGTGAGGGACAGGTGCTGACCTGCCCTTACCCCAACGACAAAGCCAAGCTCGTCGTCCGGGAGATGGCAGAGATCTTGATGTTTCGGCTTACCGAAAAGAAGCTGGTGACGGAATCCATCACCTTGGAGGTGGGCTACGACCGGGAGAACGTGGACAAGGGCGGCTACCGTGGTCTGACCCAGACCGACCGCTACGGCAGAATCATCCCCAAAGCGGCGCACGGCACCGTCCGGTTCGATGCTCCAACCAATCTAGGCAGCACCATCATCAACGAAAGCGCAAAGCTGTTTGAGCGCATTACTAACCCTGCGCTGACGGTGCGGCGCATCACCCTCAACGCCAACAAGGTCACCCCGGACGAGGGCATCTATCAGGTGGACTTTTTCACGGACACAAAGAAGCTGGAAAAGGAGAAAAAACTCCAGCAAGCCATGTTGGGCATCAAGAACAAGTACGGCAAAAACGCCGTGCTGAAAGCCAGCAGCTACGAGGAAGGTGCCACCATGCGCCAGCGCAACGCGCAGATCGGCGGGCACAGCGCGGGAGGATCGGATGGAAAACTACAAAAATAGCAAGATCGGACAAGAGACTGCCCAAAAGTATGGGGACATCATAGAGATGGATCGCCCCCAGACCGAAGAATCCCTTCGCAAGCATCCTCGCATGACCTTGCAGAACCGGGCAAAGATCTTCTCTCCCTTTGCAGCACTGCGGGGTTATGATGAGCAACTTGCCGCAGAAAAGCAGCGCACCGAGCGGGTGACCAAGCGCATTCTGACCGAGGAAGAAATGTCGGTTCTGTCCGATCGGCTGATGCAGGTTACCAAGGGTATGACCATCACGGTGCGGTATTTCAAAGAGGATACCGCCCACCCGGAGGTTCCGGCGGTGGGCAACTACATCACCCTGACCGGAAGGGTAGACCGCATCGACCCGGTGTTCCGCACCTTGCAGGTGGGCGACACCGTAGTGCCCTTTGAAGATCTGGTGGAGGTCAGTGGGGAGGGTATCATGGAGATCGACCAATATCTCGGCATTACAGAGCATTGAGCGCAAAAAGGCCACCAGCCAGAAAAACGGCTGGTGGTCTTTTTTACTTATGGCGTATCGTCGGCAACTGTTTGATTTTATTTCCGACCTTTTTGCGTTCCAGTGAGAACACCATATCTGGAATTCGCTCAAAGAATCCTATATCACGCCGCCAGCTTGTCCCACACTTGCAATGGAACAGCCCTGTGAACTGCTGTTTCATCTTGCGCCCGCAGTTTGGGCAGATATGTTTACTTGCCCCTCATATTGCATTACTGGAGCTTTGCAAGGATTTCTTCAGCCGTCATACCGCTGGAAAGCAGCTTCTTCAGCACATCTTCTGCTTCGCCTTTCTTTGCTTCTTCTGCTGCCTTTGCTTCGACGGCAGCTTTTTTGTTTTCGGCTTTGGTAAGTTCCTTGGTGGCGGCTTTCAATTCTGCTTTCTTGGCTTTCAGCTGCGTCTTCAGATCATCGAGATTTGCAGTCAGCGCAGCAACCTCAGATTCGATTTTTTCCTTTTCGGCGGTCTTTTCTGCAACGACGGCTGCATAATCAAAGTTGGCCTTTACAATACGGGTCTTATTCTTGCTTCCCTTGGGTCTTGCCATAATAATTTTCTCCCATAACAGAGGATTTTTCTTTACACAATAACTCCATATAATTACCGGAATCAGACAAAGCCGAAAAAAGAAAGAAGATTAGGAACCGTAATAATTCTATTCAAATTTTCTTCCTGATTCACTTCACTCTGCATGTACGGTCGCCTCACTTTCCTTTTTTTTAGGCATAAACCAATAAAATATAACACAAAATGCTAAAGCAAACACAACACCAAAAACATTTTGACTCACTCTAAGACTAACCGCTCCTTGTAGTCCATATGTCTCTGCAGCAATGGCTAAAGCACCAAATGTGTTAAATACTGCCTGCCAGCCATATTGTGCTGAAAATCCTACACCGATTCCACCAAGAATTCCTATATATGCATAGATTGACGAAGGAAGCAGAAAATATAATACTGTAAAACATATAACACCTGCAATATTTCCGACAATCCTTTTACGGACTCTGTAGTGCATATCTTCCATAGACGGCAAAATCACGGACATGGCCGCAATACCAGCCCACATTGCACGTGGCATATTACAAAGTTCTGCAATGCAAAGGACAATCGGTACGCATAAAATCTGACATATCTGCCATTTTGTTCTGGAAGAAGTGATATCAAATTCTTGTATCAGATCTTTCAGATTTCTTTTATAAGTTCTGTTTTTATGATTTCGATAAAATACGAAGCAGATAAGTGCTGCACCTAAAGCCATTCCGACTAATCGCATCTGATAGCTTTTTCCCGTAACATCATAACCATATAGCAGCAGATACCCAAGAACCAATGTAGATTGATTAAACATGGATGGATTATGGCATCCGAACAGAATCAACACAGCCAGTGCCGCAATATTTAACAGCATTCCCAATACCGGTGAAAACTGATTTGCTAAATGCGGACATACAGTCATAATTACAAAGAACAAAGCCAAAAGCATCGTAGATTGTCCGGTGTGGATCCCCAAATCCGCATTCCTAAACACCATGAGACATAATAAGACTACTACACCTACAATGCTGTTCTCATTTCCAAATAGGATGCTGAAAATACTAACAAAGAAAAAACAAAATGCCATTGTAGCAGCTATCTTCACCAGATATACCCACATATGATATAATTTTTCTTTTAGTGTTTCACTCTTTTTCAACAGGTTTTTAGAACCTGCCTGATTTAACTGCAACTCCTGATAAAATGTCATATAAATTCTCCCATCTTCTAATTTATCTTAAAACTAGATAATCTCATCTTTCTGCTTTGGCAGCTCTATAACAAATCTGCATCCACCATATTCACGGTTTTCTGCTTTGATTGTTCCTCCGGCACTATCTACAATCCGTTTTACAAGTGCAAGACCTAGGCCATTTCCTTCTGCTTTATGAGATCCATCTACCTGATAGAACTTGTCAAATATTCTGGATTTTACATCATCCTCTATTCCTGGTCCTTCATCTTCCAGAATGAACTTAACAGAATCCTGTTCTTGTTTCAGAAACATCGTAATTGTCCCCTTTGAAGGGCTGAACTTAATCGCATTATCTAAAAGATTTATCCAGATATGCATAAAAAGTCCTTCATTCCCAGTATATTTAACTTCCTCCAATTCTACCTGAAAACCAATTTCTTTTTCTGTCCATTTTGTTTCCAATGAAAGAAATGCCTGGCGGATCTGTTCATCCAGACGATATTCTGTTTTTTTCATTGGTATATTCTGATTCTCTAACTTGGATAACAGCAAAATATTACCAACCAATCCGGAAAGTCTTTGGGTGTTAAATAAGATTTTTTCTACATATTCCTCTTGTTCCGGAGACAGTTCTTCTCCCTGAAGCAGCATTGTATATCCTTCAATGGCATTAATCGGGGTCTTAAACTCATGAGAAACATCAGATACAAAATCCATCTGCAGCACCTCTGTTGCACGAAGTTCTTTTGTCATAACGTTAAAACTTTGATAAGATTCTCCAACTTCTGCTATACGGCTGTTCGTTTCCAAATGCTGTTCAAAATCTCCCCGAGAAACTTCCTTCATTGCTTTACTAAGTCTTGTAATTGGTTCCAGTAACTTTGCATTAATAAAGGAAGTGATCAGCCCTGCAATCAATGTATTGAAAATCAAAAGCCAGCCAAGCACAGGTATGCTGCCCGGCAGATTAAAAAAATGATTCAAAAAAGCAAATAATAACGCAGATATGACTGTTGAAAATACAAGTGCCAGCCAGATTGCACCAGTCAGACAGGATCGGATCCGCAATCCTTTTTCTTTCTTTTGTTCCATTATTTTTTCACCACCTTGTATCCAATTCCACGCATTGTTACGATTTCAAAATCAGGGTTATCTTTCAAACGCTCCCTGATTCTTCCTATATGTACCTCTATCGTATGTGGGTCTGCCTCCGTCTCGTATCCCCATACTTCATCCATCAACTGTTGTTTTGTAAATATTCTGCCTGGCGAAGCTGCAAGCTTATATAAAAGCAGGAATTCTTTTTTAGGCAAAACAAGACTTTCCTTATCAGTTGTAACCGTCATTGCATCATAATCAAACTCTGTTGATCCGATCACAATTTTGTGTTCATTCAGTATCTGTGCACGGCGAAGCAGTGCTCCGACTCTTAAAACCATTTCATTCACATTTACCGGTTTTACCATATAATCGTCACTTCCCGAAAGAAATCCCTGGCGCATATCATCAAAGGAACCTTTCGCAGTGATCATAAGTACAGGTATCTGATATCCTGCTGAACGGAGTTCCGACACCAGTTCATAACCATCCATAACCGGCATCATAATATCAGAAATGATCAGATCAATATATTCCTTAACCAATACTTCTAATGCCTGTGCTCCATCCGATGCACTTTTGACTTGATATCCATTCTTCTCAAGCACTTTTTGGAATAGCTGGCTTAATTCTTTATCATCTTCTACAATCAATATTTGAAACACGTTTTCCTTCCTCCTTATTAAAACAGATACCTTGCCCATCCAAGCAGATGCTGTACCAAAAATATTTTTCTCTGACGTTTCTTTGTTAATTCGATTGGCTCTACATGATATGGATCACGATAGGTTCCATCTTCCAATACCTGGCGGGACACTCTTTCATATTCCATCATGCCATCTTCCAACTGTTTATTAATATCTTTACTGCGAATTACAAGCATCAGTTCCGTATCCAGATATGCACTTCTCATGTCCATATTAAAGGAACCGATTACAGACAGATCATCGTCAATCAGAATACTTTTTCCGTGGTATGAATAACCGCCTTCATATTCCCAGATATTAATTCCTGTACTTAAGATTCTATTTCTGTTTTTCGCATAATCGGCAGCCCCAAATGGATTCCCATTATTCGCAACTGAATTTGTCATGATAGAAAAATCTGAAACGTTCTCTGCAATCTCCTCCCATGTATTATACATCATATCATTACAGATAATATATGGCGTGTGGATCTTCACACGATTTTTTGCATTTTTCATCAATTCTCCCAACTGATACCACACTACTGGTTCTTTGGAACCTGTGTGAATAGGATTTGACACTAATGCAATCTTTTCTGTCTCAAAAGTTTCGTCCGTGTAATCGGTATCGCAGATTCTTTCCTTATTCTCTTCAAAATATTTCTGATAGCCGTTCTGCAGCTCTAAAACTGCGTTCTTTACAGATTTTCTATTTGCCAGTTTTTTATTGTCATGAAAATAATCACTGTCTTCTTGTTCCCATATCGTTTCAAAATACTCTAACAACTGGTTAACTGAATTTTCTTTCTCAGGTTCATCGCAAACCACTAACACGTCTCTGTCATAGTTCTTATGTCCCGGAAAATCACCCAGGAAATAATTGTATGTATTTCTTCCCCCAAGAATATATCTCTTTCCATCTGCAATCAAATATTTATCATGCATTCTACCCATTATTTTCCACGGTTTCAACGGATTGGCCTTATTATACAATTTAATTTCAACATTCTCATGGGAAGATAATCCATAGAAATACGGATTTCCTTCCATATCAATCCAGCTCTCCATTCCATCTACTAACAGACGAATATGTACACCTCTGTCTGCCGCATCATGCAGTGCTCCTAAAATCAATTTTCCACTTTCATCGGATTGAAATGCAAAAGTAGAAAGAATAATTTCCTTTTTTGCATTCTTGATCAAACGCACTCTTTGTAAAAGCGCTTCTGGATTCTTTTCTATGATTACTGCCCGTTCTGTATTTTCACTGCATTCGTTCCATGGCCCATTTTTTGTTTCTTTTTTGGTTGTATTGGACACTTCCGGCTGCTTTTTATATGCAACGCAGATTCCGAGCAATTCATAAAAAGCCACACATAAAAAAATTGCCAGTATAACAAGAAGGATTTTACATATTTTATGCTTTTTCATTGTACATCACCTGATTCCTTTTTATTTCTTATTCTTATTCATTAGCAATACAATACAATAGAAAACTCAATTTAACCTCAACAAGGTTTGTTTTTTCATCAATGCAAAATCTTCTTTGTACAACAGACTGTTAGATATAGCAAAAACGGCCCTTCAAAAACAGTTAACTTCTAAATCAACTGTTTTTTGAAAGGTCGTTTCATCAGATTCTTATAGCAATCCAGCAAATAATCTCATAAATAATTGTCCCAGTCGCAAATATGCACTTCGTCCGGTTTGATATTGGTCTGTCACATCACGACATTCTCCCATCGTTCTTATCAGATCATTTTTTATTTCCACAACTGCCTGACAATCTGCCATAAAACAGCCGTTTTCAAAATGGTGATATAAACTTCGATAATCCAAATTAATTGTTCCACAAGTTGCCATACAGTCATCTGCCACACTCATTTTTGCATGACAGAAACCAGGAGTCCACTCATAAACACGAACACCATGTTTAACTAATCCATGATAAAAAGAACGAGTTACATTATAAATGAATTTTTTATCAGGGATACCAGGTGTGATAATTCTTACGTCTACCCCTCGCTTAGCAGCCAGACATAACGCATGCGTCATTTCATCTGTTATGATTAGATATGGAGTCATAAACCAACAATATTTTTCAGCTTTATTTATCATACTGATATAAACTTCTTCTCCGACCTGCTCATTATCCATAGGACTGTCTGCATAAGGCTGAACAAAACCTGTTTGCTGTGCTTTATAATCGTAATGAATAATGTATTTACTAAAATCAGTATCATTCGTAGCTTTTTCACTAACAGCATTCCACATTTCTAAAAATGTCACTGTAAGCGACTGAACAGCATCTCCTTCTAAACGAATACCTGTATCTTTCCACTGTCCATACGGGTGTGTGTAATTAAAATATTCGTTTGCTAGATTATATCCACCTGTAAATCCGACTTTTCCATCAATAACTGTTATTTTTCTATGATCACGATTGTTCAAAAACAGATTTAAACCTGGCATAAACGGATTGAATACACGGCAATGAATTCCTATTGTCTCCATTTTTTTCACAAAATCTGTGTTAATAAAGCCTATAGAACCCATATCATCGTAGAATACTCTAACTTCCACACCTGCTTTTACTCGCTCTTCCAGAACATCTTGAATCTTATGCCATGCTTCAGCGTCTTCTATCGCATGATATTCCATAAAGATAAACTTTTGTGCTTTCTCCAAATCCTTAAGCTGTGCCTCTAATCCTTTCACTGCTTCATCAAAATACACAATATCCGTATTCTGATAGATTGGATACTGCGAATTTCTTTGTATGTAACTTGCTATATTTCCTGCTTTCGGAATTGTTTCTTTTATTCTGCTCAAACACTCCTGACTGTCCGGAAGCATTGGTAACAATTTGCTATCAATTTCTGCATACCGCTCACGCATTTTATGTGTGCCACCATTCAAACCAATCAACAAATACAGGCCTACACCCATAATTGGGAAAATTAGAATTAAGATGACCCAAGGCATTTTCATAGAGGATGTCTTATTTGATGCGTACAATCCCAAAACCAAGATCCCACTCAAAATCCTTGTAAATAAATTTATGACTTCTGCATATTCATTCAAGCGTGTTACGATAGTAATAATAAAAAACACTTCCAGAAGAATGCAGATTATGGAAAAACACAGCCGTTTTACCCCATTTTTTGTTTTTGCTTTGCCCTCTAAAGTATCTTGTTTCATATATATTCCGCCTTCCTACTTGCTCAGTTTTCTCCCTAAATTTCGTGGAACATACCAATTTTGTCTTTTATTCTCTGCATTTCATTACACCGGACTGGATAAGTTTGGTGCGGATGTCCTCATACAGTGAAATAATTTGATACTTACAAGTATATTTCCAAATAGTCAGAATTGCAATAGGTACGCAGATCACCTCGAAAGTCCGGTCACATCTGCGAAATAGTATAAAAGTCAGTATGCTTCATCCGGTTCGGTAGGTGCTGCGGTAATATCGCGGTAGAAAGTGGCCCATGCAGCTTCCTCATAGGGGCGTACAAAAAAGAAGCCAATGCTCAATGGAATTGTCAGCAGAAGAAAAAGAGAAATCGCCATAGCCTCTGAACCGGTGAAATATTTGAGAACCAGAAAACCCCCGGCATACAGTGGCAACGAGCAGAGCAGCTCCCAGCCAATGAAGCTAAAATCCAGACAGAACAGCCGCCATTTGTTGCCATTCATGATTCGCCGGGATTCTGTGATCGCTTCATTTGCGGTCAGCGAAGGATGTTCGGACATGATGTAAGGTGTCATCGCATAGCTGTATGTTTTCACGATTCCCGGAATCACCAACAGCAGCGACCAGAGGGCGATGTACAGACCCTGCAGGAATTTCATGCAGAAGCCATCCCACAGACGGTCTTTCTGAGAGAACAAGTCCGAGATGGCAGCATCCTTTCCATCTACAAGGTTCAGATTAAAATGAGCATATCCCAGTTGAACTGCACCGCCCACGATCAATTGGAGGATTGCCCACAGACCAATGCCGACAAGCAAAACAGCAAGCAGCCGACCGCCGTTTGGCTGGGCGAACAGGTTAAAATGAATGTCCTTTGCCTGATTGGAATTGGAAACGACACTGTTGGAACTGCTCACAATGGTAGCACCGAGCGCACTGGCGGCAATACCTGTCAGAACAACAGTTTTCCATTTTCCGCGCAGAGCATCGCGAGCGAGCATACGATAGTCAGCAGATATTTTCATAAAAGCAACCTCCTATCTGAAAATGGCAAGTATGTGTGAAAAGGAATATGATATGCTACTTTAATTTAGATACGTTTGAAACGCTGAAAAAAATGCAGCATGAATGAAAAAGAGGCTGTTACACCGGTTATATCCTTGTGCAACAGCCCCTTTCCTTTACTTCAGCAGCTTGTCCAGTTCATCATAAACGGATTTGACGTTCGTGCCGACAATGACCTGACAGGCGTTCTTCCCCGGACGGATGATGCCTGTTGCGCCTGCCGCTTTTACAGCCTGCTCATTGACCTGACGGTAGTCCTTGACCTCAAAGCGCAGGCGGGTAGTGCAGTAGCTGGCGCTTACTATATCACGCCGCCAGCTTGTGCTGCATTTGCAGTGGAACAGACCAATGAACTGCTGCTTCATTTTACGTCCGCAGTTCGGACAGATCCGTTTGCTGGCTCCCATAAAAGTTTACTGGAGCTTGGCGATAATTTCATCGGCGGACATACCGCTGGCAAGTAGCTTTTTCAATACGGATTCCGCTTCGGCCTTTTTGGATTCTTCTGCGGCCTTTTTTTCGGCTGCAACCTTTTTTGCCTCTGCTTTAGAAAGTTCCTTTACTGCAACCTTCAGCGCAGATTTTTTGCTTTTCAACTGCTCTTTCAGTACGCTGATGTTGTCAGACAGCGCAGCAATCTCAGTTTCAATTTGTTCCTTGGCAGTAGTCTTTTCAGCAACAATAGCCGCATAGTCAACATTTGTTTTCTTGGTACGCACTGCATTCTTGCTTCCTTTTGGTCTAGCCATAATAGTCCCTCCACCTAGTATTGGAATTTACTAATATAAGTATATTCTTTCTGCCTCGAAATGGCAATACTTCCTTAGACAACAAGAGCAGAGCTTTTGCGAGGCCCCGCTCTTATTGCTGCCGTTAAGCAGAAAATGAAGGAGATCTATCTTTCAAAACCGCCTGCGGACTGCTGCAGCGATGGGGAGCCACAACAAACCCATCAGACAGGCTTTGGAAGAAGCAAATAGGGATGTGAGAAATGCACTGTCACAGGTTGATGCCGATTCCAAGGATCACGAATAGGATCGCCAGACAGATGCAGCTTAACATTTATCTGGAGATGGCCCAAGGATAAAATAGAAGCAGTATTAAAGCCGCTCACCGTGCAGGTTTCCAGCATGGTGAGCGGCTTTTTACTATAAGTATGAGGAATCAAAGAAGTCTTTTAAGGTGATTCCCAAGCCAAGACAGATTCTTTCGATGGTTTCTACGCTTAGCTGACCTCCCCGACGGGCAGTTGTTTGAATCGTGGAATACGATATTCCGCATTTCTTTGCCAACACACACAGATTCATATCACGCTCTTGCATCAAATCCTGAACACGTTTGATCGTATCCACGAAAATCCCTCCCATCTTTTTAGTTCAAAACTTTTCCAACGATCTCAAATCTTTGCTCTGGGGATATAAGGATCGGCGAATATTTGGTGTTAAGAGAAACCAAAACCGGTTGGTTATGCACCACGCCATAGCTGTCGGTAAGGAGCTCTGCTTGGGACTTGTCTGGGGTATGTTCATCGTATTTTTTCAGATATCCGCAGTCATCATATACGAATATCCCGATATCTCCGCATTCAAGTTCTTCGCAGCGCTTTACCCATACGATCTGTCCGCTATGATAACGTGGCTCCATACTATCACCGCTAACGTATATCCCGAACTCGGCACCAGCCGGAACGCTACTGGCAGGCACTTGTATCTGCTGGAACATTTCACCCTCAAGAAAAGCTCCTAGACCTGCCGATACTGGCAACTCTGATACAGGCATCATTATGTAGTCGATTTCCGCGGGATCTTCTGTATCTGGCTGGTAGCGCCGGGATGCAATCAAGTCCATTTCGTACTCGGCAACTTTTTTTTGCCCTATATCATTTAGAAGGGCGGGTTTCTGAAAGGCCTTTGTAAAGTAGGAAGGTCCTTCCTTGATGTTCAATGCGTGACAGATTGCAACCAGTTGGTAGATGCTGGGAGTGGTATAGCCTTTTTCCCATTTGCTGATTCCTTTATCACTGACATCGACGCCATAGTGACGGAGAAGTTCAGAGAAAGCTACAAGTGAATAGCCATTCCTTTTTCGTGTGCCTGCGAGAATCTGACCAACCTCATTGCTATCCCTCGCAGCGACTGCATCATAGCGTACTGTGGATGGGGCTATGTGCATTTTGGTGAGCGTGGTTTTCTTTTTCATAACAAGAACACTCCTTTGTGATCCGGTAGCCCTATTATAGTATAGAAAATACAGGAAATCAACAAGAAATCTCTAAAATGGCGACAAATGCGTAATTGACATCTCCATAAAGTGGGCGTATAATCAAACCAAACCCACGGATAACATCTTTTTGGTGTTAACACTGCGCCAAAAATGTGCTTGTTTGGTGTTTTCTCTGAGAGGTGATATTATGAAAAAAGAAAATGTAAGATGCCCAATGTGCGGAACCATGAATTATGATGTGGATCTTGATGAAACCGGTGGCTGGACGAAATGCCGTCTGTGCAAAGCAGTAACCTGCTCTATGGATGAGTGGAAAAAGCATACAGTGTCCGTTCCTCTGTTAAACGAAAAACAGCTCGTGGCACGCAGTATGATTCGCAAGTAATGCACGCGGTGTTCTGATAAATCTGCAAAAAAGGAGGATTTCTGATGTGTGGTGATTACAACCTTCGCCGTGAGAAAAGATACGTCGAAGTGGATGTTCGTTTTACTCCTGACGGTAAGATCCGTCCTCTTGCCATAAACTATGACAAGACTCGCACTTATGGAATTGACCGTGTTTTGGCAGTCAGGCATGGCACATCGCGCCTTGGCGGAAAAGGTCACTGCTTCACCTGTCTAATCTGCGGGCAGAAGCGAAATCTTTGGCTTGAGCAGGGCAAGTGGTTCGTGGAAGCCTACTGCTCTGTGCCGGAAAGCCGTGCTTCGTAATGGCAAGGTACTTATCCCACGCAGACCTTTCGCGCATAGCGGGTAAGTATATCGACCAGTACTATACCCGCTTCGGGATCAGCAAAGATGCCCCGGAACCCATTGACCCTGAACGGCTTGCAAGCGCTGTTCTTGGGCTGAATGTGAAAATGCTACCGCTATGTAGCGATGGCAGCGTCCTCGGGCTGACCGTTTTTCAAAGATGCGGTTTTACCGTAACTTTAGGGGATGGTACAAAGCTTGTAGAGATATTCATGCCGAAGGACGTTGTGATCGATTCTGCCCTTGCGGCAGACGGCTGCACCGGATGCCGGAATTTCACGATAGCGCATGAGGCGGCACACCAGATTTTAGCGGACCTGTTCCCGAACGACTATGGAAAAGCAGTCAAGTGCCGTGGGCACATTGCCTATCGGGAACGAAACGGACAACCCTCATGGGAAGAATGGCAGGCAAACACCCTAGCAGCAGAGCTGCTGATGCCGACATTTCTGGTCAACGCCGAAATAGAACGGGCAGCGCTGTGCCTGCCGAATGGAATCCTATACAAATCCGCAACTGACCCGAACTATGAAAAAATTCTGGAGATGGCTGTGCGGATGGGAGTATCGTGGTCTGCTATCAGGATCAGACTACAGCAGATGCAGGTCATAAAAGGCAAACCCATCCACTGCCATCCATTGGACATCATCCGATTTGGAGAATAAATATGATTCAGTCAAATAATCGTCCTTTTAAAAATAAATCGCTGAGCAATATACAGCAGGCACAATTCAGCATCGGCTGGAGGTTTTGCCCCGTTTGCGGACACAAGCTCTACCAAAAAGATGAGAGCTGTTCAGGCACTATCCGCATAAAGTGCCTCAAGTGCGGCAACGTAGCAACGGTTGATTTAGCCTATCGCAGGCGTTGATTGCTTTATAGGCAAAACACAATTTCAAAAATCGGGTGCATTGCACCCTGAATATGGACTGTTCGTCACCGAGCAACGGGCCATTGCCGCAAGGCAATGTATGAAACGCGCACCAAATAGCCGGGCAACAGCTGATAGAGTGATTCTGCTTTAGAACCGCTCTGTTAGTTAGTTGTCCGGCTATTTTTTTAGCCTTCAGGTAGCCTGCTCCCGTAAAAAGGAGCAGGCTTTATGTTTGTCCGTTTTTCGTGGATGCCCCAAGCGGCGAAATATCCGTAGCCTTCCAAATTTTTGACTTTTCACGACTTATCGAAAATTTGGAGGTTTATATGAACTACAATAGCGGAAATGCCCGCCGTAACTTCTATGCTAAATGGGACAAGCTCCGGGAAGAATACCAGGCTGCTGGCATGAAGGAGGATGCTATCCAGAAGATGTATGAGTACGATTTGGCGGTGTTCAATGATGATCGTGCCCACCATCGTTACGATGTCGAGATTCCGAATGCGGAAGATTCCGAAAATCGGAACGATTATGTTGAATATGTGCGAGCCACTACTGTAACGGACACCTATCACGAAACGAAAACGCGCTTTGCATGGGTGGGCGAAGTCCAAAACGAACGTCTCCAATCTGGATTAGAGAAGCTGTCGGATGACGATCTTGAACTTCTGACACTCTACGTCTATGAGGGATATAACACAGTGGAATTATCTAAAGTTTATGGTATTGCACAACAGAATATTAGTAAGCGAATTTTGAAAATCACTAAATTTTTGAAGAACTTTAATTTTCGGGGTGTAGAATAACCGTTTAACTGGGTTCGTAAGTGAAGAGACAATTTCCCAAGCGGCATCTGCCGCAGGGCAAAGCGTCTGACCTCGCGCACCTTGAAAACTGAATAGTTCCGTCATCTGGTACTCCGATAATGATACTTCCGTAATTCGCGGCCCGGTCACAAAGCAGACGGGGTGGCTGAAATGCCAATGAAGCGGTACAAGTCCGCTGCCAGATGTTTATGCCCCACTCGCAGGGGGCCGAGGGCGAATATGCGAGACCTGAACATATTTTATCAGGAGTGACCGGATGCTTTTTTCGGTCTCTGGTCACTCCTGTTCTTTTACATATTTATCCGCTAATCACCTTTACTAACACGGAGGACTACCCAAATGGACGAGTTGAATCCTACGGTGCGCGAACAGGAAATTTATGAGGAGATGGAACTGACCCCGGAAATGATCAAGTCCATCCGAACCCTCTGTGCAACCTGTCTGCGACATTTCGTAGAAGCCAAGGCTTTCAAAATTGCTATCGTGCCGAGTGCAGACAACAGCATGGACACTTGCACTGTCTGTCAGACCCGGCGCGGTTACGATTATGTTGTAATGCACCGCTGATATCGGTGCTTTATCTCAGTCATCGAAGGAGATGATGTGTATCGTATAAAAAGAATTGTTCCCATACTTCAACAGAAACCCGCTGCCTAGGAGGTGCAGTGGGTTTCTTACATATCCAAACGGAGGTTTCGCAATTTGGAATCTACTTTGAAATTCCAACGCGGAGACATCTACTTCGTTCGACTTGACAACCGCACGGGTTCCGAACAAAGCGGAACCCGTCCAGCGGTCATCTTACAAAACGATGTGGGAAACTCCTGTTCACCGACATTGATCATTGCGACTTTGACAAGTAAGACAGAAAAGAAAGTTACGCAGCCGACGCATTGTCTGGTGGAACCGGAGGGGCTGGAGCCGTCCATCGTTCAGGCTGAGCAAATCTTCACCATCGACAAAAGCCGTGTCAAAAGATTTGTCGGACACCTCACCCCAGAAGAGATGGGGCGGGTCGATGATGCTGTAAAAATCAGCCTTGCGCTGAACCCGATGGGAAGTATCCAAAAACTCAAACCAATCATCCGCTCTACGGCGGCTTACGCACCGCCAGAAGTAGTTGACGGTAAGCCGCCTGTCTATCCCTACACTCCTATCAAATCCGATTTTGAGGATGCAGGAACAGTCGAAGAAATGATGTTATACACCGAACTGCAATCCGCTGTTCATGCAATGATCCAGCGGCTTGAATACAGCTTCACCTTTAATCCCAGCTTGCTCACCAGCCCGAAGCGTAAGAAGCAAGTGACTGAGATTTTGACCGAAGCTGAAAAATACATTTGGCGAATTAAGGAGGAAATAAGATGCGCCTGAAAAACGACACGAACAATTATGCTGCTTCCTTTAATATCACTCCACCGTACCAGATGCTAGTGCTTCACAGCAAGGTGCTGATCTACCCCCGCGAGATCTATCAGAGGGGGGTGGAGCGTAAGCGTGTGGAAATGATTGCTGCCGACTTCAACGAGTACATTGCCAACGAGCTGAAGATCAGCTTCCGCAACGGCAAGTATTATGTGGTGAACGGTCAGCATACCATTGAGGGGCGCATCCTCCGTAACGGCGGTGAGGACTTGCCGATTCTCTGCAAGGTCTACACCGGACTGACGATGGAGCAGGAAGCACTGCTCTTTGCAGAGCAGAACGGACACTCTGCTCCTCTGACGGCGGGCATCAAGCTGCGTGCCAAGGTCGTGGGCGGTGATGCTCCCTCCAAGGCATTTCTCGCTGCTACCAACCGGGTGGGGCTGGCATTCAACTATGACGGCTTGCAGTTGAGCGATTACCGCATCAGCTGCGTGGGCACCGCTCTCAAGCTGTACAACCAAATGGGCGAAAAAATCTACTGCGAAGCCCTGCGGTTGATTGTGGCAGCTTGGGGAGGCAAGCCTGATTCGTTCCGTGCATCTGTCCTGCGCGGCATGATGCACTTTGTGGAGTTGTATCACGGCGAGTTCAGCGAGGAACGGCTGGTTCGTGCGCTTGGCAGCGTCCATCCCATGGAGATTTACCGTGTTGGCAGGGATAACCCTGCAAAGCTGCCCGGATGGAAGAAATACGTTTTTCCCATCTACATGGCTTACAACGGCAAAGGCCGCAAGGACGCCTTGCCGATGAAGTTCTAAAACATATTTCCTATGCCAAGAGGCACCTGCAAGCTGTGGGTGCCTCTTATTACATAATTATATCGCGCTATCGCTACTTTTGAAAGAAGGGCTAGATATGACCAATATGAATGTGATTCCTGTGTCGCAGGATTCGTATATCGTTAATGGCTGCAAAGTGAAAATCACTTATGCAGAAGATGGTGACAGCATGGAGGTTCTTCAGAAACTGATTCATGATACCCTCCGCGAAGAAGCCAAGAATTACAATTGAATCGACATCCTTGCAACAAGGATAGTCCAGCACTAAAATAATGGTACAGTTGATGCAGCAACCAATTCAAACAAACGAGTGTGCGCACAGTATCGTTGTTTTAGTTTTACATAAGGAGTAACAACGATGAAAAAACGTGTATATACCTTATACCGTGTTTCGACCATTGGACAGGTCGAAAAGGATGACATACCCATGCAAAAAGAAGCCTGCCACGAATTTGCAGAACGGCAGGGCTGGGAAATCGTCAAGGAGTTTTCCGAAAAAGGCGTTTCCGGTTTCAAGAAATCTGCAAAAGAGCGCGATCAGCTCCAGCTGCTTCAGCAGGCTGCTGCTGCCGGAGAGTTTGATGTTCTGCTGGTGTTCATGTTTGACCGTCTGGGTCGGCGTGACGACGAAACGCCCTTTATCGTGGAATGGTTCACGAAGCAAGGGGTCGAGGTCTGGAGCGTAAACGAAGGTCAGCAGCGATTTGATTCTCATGTTGATAAGTTGATGAACTACATCCGTTACTGGCAGGCGTCTGGCGAGAGCATCAAAACCTCTATTCGTACTCGTACCCGTATAGAACAGCTTACGGAAGAAGGTCACTACACTGGCGGCACGGTGGCATTTGGTTACAAGCGTGTCCAGAAAGGTCGCTTGAACAAAAAGAATCAAGCTGTCTGTGATTTGGAGATTGACGAGGAAGAAGCGGCAATCGTGCGCCTGATCTTTCAGAAGTATGTTTATGAAGGATACGGCGTGAAACGAATCTGCAACTACCTTGTGGAAAATCATATAATGGGGAGAAATGGGAAAAACATCCCCACTACAACTCTTGTTCGGATGGTTCGGAATAAGTGCTATACCGGTTATCTTATCAACGGAAACGTTGAGAAGGAATGCCCGGAACTGAGGATCATTGAACAGGAAGTGTTCGACCGTGCACAGGAATTGCGTGATACCCGCCGCAGAGAGAAGGGCGAAGACTCTGATAGTTACAGTCCCCATGCTCTGCTTTGTGGGAAGGTGTTCTGTGCACACTGCGGAAATCGCCTGAACATCACGAGCAGCGGACGCACCAGACTGCGTGCGGATGGCTCCACGGTGAAGGAAAAGCGGTTCCGTTATAGCTGCCATTATAATGTACGGCATCCGGGTCAATGCGATGGACAGTCCGGCTACGGTGTAACAAAACTGGACGCAATCGTAGAGAGTATCGTATGCACCAAGTTTTCGGAGATTTTAGAGTGTTCCAAAAGCAAGCTGCTTCAGGATATGCTTCGCAAGGACATGGAAGTAGCGCAGAAAGAAGTATCACGTGCAAAGAGTGAACTCGACCTCAAGGATGACGAACGGAATGCATTGAAGGATGAAATGATTCGCGTCATCCGGGGAAAGAGCAGCATTGACCGTGATATGATCCAGCAGCTTCTGGATGAAAATCAAGCTGCGATCCAAGCAGCACAGGACGCCCTGACCGCTGCACAGAACAAGCTGGAGGAGATTGAGCAGGAAAACAAGAAAGCTGAAAATGATTGCAGCAATCTGTTCACTTGGGCAAGTACCTATCAGAACGCATCCTTTCAGCAGCGGCAGACAATCCTCAACCAGTTCATCAAGGAAGTCCGTGTTGGACGGGATTATGATATTGAGATCATCCTCAATGTTCCGCTGGAGGAGTTTGAAGAATTTAAGAGTCATTCGCTCTCGGTGCGTACTCCGAGTGGGCGGAAAACGGACCTTAAACAAGCACCCGTTAGGGGGCTGGGTACTCCGAATGGGGGAATCGTCGTTTTTGACAAAACTTCTGGTGAAGCTATGAACATTATGCCGAAAAGTTCGGCACACGTCACTTTGCGCTGTCAAGACGAATGATGCACGATTTTGCAAAGAACGGCAAAAAGAAACGCCGTATCGTTTAACACGATACGGCGTTTTATGGACTCGAAGGGAGTCGAACCCTCGACCTTTCGGATGCGAACCGAACGCTCTCCCAACTGAGCTACGAGCCCATATTTAAGCCCCCAAAAACCGCTTGGGGGCGCGTGGTATATAACTCCAGATTGTTTAAGGACCGCATGGGCTCCCAGCTGAGCTATAGGCCCACAAAAAAGCACCCAATTTTGAATGGGGGCAAATGAGCTATAACACCAGATCGGGAATGCAACGCTTGCACTCCCAACTGAGCTATAGGCCCATGATGATGACGCTGATAGTGTACCGCGTTTTGGGGCGTTTGTCAAGCAATTTCGGAGAGCACAAGCGAGGACTTACAAGCGGCCAAGCTGCCAGAAGGCTACGGCGCTGGCGGCGGCTACGTTGAGGGAATCTACCCCGTGGGACATAGGAATCTTTACGGTGTAATCGCAGGCGGCGATGGTACTATTGGCCAGCCCATCGCCCTCGGTGCCCAGCACGATGGCAAGCTTTGGCTCGGCGGCAAGGGCGGCATCGTCGATGCTGACCGAGCGGTCGCTCAGTGCCATGGCAGCGGTTTTGAAGCCCAGCGCGTGGAGCTGGGCACTGCCGTTTTCCGGCCAGTCGGCAGGACAGGTGCCGATCTGCGCCCACGGCACCTGAAACACGGTGCCCATGCTTACCCGCACCGCACGGCGGCACAGCGGGTCGCAGCAGGAGGGGGTGACGAGCACTGCGTCCATGTTCAGCGCGGCAGCGCTGCGGAAGATGGCACCCACGTTGGTGGAATCCACGATGCCTTCCAGCACAGCCACCCGGCGGGCATGGGCGCAAACCTGCTCCACCGTGCGGGGCGCAGGACGGCGGAAGGCGCACAGCACGCCCCGGGTCAGCGCAAAGCCGGTGAGCTGTGCCAGCAGCTCCCGGTCAGCGGTATATACCGGCACATCGCCGCAGCGGGTCAAAATCTCCTGTGCCGGGCCGGTGATCTGCTTGCGCTCCATCAGTAGGGAAAGAGGCTGGTGACCGGCGTCCAGCGCCCGGGCGATCACCTTGGGGCTTTCGGCGATAAAGATGCCCTTTTCCGGCTCCAGTCGGTTGCGCAGCTGCGCCTGCGTGAGACGGGCGTAGATGTCCAGCTCCGGGGCGGTAAGGTCGGTGATCTCATGAATGACAGGCATGGAAAGACTCCTTTGAAATGAAGTTTTTTCTATTGTAGCACAAGCCGGGCCGGAATGCAAAATCCCTGCTGCACACAGAGCACAGCAGGGATTTGAATGCGGAATAGTTTACTCAGAGCGCAGCGCTTTGACAGGGTTGCTCTTTGCGGCGCTGCGGGCGGGGATCACGCCGCCCAGCATGGTAAGCAGGGTGGCCAGAACGATCAGGATCAGCGCAGCCTGCGGCGGCAGCGAGGCTACCACGTTCACATCGCCCGCGATGTGGTGGATGAGCATATTGCCGGGGATGAGCAGCAGCAGGCAGAGCACCACGCCCATCACGCCGGAACACAGGCCGATGATAAAGGTCTCGGCGTTGAACACCTGCGAGACGTTGTGCTTGGAGGCACCGATGGCGCGCAGAATGCCGATCTCCTTGCGGCGCTCCAGCACGCTGATATAGGTGATGACGCCGATCATGATGGAGGACACCACCAGCGAGATCGCCACAAAGGCCACCAGCACATTGCTGACCATGCCCACGATTTCGGTGACCGAGTTCATCAGAGTGCCCACCATATCGGTATAGTGGATCACCTTACCCTCTTCGCCCTGCTGCCGCATGGAGGCGTTGTAGGCGTCCAGCTCGTTCACCACCTGCGCCTTGGTATCAAAGCTGTTGGGGTAGATATAGATGGCATCGGGCTTTGCGTAGTCCACATAGCCGAGGTCGTCCAAAATCTTTTCGTAGCTGGAAGCGGAGGAAAGCAGGGTGCTTTTGATCATTTCGGTCAGGTCGGAGCCGGTCATGTTGATCTGAATGGCCTGCTGGAACACAGCGGGGTCGATCTTGAGTGCACTTTCCACCTGCGTGCTCAGCTGCGCAATATTGCTCTGGATGGCCTGCGCGATCTTCTGCTCCAGCTGCCCGGCCAGCTTCTGAATGGCGGGACCCATCTGCTCCTGCAAAGCGGCGGTGAGCTGGGTCTGCAGCGCCTCGCCCAGCTGGACGGAGTAGGTCTCCATCACGGTCTGCAGATTTTGCTGGAGGGTACCGGCAAACTGCTCCTCCAGCCCGGAGGTGTCCAGCAGATCACCCATGGATTCGGCAAGCAGCGTCTGGAAGGCCTCGGTCTGCATATAGGAGGAAAAACCGATCTTATCCAGATTCAGCAGGCCGTTGCTGATGAGATAGCGCTTGTAGCCGTTCATGATTTTTTTCATCAGCGTCTGTAAGCCGTCCTGAGAGATATTCAGCTCTATGCCGTCGAACAGCTCGCCCATGTCCATCTCCATGTCCGGCAGCGGCAGCCCGCTGAGGTCCAGCTTGAAGCTGGAAGGGTCGATGAGGGTGGCAAGATCGAAGGAATCGTCGGTCAGGTCGAATGCGCCGTCCAGATCAAAGTGCAGGGCGCTGGTGTCGAACTGGAAAGCGTCCTTGAGGGCGTCCGTGTCCACCGAGAACAGAGAGGCGATATCCAGCATGCTGTTGCCGGCAGCATCGAAGGGCTCGCCGGTCAGCACATTGATGTCCGGGTCTGCCAGCTGCTGGCGCACGATCTCGCTGTTGGCCGCCTGATCAATGACGTAATAAGTCAGGTCGTGCAGGTAGTCCAGACCGCTGTGCAGGATAGTGGAGGTGGCGTCTGCCTTGGGCTGCACGATGCCGACAATGGTCAGCTCCTCGCTGTCGGCCACCAGCTGCTGCATGTAAGCTTCATCATTCAGCTTGCTCAGCCAGATATTGTGCTCAGTGTCGTAGACATAGCAGTCGGCCTTGTTGACAAGCTTGAAGGTCATGCCCAGAAAATCGTCATAGGTATAGGTGCCGTAGTCCGTGGGCAGGTCGATCTTCTGGTTCTGCGCATACTGCTGTAAGATCTTGTCCAGCTCGGCCTGATCCCGCAGACCCATGGCGTACAGCGCATAGTCCGAAACGCTGCCGTCCGCGTTCAGGGTCAGCACCAGCTCGTTGTACTTTTCCGGCCAGCGGCCGGCCTTGACATCGTACTGATCCTCGTACAGGGCGGGGGTCTCGGCCATTTCGCAGAACACATAGGGGCTGGCCATGGAGGTCATAAGGCTGGTCACCGAGGTGTTCTCACTGGCGATATCGGAAAATGTGGTGTCCGGGTTCAGCTTCTGCACGGTGCCGTCCGGGTTCTGGCGGTAGATCAGCGGATCAAGGGTGTAGGTGTATTCCACCGTGGCGTTGTCCCGGATGGTACAGGCGTCACTGTCCAGATATGCCTTCAGCGAGCGCAGATCGTTGCTGGCAGTGCCGATGTTCAGTTGAGACAGCAGCTGTCTCACCGTGACCATGCCCTCCGGCGCGGAGGAGGAGCCGGACGAGACGCTGGTGTAGGTGTCCGGGTCCATCATGCTGGCCAGATCTACGCCGGTGCTGCTGATCTGCAGCGGGTAGGCGGCCAGCGTGGATTTTTCCATGTTGCTGATATAGCGGCTCACACCGTTGGAAAGGGAAAGGATCAGCGCAATGCCGATGATACCGATGGAACCGGCAAAGGCGGTGAGCAGGGTGCGTGCCTTTTTGGTGAGCAGATTGTTGAAACTGAGGGAAAGGGAGGTGAGCAGGGACATGGAGGAGTGCCCCATGTTCCGGTGCACGGGGGCAACGGCAGCAGCCTCGTCCTCGGGTTCGTAGGGCATGGTATCGGAGCGGATCACGCCGTCCTTCAGCTTTACGATGCGGGTGGCATAGCGCTCGGCCAGCTCCGGGTTGTGGGTGACCATGACCACCAGACGGTCCCGCGCCACTTCTTTTAACAGCTCCATGACCTGAATGCTGGTCTCGCTGTCCAGTGCGCCGGTGGGCTCATCGGCCAGCAGGATGTCGGGGTTGTTCACCAGCGCACGGGCAATGGCCACGCGCTGCATCTGCCCGCCGGACATCTCGCCGGGGTGCTTGTGCAGCTGGTTGCCCAGCCCTACCTGCTCCAGCGCAGCGGCGGCACGGCGGCGGCGCTCGGCCTTGGAAACGCCTGAGATGGTCAGTGCCAGCTCTACGTTGCCCAGCACGGTCTGGTGGGGGATCAGGTTATAGCTCTGGAACACAAAGCCGATGGTGTGGTTCCGGTAGGAGTCCCAGTCGCGGTCGGTGTATTTTTTTGTGGAGATGCCGTTGATGACCAAATCGCCGCTGTCGTAGCGATCCAGACCGCCGATGATGTTCAGCAGGGTGGTCTTGCCGGAGCCGCTGGGGCCAAGAATGGCCACAAATTCGTTGTCCCGCAGGTTTAGACTGACGTTGTTCAGTGCGTGCTGCACCAGCTCGCCGGTCTTGTATTCTTTGTTGATCTGTTTAAGTTTGAGCATAGATGTGCCTTTCCGGTACTGCGCCGCCGGGCGCTGTTGCCTGGGGTTTAAAAGTAGGAAACATTTGCAGACAATATCTAGTTTAGTTTAGCAAATAAAAATGAAGAAACCGTGAAATTACCTGCGGAACGGATGAAGCTGCGGAGCTTTTGCGTCTGAGCAGCGGTTTTGCCGGAAGGACGGGGCAAAAAAGAAAAGCGGAAAAAGATACCGGTTGAATTTACAAGCTGAACGTGATATTCTAAAGCTGACAGACAGGCTGCGCCGGAAAAAACGGCGTTATATTACCTGAAAGGCTGTCGGAACAACACTTCTTTAGGATTGTAACAGTTTCTCCTGCTTTATACAATTTTACAATAATAAAAGGATAAACAAGGCAGAAAAAATTTGGCCCTTGTAGTAAGGAGGAAATGAAATGGAACGTACATTTTCACCTATGATCCGGCAGTATTCTGCCATTGATGGTTTGCAGCAGGCGTATACGCTGGTGTATGCCATGGAGGTAGAGGGCACACAAGGCTGTCGGCTGACCCTGTGCCAGATCGGCAGCCGACAGCAGATCGTCAGTCAGCATGTTGCGGCAGCGCCGGAGTTCTGTTACCGGCTCCTGCGCTACTTGTGTGAAAATGGAGTTCAGCCGGAGCTCTGGCGGGATGCGGTCACAGACCTGACAGCTGCCGGGCTGGTAGGCGAGAAAGGCGGCGCATGGCGTGAACAGTGAGCGAACAGCCCAACTGCAAGTCGCCCTTGCAAGCTATGATCTGAAAGAACTGCGTGTCCAGAAGCGTTATTTGCAGGAGCAGGGAACCGCCATTGACTGCACCTGCTTTTGCAGCGGCGAAAAGCTGCTGGCACAGCTGCGGCAGGGTGTCCGTTATGATGCCGTGGTGCTTTGCAGCGAGCTGACGGATCTGCCTGCGGAGCAATTTGTCCGGCAGTTTTATCAGCTGAAGGAGCGGCCGATGCTTCTGGTACAGAGCCATGGCCGCAGCAGCGGCACGGCGTTGCAAAAGCTCCGCGAGGGGTGCTACTGCGTAGAGGGCACTGAGCTGAAAAGGCTGCTGTGGCAGCTTTACCGGATGCCCGGGCGGCAGAACCGGCAGCTGGAGCAGCGGTGCAGCCAGCTGTATGCGGCGTGGGGCATCCCGCAGGGGGATGTCAACGCCGGATATCTATCCTGCGCGGTTGGCATCGCATGCAGCACCAGCCAGAAGCTGGCGATCCGCAAGGAAATCTTGCAGGCGGTGAGCGAGCAGTTTGATACATCGGTCGCTGCTGTGGAAAGCGGCATCCGCCGGATGGTGGATCAGCTGGAGGAAAAGCCGCCTCTTGCGTGGCTGGCGTTTAAGGCCGATACAAGGCTGGGCAGCGGCAAACCTACCACTGGCAAGCTGATCTACGCGGTCAGGGACGTTGTGTTGCGGCAAAAAGTGCCATCCACCCGCCTGTAAGGCTTGCACACGGCTTTGGAACACGGCGGCGTTCCTTTAGAAAAATGGCATCGCCCGGGGAGGCAGAGCAATGGAGCAGCAAAAGACAGAAACGCGGTCTATCACCGCAGAGCAGCGCAAGCGGGTCGAGGAGGTCTGCTTCCGTTCGCTGGCGCTGATCGGACGCAACTGTGAATATCTGGAGCAGCATTTTGACCGCACCGGTGCAGACGAGTCTACCCGGCAGGCGGTGGCAGATATCGACACCGCTGCCATACAGCTGGACCGCACCCTCACCGAGGCGATCACCCTGCTGGAGTTTCTGCGCGAGGACACAAAGCCGCAGCTGTACCCCATTGACCTGTGTGAGCTTTTGCAGCAGGTGGCGGCGCAGTCTGATATGATCCGGGCGCAGCTTGGGGTGGATATCCGGCTGGACTACGGCGGGTGTACTGCCTGCTGCGTAATGGCAGACCGCAGAGATGCGGAGCTGCTGTGCCTGCATCTGCTCTCCAATGCATTGCACGCCAGCCGGGAGGGCGGCAGCGTCTGCATTGCGCTGCGCCGCACCGAGAGCGGCTGGCAGCTGACCGTCACCGACGATGGCTGCGGTCTGCCCGGTGAGGATGTACAGGCAGCACTGGAAAACCGCCGCAGCTTTCTGGGCGGGGCGCAGCTGGGACTGCTGCTCTGCCGGGAGTGCTGCCGCCGGATGGACTGGAGCTTACAGCTGGAGCCTGCGCCCGAAAAAGGCACACAGGCTGTGGTGCGCATTCCGCTGTACACGGGCGAAAGCCGCCCTGACGGTACGGTGGAGCTGCGCACCAGTTCGGAGACCGAGCAGGAGCAGCGCAAGTATCATCTGCGTGCCATGCTGGTGCGGGAGATGCGCACCATGCCGGAGCGCGGCGACCCGGAAGACGAATTTTGATAAGGTGGCAAGGCCGCTGCACAGCGTTTTGTGCGGCGGCCTTGTTATTTTGCGCCCGGTGCTTTCCTGCAAGCGCAAAGCATGGTATACTGAATGCTGAAAACAAAAGCTTGGAGGAGCAACAATGACAAACAAGAAGCTGAACTACCCTGCAATTGCCAAGGAGATGGCCATCCTGACCGGGGCCGTTGCCATTATTGCGGCGGCGGTCTATTTTTTTCTGGTGCCCAGCCATACATCCGTCAGCAGTATTTCCGGCCTTGGCATCGTGCTTTCTAATTTTGTGCCGCTGCCGCTTTCGGCTATTACTATGGTGCTGAACATCGTGCTGCTCATCATCGGGTTTTTTACCTGCGGCAGGGAGTTTGGCGCAAAAACCGTGTATACCAGCGTGATGCTGCCGGTGTTTCTGGGGCTTTTCGAGCGGCTGTTCCCGGATTTTGGCTCCATGACCGATAGTCAGGAACTGGATGTGCTGTGCTATATTCTGGTGGTCAGCGTGGGTCTGAGCATCCTGTTCAACCGCAACGCATCCTCCGGCGGGCTGGATATCGTGGCAAAGATCATGAACAAGTACCTGCACATGGAACTGGGCAAGGCAATGTCCCTTTCGGGCATGTGCGTGGCACTCTCTGCCGCCCTTGTCTACGATAAAAAGACCGTTGTTCTGAGCATTCTTGGCACCTATTTCAACGGCATCGTGCTGGACCATTTCATCTTCGATAACAGCATCAAGCGCCGGGTGTGCATCATTACCGAGAAGGAGGAGGCGCTGCGGCAGTTCATCATCAATGACCTGCACAGCGGTGCCACCATGTACGAGGCCATCGGTGCATATAACTTTGAAAAGCACAACGAGATCATTACCATCGTGGACAAAAACGAGTATCAGAAGTTGATGAACTTTATCAACCGCGAGGACCCAAAGGCCTTTGTTACGATTTATAATGTGTCCAGTATGCACTACCAGCCCAAGCGCTGAGCGCGGTACAGGGGAAGGACACAAAAGCCGTGCCGGGGCTTTTCCGCAGCGGAAAACCGTGGTAAAATAAGAAAAAACGGAAAGGGAATAACAGCCATGGACATCAGACTGGTTTGCAGCGATATTGACGGTACGCTGCTGCAATACGGCAAAAAGGAGCTGGAGGGCGAAATATTCAAACAGATCCGGGCGCTGCATCAGCGGGGCATCTGGTTCTGCCCGGCCTCCGGGCGGCAGTATACCAGCCTGCGCAAACTCTTTGCACCGGTGGCAGACTGCTGCGTGTTTATCTGCGAAAACGGCGGCACCATCTTTAAAGAAGAACAGTGCATCGCCAAAAATCCCATGCCGCGGGCGCTGGCAGAGGAAATTGCCAACGATATGTGGACCCGCAGCGAGGGGCAGGGCGAGGTGATGCTCTCCGGCCAGAACACCGCCTACCTGATGGAGCGCGGTCTTGGCATGCTGCAGCGGGTGCAGTTCGTGGGCAACCACTACCAGATCATCCACAGCCCCGCCGAGGTGCCGGAGGACATCACCAAGGTGTCGGTGTACCTGCACGAGGGCGTGGAAAACTATGTGGAGCGCTTTGTGCCCCGCTGGAAGCAGGCCAACTGCGCCGTGGCGGGGCCGTTCTGGATCGATACCACCTTTGCCAACAAGGGCATCGGGGTGCAGTGCGTGTGCAGCATCCTTGGCATCGACCCCGCACAGGTCATGGCTTTTGGCGATAACTACAACGACGAGACCATGCTGGACGTGGTGGGCGTGCCCTACATTATGGACAACGCCGCCGCTCCGCTGCGGGCAAAATACCAAAACCACACCCCCCGCCCGGAGGATGTGCTGGCGCAGCTGTTGGCACAGCAGCTGTAAAGGGGGCGAGCCCATGGACCGTAAGGGATTGGAACAGCTCATTTTTGATACTTACAGCGTAGAGCCGGACTATCCGTGGATGGACACCCCGGAGTCGGCGGTGTTCCGCCATGCGGCAAACCGCAAATGGTTTGCGCTGGTCACCACTGTGCCCAAAAGCAAGCTGGGTCTGCCCGGGCAGCAGCCGGTGGATATCGTAAACCTGAAATGTGACCCCATCCTTATCGGCTCCCTGCGGGCAGAACCGGGCTTTTACCCGGCCTACCACATGAACAAGGAAAACTGGATCACCGCCGCATTGGACGGCAGCGCCCCGGAGGATAAGCTCCGTCTGGTGCTGGACATGAGCTACAATGCCACTGCACCCAAGCTGCGCAAAAAGAAAGCTTGACCGCAGCAAAATAAGGGCGGGCGCTGCAATTGCTGCCCGCTCTCATTCGTATTCAGAGTAAAGGGACTGCATTTTGCAAAAGGAGGAAGCTATGGCTATTTTTGAAAAGACCATCCGCAACCAGAACTTCGATACCCTGCTCCGCAAGCTGGAACACGCCATCCCGGACAGCAGCTGGTCGGCAGAGCTGGAAGCCGGCAGCGATTTCAAGGAGGGCAGCGCCCGGTGCAGCGTGCGGGTGTTTGAGCGGTACAGTATGGTGGGTGGCAACCGCCTTAGCCTGACGCTGACCCTGTTCCAGAACGGGGACGAGCCCATCCGGCTGTCGGCCATTACAACGGGCGGCAGTCAGGCGGTGTTCTTTAAAATGAACACCCTTGGCGAGGACGCGTTTCTGGAGGATGTAAAGCAGCTGCTGGAAGAAATTTTGGAGGGCTAAAATGTTTTATAGTGGGTTTGACGCGCTGTTCAGCATCCTGTTTCCGTTGGTATTTCTGGTGGTGCTGGGCATGATCCTGTTTACCGTGGTGAGCAACCTGCGCACATGGGGCAAAAATAATGCGTCCCCGCGCCTTACCGTCCCGGCTACTGTGGTGGCCAAGCGGACGAACGTTTCCCGCCATCATACCGCCAATGCAGGGGACATGACCGGCGCCCACGGCTACACCAGCACGAGCGCTACCACCTATTATGTGACCTTTCAGGTGGAAAGCGGCGACCGCATGGAGCTGCGGCTGAGCGGCACGGAATACGGCCAGCTGGCAGAAGGCGACACCGGAAAGCTGAGCTTTCAGGGTACGCGCTATCTGGGGTTTGAACGAAATTAAACACGCTTCTGCGCAGCATTTTTGAAGAAATCGCAGAAGCTGTGACAAAAGTATTATACTTTTATGAATTTTAGCACTCTACGCTTGACAGTGCTAAATAATTATGCTATAACAGTGGCGTGCTCAGGAGGAAGGGCAAAAGGAGAGCCGCAAGGTTCCCCGGAAAGCCTTTCCGAATGGACGCTTCAAAGTTTTTGCCCCGACCCGAACGCCGGGATTGGAGGTATGTTTTATGTTTATGCCGACTGTTTTTCATGAGAACCTGTTCGATGATCTCTTTGATCCGTTCTGGAACGAGGGTGCACTGGAGCGTGCGATGAACCGCGAAGCCCGCGACACCTTTGGTAAGCGCGGTGCAAACATGATGAAGACCGATGTCAAGCAGACGGACAACGGCTACGAAGTGGACGTTGACCTGCCGGGCTGCAAGAAGGAAGACGTTCAGATGGATCTGAGCGACGGCTATCTGACCATTCAGGCAGTGCGCAGCCACAGCAATGACGAAAAGGACAACAAGGGCCGCTACGTGCGGCGCGAGACCTTCTCCGGCAGTTGCGCACGCAGTTTCTACGTGGGCGATGTGAAGAAGGAGGACATCCATGCAAAGTTTGAGGATGGTGTCCTGCACATCCAGCTGCCCGCTCCTCAGCAGACAAAGGCTCTGCCTGAGAACCCGAATCTGATCGAAATCGAGTAAATGCCGACCGTGTGCGCCAAGGCATAACGTATATAGGATGCCCCCGGAGAGCTGCAATAAGCCCTCCGGGGGCATTTTTTGTGTTCAGGCTTTCGACGACGGAGAGGGGAGAAAGTACCTGTTTTTGCCAGAAAACTTTATTTTTCCACCGTTTCGTGGTATCCTTATAAGGCGCACGCAATACAGGCCTGCGGCTGCACTGGCAGCGGCTGCGGACTGCGTGCGGCAAAAAAAGAACGTATAGAAGAGAAAAGGGGGATAAAAGTCATGGGCGAATTTGCCTTTCAGACTTTACGGGAAAGTATCACCTCTGCCATCAGGAGCAAGATCCTTACCGGGGAATTACAGCCGGGCGTAAAGCTGGCCGAGCAGAAACTGGCCGAGGAGTTTGGCTCCAGCCGGGCACCCATCCGGGAGGCGCTGCGGCAGCTGGAACAGGAGGGCATGGTTGAATATTCGCGCAATGTGGGCTGCTCGGTGCGCCGGGTAAAGCCGGAGGACGCCTACGAGATCTATCTGCTGCGGGCAAATCTGGAAATGACGGCGCTGCGCTATTTTGATTGCAAATTCCCGGAGGAGGATCTGCACACCCTGCGCGGCATCTTAGAGGAGATGCGCAATGTCCGGCCGGGGGATCTTTCGCAGATCGTGGAGAACGACAACCGCTTTCATGCGGTCATCGTGCAGCGGGCAGGGCTGCCCAGACTGCTGAAATTCTGGGACGACCTGAACTACGGCAACCTGCTTGTTGGGGCGAACAGCGGCTCCAACCACGAGACACTGGCGCAGCGGCAGAACGGCATTCACACCAAGCTGTACGAGGCGCTGGCAAGCGGCGACACCGAGGTTGCCTGCCGCGCCGTCTACGCCCACTACATGGAGCCCATGGAGCGGATGCGCAGCGCGAACAGCGCCGTACAGGCAGCGGACGAAGCAGCAAAATAAGGGGAATTTGGCTGACCGTCTAAATTTTGACCAATCATTTTATGGAAGTTGCAGATTGTCTACAATCTGCAATTATGCTATACTATCAAAGTGATCGGTCGAGTACTGCTGTATTTTTGGTAAAAATTGCGAAATGTATGCGGAACATCGGCCTTCTTACAGGAACTTCCGCCCTGTGTGGAAAAGAAAGAGAGGAATTGTCCGCATGTCTAACAAAGAAAAAGCCACAAAGATCTCGTGGCTTACCCTTGCCTTCATGGCCTTTTCTACGGTCTGGGGCTTCGGCAACATTACCAACGGCTTTGTGTACTTTAACGGTCCGCAGGTCATCTTCAGCTGGATCTTCATGTTTGTCCTGTACTTCATCCCCTATGCGCTGATGGTGGGTGAGCTGGGCTCTGCCTTTAAGAATGAGGGCGGCGGCGTCAGCTCCTGGCTGCACCAGACCACCAACGCCAAGCTGGCCTACTACGCCGGTTGGACCTACTGGGCTTGCCACATCACCTACATCGCCAGCAAGGGCAGCGGCTTTTTGAAGGCGCTGAGCTGGGCAATTTTTCGCAACGCGGAGACCTACGATTCCTTCCCCACCCACTACATCCAGCTGGCTACCTTCTGCATTCTGCTGCTGGGCTGCTACATTGCAAGCCTGGGTCTGAATCCCCTGAAAAAGCTGCTGACTGCCGCAGGCACCTGCACCTTCGTCATGTCCCTGCTGTACATCGTGATGATGTTCGCTGCCCCGGCCATCAACCCCACGGCAGAGTACGTCCACGCCAACCTGAGCTTCAGCAGCCTCATCCCCAACTTCAACGTCACCTACTTTACTTCTCTGTCCATTCTGGTGTTCGCTGTGGGCGGCTGCGAGAAGATCTCTCCCTACGTCAATAAGGTCGAGAACCCCAGCAAGGGCTTCCCCCGCGGCATGATCGCGCTGGCCGTCATGGTGGTCACCTGCGCCATTCTGGGCACGCTGGCCATGAGCCGCATGTTCGACCCCGCCATCATCAACGCCAGCGCAGAGAGCTTCAACGCCTATGTCGCCAACAGTTCCTACTGGGCTTTCCAGAAGCTGGGTCAGTACTACCATGTGGGCGATCTGTTCATGATCATCTACGCCCTGTGCAACGTCATCAGCCAGCTCGCCGTGCTGATCTTGAGCATCGACGCACCGCTGCGTATGCTGCTGGATAACGAGCACACCAAGCAGTTCATCCCGCAGGCTCTGCACAAGGTCAACGCCCACGGCGTGCACAGCAACGGCATCAAGATGGTGGCGGTGCTGTCCGGCTCCATCATTCTGGCACAGTCCTTCGTGCCCGGTGCTGCTGCCGTTCTGCGCCAGCTGACCAAGCTGAACTCTGTGTGTATGCCTATGCGCTATCTGTGGGTGTTTGCCGCCTACATCGCCCTGCGCAACGCCTACGATACCATCCCCGCCGAGTACCGCTTTGTCAAAAATCAGGCCGTGGCCAAGTTCTTCGGCGGCTGGTGCTTTGCCGTTACCGCCATGTGCTGCGTGCTGGGTATGTACGACAAGGACCCCTTCACCTTTGCACTGAACGTCATCACCCCCGTGGTGCTGACCGTGCTGGGATTCATTCTGCCCGCCCTAGCAAAGCGCGAGCAGACCGCTGCCAAAAAGTAACCTGAATATGCTTAAAAAGGGCCGGTCAGCACTGACCGGCTCTTTTCTCAGGAAATTAGGAGGTTTATTTTTATGATCGCATCCGAAGTCCGTGAAATGCTGTCCTTCATCGACGGCAACCCCACCGCATACCACACCACCGCCGCTGTGCGGGATATCCTGCTGAAAGCAGGTTTTGCAGAGCTGCTGGAAAGCCGCAAGTGGGCGCTGGAACCCGGCAAGGACTACTTTGTCTGCCGCAACGGCTCCAGCATCATCGCCTTCCGCATGGGCGACCAGCTGGAAAATTACAGCTTCAACGTTGCCGCCGCCCATACGGATTCTCCCTGCTTCCGCATCAAGGAGAACGCCGAGATCCACATGGGGCAGAACTACACCAAGCTGAACACCGAGGGCTACGGCGGCATGATCTGCGCCACATGGATGGACCGTCCGCTGTCTGTGGCGGGTCGTGTGCTGGTGCAGGAGAACGGCGCTATCGTATCCCGTCTGGTGGCACTGGACCGCGACCTGCTGATGATCCCCAGCGTGGCCATCCACATGAACCGCGAGGTCAACGATAAGGCTTCCTTCAACAAGCAGGTGGATATGCTGCCCGTGCTGGGCGGTGCCTGCGAGGAGGGCGCGCTGAAAAAGCTGATCGCAGAGGAGCTGCAGGTGTCCGAGGAGCAGATCCTTGGCAGCGACCTGTTCCTCTATGTGCGGGAAAAGGCCACCGTCTGGGGCTGCAACGAGGAGTTCATCTCCTGCGGCCGTCTGGACGACCAGCAGTGCGTTTACGGCATCCTGAAAGGACTGCTGACCGCCAAGAACGCCCGCTCCATCGGCGTGGCAGCCTTCTTTGATAACGAGGAAGTCGGCTCCGGCACCAAGCAGGGCGCAGCTTCCACCTTCCTGTACGATGTGCTGCACCGCATTGCCCAGAGCCTTGGCGGCAACGACGAGGACTTCCACCGCGCGGTGGCTTCCAGCTTTATGGTCAGCGCCGACAACGCCCACGCCGTGCACCCCAACCACCCGGAGCACACCGATGTGAACAACTGCACCTACATGAACAAGGGCGTGGTCATCAAGACTCACGCAGGTCAGAAGTACACCAGCGATGGCATGAGTGTTGCCGCCGCCCGGGAGCTGGCTGCCCGCGCCGGTGTGCCGCTGCAGTACTTTGCAAACCGCTCCGATAAGGTGGGCGGCAGCACGCTGGGCAATCTGGCGATGGCACAGGTGTCCATGAATTGCGTGGACATCGGCCTGCCCCAGCTGGCGATGCACTCCTGCTACGAGACCGCCGGCGCAGAGGATACCCTCTCGCTCATCAAACTGATGCAGGAGCTGTACAGCAGCCACTTTGAAGAGACTGCTTTCGGCACCCTTTCCATCAGCAAGTAAACGGATAAAAGCATAAAAAGGACTGCTGTGCGCTGTTTTGCACGGCAGTCCTTTTTGTGTAAAAGTTGATTTTCCGTGGCCGGTTAAGCCCGGATATAGAAATCCGACGGTAGTTATGGTAAAATAAGGCATCCGGGAGCGCCGGGCGCTCCGCTGCAACATCAAAAATGGAGGTTTTCTATGAAAAAGACCTATCGCTCGCTCTTTTGTCTGCTTGCGGTGCTGCTGCTCAGCGTCAGCGTGCTGCCCTCTGCTTCGGCGCTGTTTTCCAAGAAGCTCTACTATTATGGTGTAGTAGAGGGTGTCAGCCGCACCGTGGAAGGCAAGGTGGAGTCTATTCTGGTGACTGCGGAAGAGCAGGAAACCTATCAGATGATCGTTACCGACAGCACCGTCTGGCAGGACCATGACGAAAAGACCACCTCCGACCCCGCTACCCTTGCGGTAGGCGAGCAGATCTGCGTGGTGCACGACCCGGCTGTGATGATGTCGCTGCCGCCGCAGTCGGTGGCGTATACCGTCATCCGCAACTTCCCCGCAGGCACGGATCTGGAGCAGGAAGCCCGGGATGCCGCCTGCCCGGTGAAAAAGTTCTTCGCCGACACCCGCAAGGCCATTTCGGACTGGTTCTACCAGACCATGCCCATCTGAGGGGAATGCTCCTTCTATAACGCAAAAAACTGCTGCCCCGTACCGGATGCCAAAGCGTCCGGGCAAAGGGGCAGCAGTTTTTTTATGCAAGGTTATGCGTTGCTTTGCGGCAAAAGCGCTGTATACCGCTATTTATTTTCGGGGGGGGAACGCGGAAGCGCTTTACCACCTGTTCCAGTGCGCTGATGTCCACAGGCTTGGACAGGTGTTCGTCCATGCCGGCCTCCTTGCTCTTTTGCATATCCTCAAGGAAGGCGTTGGCGGTCATGGCAAGGATGGGGATGGTGCGTCCCAGCGGGTTTTCGCCGCTGCGGATGCGGCGGGGAGCTTCCAAGCCGTCCATCACCGGCATCTGCACGTCCATCAAAATCATATCATAGTCGCCGGGCTTCACGCTGGCAAAGGCATCCACGATCTCCTGACCGTTGGGGCAGATGGTGCAGCTTGCGCCTTTTGTTTCCAGCAGCATTTGCAGAATCTCGGCGTTGATGACGTTATCCTCGGCACAGAGGAACTTCATGCCGGACAGGGGAGAAGTGGTCTCTTCTTCCTCCGGGAGCGCCTGCGCCTTTTGCACCGTGTCCGCTTTGGTGTCAATGGGAAATTCCAGCACCACCTCAAAGCGGGTGCCCTTGCCGGTGGCACTCTCTACGCTGATGGAGCCGCCCATCAGGTCTATGACGCTTTTGGTAATCGCCATACCCAGACCCGTGCCCTGCACCTTGTTGGTGCCGGAGCGCTCCTCACGGGTAAAGGGGTCAAAGAGGGTCTTTTGGTAGTCCGCGCTCATGCCGATGCCGTCATCCTGCACCACAAAGCGGTACCGGGCGTAGTGCTCGTTCCGGGGCAGCTCTTCCACCTCCAAACGGATGTGCCCGCCGGTGGGCGTATACTTGACCGCGTTGGAGAGGATGTTCATCAGCACCTGATTCAGACGGTTGGGGTCTGCCAGCACGTTTTCGTGCTGCAAATTGGTGCTTACCGTAAAGGTCTGACTGCGCTGGCCTGCCTGCTGCCGGATGATGCTGTCCAGCTGGCTGATCTGCTGGGGCAGGTTCATTTTTTCCACATGCAGGGTGGTCTTGCCGCTCTCGATGCGGCTCATATCCAGAATATTGTTGATGATGCCCAGCAGCAGCTGACCGGAGCTTTCCAGCTTGCCCAGATGCTCGGCAAGCTTTTCCGGCTCGTGCAGCTCGTTTTTCATCAGGGTGGTAATGCCGATGATGGCGTTCATGGGGGTGCGGATATCGTGGCTCATGTTGGAAAGGAAGTCCGTCTTGGCTTTGCTGGCACGCTCGGCAGACTGTAACGCCTCTGCGGCAGCATCCTGCGCCCGCCGCATCTCGTCGTTGGCCTGCGTCAGCTGGACGTTATACTGCTCCAGACGGAGGTTCGTCTCTTTTTCGGCCCGCAGCTCCCGTCGCTGCTTTTCCCGCAAAAGGAACAAGCCAGCAATGACTGCCATGATCGAAAACACCGTTGCAAAGCCTACAATAACGACCATGACGATATTGACCAGCTTCTGCGTATTCACGGCCACATATTTTGCCGGAACAAGGAACGCCAGCGTCCACTGGGCGTTTTCCATCTGCTTCAGGGCGTAGTAATACTCAGTCCCGTCCAGCACGGCGTTGGAATAACAGGAGCCTGTGCGGGCAAGCCGCTCCTTTGCTGCTGCAAAGGAAGAACCGTGCAGATAGGACATCTGGGAGAGCACAGTGTATACGTTATGCCCCTTCAGCAGCTCGGTATCATTGGCGTTGAACAGCTTGAAACCGTTGTTGTCCAGTACATAGACGCTGTTGTTATTTTCGTAGGCGTCGCAGCGGAAATAATCGTTCAGTTGGGTCATGCTCTGCGAAATACCAAAGTAGCGCAGGGTGATCTCTTTCTCTCCGCTTTGCAGTGTGATGGGGGTGGAGAGCTGTTCCAGAAACACCATCCGGGAGTCGTCCACGGTCAGCGAATTGGAAACATAGCTGACCCGCTGCGGCGCGTTTTCCAGATAGTTCATTTCCCGCAGCAGACCCGTGCGGCCATACTCGGTATAATAACGCCCGGCAGCATCCACGGCGATCAGTTCGATCTGTTTTTCATGGTAATTGGAAAGCTCCGACAGCTTTTTCAGATAGCGGTAGAGATCGGTATCAGTCTCCAGCGGGGTGTAGTATAAATAATTACACTGCACATCCACCTCGTCCCAGTGGTTGTCGATCACATCCTCCAGACTGTGGAACATCTGGTGGGTGACCTCTTCCATCTGGCTCAGCCGCTCGTGGTAGACAAGGTTTTGGATGTAGGTCTGGCTCATGACAAAAAGGGTCAGGATCAACACGATGCTGACAAAGCCGAAGCCCACAAACAGCTTTTTATAGATTTTGTTGTTCACATCCAGTATCTCCTGTCCGTTTTATTCAACTCCATGCGGTGTCTGCCCGGCTGATGGTGGTGTAAGCACCAAAGAAGGTTTTTGCGGCATCCATGCCCACCACGCCGCTGTCTGTCACCGTTGCTTCGGCAGCCAGCCGGTCGCTCACACCGCAGATGGCAACCTGATAGGTCTTGCCCGCCTCCGGCTGCACCGGGCTTACCAGCACATAGGGGTAGCCCTTGCCGTTGCCGTAGGCATCGTAGCCAGAAGCCAGCAGGTCGCTGATCTGCTGCCCGGTCAGGGTGACGGTCTGGATGGTGCGGTTCCAGCCGGTGGGCAGGATGACCGAAAGGTCGTAATCCGTAATGCCCTTGGCGTACAGCTTGGCGGCTACGCCGTGGTGGTTCTGCTCGGTGGGGTTGCCGGGGATCCATGTGCTCAGCGAGACCAGCGCAAGGTCGCTGCCGGTAGCCTGTGCAAAGCAGCGGCCCACCAGCATGGCGCAGTCCTGCTGCGAAAGCTCCTCCGTAACGGTAGTGATGACATCCGGGGTGTTGTTCACCACACTGTCCTGATCCTCGTCCAGCTGACGGATGACATCCTCCATGGTGGCGTTGCCCTTCATGAAGTCCAGCATTTTAAGGCCGGTGGTCACGAAGGTGTTTTCCCAGCCGGAATAGATAAAGGGCGCGGTGTTGCCTGCGTTCAGGGTATCGGCGATGTCGGCATAGTAGGTGCCGTCTGCCTTTGCACCCTTGAAGGGCAACAGGCTGCTTTTCAGCGCCGTTGCGGGCTGCAGAGCGCTGGTGCCTGCAACGGTGGAAAGCACACGCATCACCTTGAGCGCATCTTCCAGCTTTTGGGGGTTCTGTTTCAGCTTTTTATTCAGACCATAGAAGCGGTTCACATTCAGCACAAAAACGTTCTGGGTGCCGTCCTCCGAGAGAAACGGCATCAGCCCAAATTTATCGGCGTTGCCGCCTGCCTCCACAATGCCGTTGGTGTTTCCAATCAAAAACAGGGTGTTTCCCTCGGCCATCCTCTGCAGGGTCACATTGTCGTCAAGAGCATCGCCGGAGCCGTTCAGCATCCCGATGTCCTTCCACTTTTTGACATACGCCATTGCCTGCATCATGCCGGGGGTGTTGCTGACGTTTGCCTTGCCGGAAAGATAATCCTTCTGCCACAGTCTGCCGTCCAGCGTGCCAAGGAAATCGGCATCTGCAATGTTGCACAGATACTGGAAACCGTAGCCCGGGTACTGGATCTGCGGCAGGCAGAGATCGACCCCGGCTTCCTTGGCTTTTGCAGCCAGCACCTCCAGCTCAGCGAAAGAATTGGGCAGCTCCCAGCCGTGTTCTCGCAGCAGGGTCTTGTTGTAGGTGATGCCGTAGCAGTTGTAAACCGAGGGCAGCAGATAGATGGCACCGTTGTCGAACACGTCCTGCAGACGGGACTCCACATAGTTATCCGTAAAATCGTAGCCGGAAAGGTCCAGCAGTTTGTCGGAGACCAGATCGATCTGGGGGTCGTAGTAGGTCAAGGTGCAGACGTCCGGCAGGTCGCCTGCCGCAAACATATTCTGCAAACAGGTGGTGGTGTTATCGCCGCTGTATGGCACGACCTCGATGTTCACTTCCGGGTAAACGCTGTGCACCTGCTCAATAAAGGCTTCTATCTCCTTATAAGGTGCCATAAAGGTGACGGCTTCGTGCGCATCGTCTTTTTTAGCTGTTTCAGCCTTACCGCCGCCGCAGGCGGTCAGCGCTGCCGTTGCCGCAGTAATGCCGCAAACCTGCAAAAAGGAGCGGCGGGAGATTTTTTTTATCATATAAATATATCTTCCTCACATTTCGGAGGGCAGTACTGCGCAAGTGCAGGAGCGCAGTACTGCCTTAGCGATTCTTACACACCCCACAGGAACTCCCACGCTCGCGGCCTGTCCGCACGGGGCATACGCCGATTTTCCCATAAAATAACAATCATATTGTATCATTGTAACAAAAGTGTTTCAAGCTGTTTTTTGAAGGATTTTGCATGGAAAAGGGCGAACAACCGCGTGCTTTGCAGCTGCACGGCATAAAAATACCCCTGACACCGGGGAAGGGTATCAGGGGTTATGGTATTCCGGGCACGCTGTTTTATTGCAGGGGCTCTTTTGCGCGCAGACGCCGAAAGGTGTCCTCTTTTACAAGCTCGATGACCACCGCTGTCAGGGGGATAAAGAAGATAATGCCGATGATGCCAAAAAGCTTTCCGCCGATCATGGCGGCAATAAGGGTGTATAGCGGCGAAAGCCCCACGGATTTGCCCACCACACGGGGATAAATGAACTGGTTTTCAACAAACTGCACGGCAAGGTACACGATCAGGCAGCGCACCGCCAGCACAGGGTCTACCAACAGCACAAGGAACACACTGACCACGCAGGAGATCAGTGCACCCACATAGGGGATGATGGCGCAGATGGCGGTGAGCACGCCCACCAGACTGCCGTAGGGGATCTTGAAAACGGAAAATGCAAGAGCCATCAGAACGCCAAGGATCACTGCCTCGCTGCATTGTCCCGTTAAAAAGTTTGCAAAGGACTGCCGGAACAGCCGGCAGAACTTCAGCACCCCGGCGGCGTGGGCGGGCTTCAGGTAGGCGCACACCAGCGTGCGGGCTTGGTGGCCGAGGCTCTCCGTACTAAGGGACATATAGACGGAGATGATCAGCGCAAACGAGGCGGTGATCGCGATATTCACCGTGGCAGAGACAGCCCCTACCGCATTGACCAGCACCGTGTCGATGCTTGCGGTGACCTTGTGCAGCAGCTGCTCCCAGTTGATGCCCTCCAGCCAGTTCATCAGCCAGCCCATGTCAGCATCCTGTGCGTTGAGATAGGCAGTCCAGCGGGGAATATTGGCCTCGATCTGCACATACAGGCTGTGGAAGGACTGCACCAGCTCCGGAATCAGCAAAGTCAGCGCCAATACCAGCACCAGCACAACGCCCAGCAGGGTGATGAAAAAGCTGAGAAGGTGGATGGCTTTCGCCGAGGGCTGCTTTTTGGCCTTGCCGAACAGGCGGTTCAGCCGCTTTTCCAGACCGGTCATGGGCACGTTGATAAAAAGCGCCAGAATGCCGCCCGCCAGAATGGGCAGTACCAGATCTATCAGCTTTGCGGCAAAGGCCAGAACGTCAGAAAGCCGCAGCAGCGCTACAAAAAGCGTTACCCCTACCACGGTAACGAGCAGAGATTGTTTTGTTTTTGGTTCCATGAAAAAGTTCCTTTCCCGGAAGATTGTGGCAGCAGGCAGCAAAAAGACCGCCCGCCGGCTCTTTTTGGTATTGTAATCGGAAGAAAAGGGCTTGTCAAGACGAGAGAAAGGGAAACGGGACGTTATAAAAGCAGTTTGCGAGAATGCAAGCGGGAGCTTTTCAGTAGGGAAAAAGCGTGGTATACTTGGCCAGAGCAATTTAAAAAAATTGAGAGAAACACAGCTTGAAAGGAAATAGATCATGTCGAAAGATGAATATTTGATCACAGATGTGCCGCTGAAAGCGCTGACGGTTTTTGCAATGCCAATGATCCTGGGCAGCTTTTTTCAGCAGGTCTATAATATGGCGGACTCCATCATAGTCGGCCAGTTTGTCGGCTCCTCGGCACTGGCGGCTGTCGGTGCCTGTGCTGCGCTGACCAATGTTTTTATTTGCGTGGCACTGGGTGCCGGTGTGGGTGCCGGTGTGCTGGTAAGCCGCTATTTTGGCGCTAAAAACTATGGCAAAATGAAAACCATCGTGTCAACGTCCCTGCTCAGCTTTCTGGTTTTGAGCGTTGTCCTTGGCGTTTTTGGCTTTAGCTTTTCCCGTGCTATGATGAGCGGCTTACAGACCCCCGCCGACATTCTGGAGGATGCGGTGCTGTATCTGCGGGTCTATTTTGTGGGCTTCCCGTTTTTGTTCATGTACAACATTCTTTCCACCATGTTTACCTCCATTGGGGAGTCTAGGATCCCGCTGGGTCTGCTGATCTTTTCCTCCATCCTGAATATTTTTATGGATCTCTGGATGGTGGCGGGGCTTGGCTTGGGCGTGTTTGGCGCAGCCCTTGCCACGTTGATCGCACAGGGCATTTCTGCGGTGTTTTCGTTTTTGATCTTCCTGCACCGGATGCGGCAATATAAAAGCCCCTTTAATAAGTTCGATCGGCAGGAGCTGTATTCCATGCTCCGCATTGCGGTGCCGTCGGTCTTGCAGCAGTCCACCGTGTCCATCGGCATGATGATCGTGCAGGCGGTGGTAAACCCCTTTGGCACACAGGCGCTTGCCGGATATGCAGCAACGATGCGGGTAGAAAATGTTTTCTCGCTGATCTTTGTCTCCATCGGCAATGCGGTCTCGCCCTATATCTCCCAGAATTTTGGTGCAAAGAAGATCGACCGTCTCAAAAAAGGCTACCACGCTGCGCTGGTGCTGGACCTGTGCTTTGCAGTCATTGCCTTTGCGGTCATTGAAACCCTGCACACCCAGATCTCCTCGCTGTTTCTGGGCAAGGACGGAACGGCGCTGGCCTATCAGGTGTCCGGTGATTATATGCGGTGGCTGGGTTACTTCTTCATCTTCATGGGCATCAAGATGGCGACCGATGGCGTGCTGCGCGGGCTTGGTATCATGCGCCCGTTCCTCATTGCCAACATGGTAAACCTTGCCATCCGCCTGTCCGTTGCCCTGATCTGTGCACCGCGCTTTGGTATTGCCTTTGTCTGGCTTGCCGTCCCGGCAGGGTGGCTGGCAAACTTTCTGGTCTCCTATGCGGCGCTCAGAAGATCGTGGCCGACGGAAAATGCAGCGGCACCTCAATGATTTTGTGCAGCGCGGGAGCCTTTTTTCTGCGCCTGCCCCGGCTTGTTACAGTGGTTTACTTTTGGCAGCGGAAATGCTATGATACACCTTAGAAAAAAAGCAAGGAGGAGCTACAATGGGCATTGCAGGGAACGAATGGGGTTTTCAGGTGGGCACGCTGCCCAAAGGTGCGCGGGATAAGATCAGCGATGTGCCGGGGGTGACGGTAGGGCACTGCACCTTGGCAGATGGCGTGGTGCAGACGGGCGTAACGGCGCTGCTGCCGCACCAAGGGGATATTTTCCACGAAAAAGTGCTGGCGGCCAGCTATGTCATCAACGGCTTTGGTAAGACCACCGGCCTTGTGCAGATCGACGAGCTGGGCACGCTGGAAACGCCCATCCTGTTTACCAACACCCTCAGCGTGGGCACGGCACAGACCGCGCTGGTAAAGTATATGCTGGAGAAAAACCCCGACATCTGCGAGACCACCGGCAGCGTGAACCCGGTGGTCTGCGAGTGCAACGACTGCGGCCTGAACGATATCCGGGGGCTTCATGTGACCGAGCAGCACGTTTTTGCCGCGCTGGCAGACTGCAAGGCAGATTTTGCCGAGGGTGCCGTAGGTGCCGGGCGGGGGATGCGCTGCCACGGGCTGAAAGGCGGCATCGGCTCCGCCTCCCGGGTGGTGGAACTGGACGGAAAACCCTACACCATGGGCGCACTGGTGCTCTCCAACCATGCGCTGTTCGATGACCTCATCGTGGCGGGCACGCCTATCCATACGCTGCTGAATAACAGCATCCCGCCCCACGAGGATAAAGGCTCCATCATCACGGTGCTGGCCACGGATATCCCCCTGAGCGAGCGGCAGCTGCGGCGGCTGTGCCGCCGGGCGCTGGTGGGGCTTTCCCGCACAGGTTCCTACTGCGGCAACGGCAGCGGCGAGATCGTCATCGCCTTCACCACCGCCAACCGGGTGCCGCATTACTCGGAGAAAGCCCTGCTGCCCATGACCCTGCTCCACGATGATGCCATCAACCCCTTGTTCCGGGCGGTGGCAGAGTGCGTGGAGGAAAGCGTTCTCAGCAGCCTGCTCCACGCCGAGACGGTTACCGGCAACCATGGCCAAACCTTCCACAGCCTGACAGAACTTCTGAAAAACCGCGCCTGAGGCGCTGCAATACAGAAAAAAGCCCTGCATCCGGTGCAGGGCTTTTGCTTTACTTAATAGCGGCGGTGGATCTTTTTGGTGGGCTTGCGGCGGTTCCAGTTGGCGCACAGCAGCCACAGCCCATAGATCAGGGCGGCAATCAGGCTGAGCACCAGCACCACCTTCAGGTACAGGCTGGTCAGGAACTCCTTCACCTTGTCCACCCCGAACAGCAGCGGGTTGCGGGCTACGTCCTGCCCGGCGATCAGCTCAACCACGCCGATGGTCTCGCCCGCCAGCTTCAGCTCCACCGTGCCCACCACGTCGCCCTGCTGGATGGGGGCGCAGACGTAGTCTGGCAGGTGGAAGTATTTCTGGGTGACGGTGCCGTCGCTGGTGGAGGGCAGCAGGGTCATCATGCTGTCGTTGGGGTACAGCTGCAAGGTGTCGGTGTCGGAGGAATATCGGACCGGGATCTCCGCAATGGTCAAATCAGTGTCCAGCGCAGCCTGAATGGAAAAGCTGTCGAATACCCAGTCCATCAGTTTGACCGTCTCGAACAGGGCGGGGCGGCGGTTGGCGTAGCCGAAGGTATCGCAGCTGTCGGGGCTGTCCATCACGCAGAAGATATAGGTGGCACCGTCCTTGTTGCCCCACGAAACATAGCTCTGGGTGCCGGTATCGTTTTTAAAGGCGGTCACATTGCACATGCCACCCTGCATGGCGCTGCGGTAGTAGCTGCCGCCGCTGGCTTTGCTCAGCGCGGCGTTCTGGCTGACCAGCACCGAGGAGGAGCGGTGCTTCTCCTTGGCGGGCATGGTAAAGCTGGGCGCACCGGACACCTCCACAAAGGAGTCAAAGCTCATCAGGTAGCGCAAAATCAGGTACATATCCACCGCGCAGGTAGTGTTGCCACTGTCGATGCCGCAGGCGTCTGTCCAGCTGCTGGCGGTGGTGCCGATGCGCTGGGACAGGGTGTTCATCTGCGCCACCCAGCCGTCCAGATCGCCGCCGGAAAGGGTGTACGCCACACCCATGGCTGCCTCGTTGGCATTGCGGGTAAGCATGGCGTACATGGCTTCCCGGTAGGTGAAAGTCTCGTTGGAGCGCATATCTGCGTTATTGGTGTTGTAAACGTAGTCCGAGATGGCAAAGGGCATCTGGAAGGTGCTGTCCAGCTGGTCAGCGTAGTTGGTCAGCAGCACGGCAAGGGTCATATATTTGGTCAGACCGCCGGCAGACACCTGCTTTGTGCTGTCCTTATCATAGACGATGATGTTGGTATCGGTGTTCACGATATAGGCGCTTGCAGCCTGCACCTGATACACCGGGCTGGGGTCGAACATGGCCCCGGCGGGCAGCACAAGGCAGCTGAGCAGAAATACAAATGAAAGAACCAGTGCAAAAATACGTTTCATGTGGACAATTCCTTTAAAAAGCGATAAAATATACAAGATACGGCTGCGCTGTGCGGCGCGCCGGAAGATCAATTTTGCAGCAAGCGTGCTGTGTTCTATAATAATAACAGGTTTGCCGGGGTGTTACAAGAGCCTTGCGGTGTTTTACACCGTTCTTTCGCTCCGGCAGGGAGGGCAGGAATGGTATATCTTACAGGGGATACCCACGGCGATATCCAGCGCTTCAAGCAGGGCAAGCTGCGCTGGCTGGGCAAAAAGGACACCGTGGTGGTGCTGGGGGATTTCGGCTTTGTGTGGGACGGCAGCGCCGCAGAGCGCAAGCGGCTGGACTGGCTGCGCAAGCGCCCCTACACGATTCTGTTTCTGGACGGCAGCCACGAAAATTACGACCTGCTGGCACAGTACCCGGAGACGGAACTTTTCGGCGGCAGGGTGCAGAGCCTTGGCGGCAACGTATACCATGTGTGCCGGGGCAGTGTGCTGGAGCTGGAGGGCAAGAGCTATCTCTGCTTCGGCGGCGCGGAAAGTCAGGATAAGGACGACCGGGAGCCGGGCGTGAACTGGTGGAAGCAGGAGATGCCCAGTGACGAGGAATACGACACCTGCCGCCGCAACTTAGAGGCAGTAGACTACAAGGTAGATTATGTGCTGACCCACGATGCACCAAGCAGATTTTTGGATTTTACAGCCCTTGCCCTTGGCGAAAGCAACCGTCTGCACCTGTTTCTGGATGAGATCCTGCTCAAGCTGACCTACGAAAAATGGTTTTTTGGCTGCTATCACAAGGATGTGCAGCTTTCCACCAAGAGCCGGTGCGTGTTCTGCGATGTCATCCCCATGGGCGAGCGGCGCACCGGGCTGTTCCGCCGATAGGAGGGCAAAATGCAGGTCACGGTAAAACTATCCTCCCGGGAGGGGGCGGCGCACATCAGCGGCATTCTGGCGGGTTTTACCCTGCTGGCAAAGCGCGGGGAGCTGACCCTGCGGGTGCAGGACGAGCGGCCGGGCAATCCCCTTGCCCGGGAAGCGCTGCTGGAAACGGAAATCAACGGCCGCACGGTGGTGTTTGACCTGATGGACGGCTACTTCTACAACGACCCGGCGGCGGTGCTGGCACTGTTCCACCGGGCGGATGTGGTGTTCAAACGTTCCTTTTCGGAGGAGAAGAACCGGCAGTTCCCGGGCGATATCTCCGCAAAGCTGCGGCCATTGGGGCTGAACTACTACGTTACCTGTCCGGGCTCGCCGCTGGAAGCGGAGCGCAGCGCAAAGAGCCGCCTGAAGCAGTGGGCGCTTTCCACCCGCTGCTACCCGCAGGACTTTGAAGCCCGGCTGACCCGGGTGCGCAAAAAGCCGCGCATCCTCTTCCTGACCCGTCTGTGGGACCCGGAAGAACCGGCGGTGCAGCAATACCCGGAGTTACAGGCAGAGTGGCGGCAAGTGAACGCAGACCGCATCGAGCTGCTGCACCGACTGCAAAGTGCCTTCCCGGCGCAGTTCACCGGCGGCGTGTCCGACAACGCCTGCGCCCGGCGGCTGTGCCCGGAGCTGATCCTGCCGGACAAGCTGACCGGCAAGCGCGCCTATCTGCACCGGATGCAGCACACGGAAATTTGTGTGGCATCTACCGGATTGCATGGCTCTACCGGCTGGAAGCTGGCCGAGTATGTGGCGGCGGGGCGCGCCATCGTTACCGAGCCGCTGCGGTACACCCTGCCGGGCGGCTTTGAAGAGGGCAAAAACTATAAAACATATACGTCCCCGGCACAGTGCGAGGAGCAGCTGCGGCAGCTGCTGGCAGACCCGGCGGCGATCTTAGCCATGGCGCAGCACAATGCGGCGTACTATCAAGCGTGGCTGCGGCCGGAGCAGCAGGTGCGGCAGGCTTTGCGGCAGCTGGAAACAGGGGAAATGTGAGGGGGAAAACGGGGTATGGAAGAGCAGAAACGGCATAGCGGCTTTGAGACGATGCGCATTCTCAGTATGGTGATGATCGTTCTGATGCACGGCATTGGGCACGGCGGGCTGGGCAGTGCGGCACCGCAGGGGTCGGCGGCATTCTGGATCTACTGGCTGCTGTTTATTCTGGCGCGTGTGTCCACCAACTGCTTTGTAATGCTTTCCGGCTATTATCTGTCGGAGCGCAAGGGGGCTGTCCGCGCCGGGCGGCTGTTCCGCATCGGGGCACAGGTGTGGTTTTACTCCATGCTCACTTTCTGCGTTGCGGTCAAGGCGGGTGCGGTGCCGCTTTCAGCCATTTCGCTGCTCCGGGCACTTTTACCCCTTACCTCCAACGGCTACTGGTTCGCCTCGGCTTATTTTCTGATGTACCTCTCGGTGCCGGTGCTGAATGCGGTGGTGCAGAGCCTTGACCGGCGGCAGTACAAAACGCTGCTGCTGGTGGCGCTGCTGCTGCAAAGCGTGTGGGGCACGCTGTTCTACTGGGCAACGGATGAAACCTTTGTGAATAACGGGTACAGCTTTATCTGGTTCTACACCCTGTATTTTATGGCCGCTTATTTCCGCAAATACCGGGTGACCGTGCCCAGCGGGCTGTGTTTGCTGGCATATCTGGCAGCTTCGGCGGCGGGGCTGTTCAACCGGATGCTGGCGCTGCGGGTGGAAAACGCTTTGCACCTGAACGGCTTTGCGAATACCGTCAACGGCTATCAGGCACTGGCTACGGTCATCGCCTCGGCAGCAATGTTTTTGCTGTTCCAGAATATCCGTATCCGCTCGGACTACTGGCGGCGCTGGGTCTTTCGGCTGGCACCGCTGTCCTTTGGGGTGTATCTGCTGCACGACAGCGATTTTACCCGGGCGCTGCTGTGGCAGCTGGTGGATCTGCCCCGGTTCGGCGGGGCGCTGCTGCCCTCGCTGGCGTATCTGACTGGTGCGGTGCTGCTGGTTGCCGCTGCGGGCTACGCGGTGGATGCCGTGTATCAGCGGCTCTACCGCCTGCTGCACCTGCCCGCACTGGAAACAAAGCTGGACGCCCTGACCGCCCGCATCCTGCAAAACATTGTTGGGAGCAAGGAAACGTAAAGAAAAGCGCTGTCGCACGAGTTTTTTGTGCGACAGCGCTTTTTTAGTTCATCGGCCCGGCCTTGTCGAACATCTGCTGCACCTGCGCGGCCAGCAAAGCGTGGGCAGGGCTTTCCAGCAGCGGGTCGGCGGCAAGCAATGCAGCGGCCTCGCTCTGAGCGGCGTGCAGGGTACGGGTGTCATTCATCAGGTCGGCGATCTGCAAGGTGGGCAGACCATGCTGGCGGCTGCCGAAAAAGTCGCCGGGGCCGCGGGTCTCCAGGTCGTACTGCGCCACGGCAAAGCCGTCGGTGGTGGAGCAGAGGAATTTCAGCCGCTTCTGCACGGCCTCGCTGGTGTTGTCGCTGACAAGGAAGCACCAGCTCTCGGCAGCGCCGCGTCCCACCCGCCCGCGCAGCTGGTGCAGGGCGCTCAGACCGTAGCGCTCGGCGTTTTCGATCACCATCACGCTGGCATTGGGCACGTCCACGCCCACCTCGATGACGGTGGTGGACACCAGTGCGTCCAACCGCCCGGCCTTGAAATCCTCCATGACGGCGGCTTTCTCCTTGGGCTTCAGCTTGCCGTGCATCAGGCCCACCCGGCGGTCGGGCAGCAACGCCTTGGCGATGTCCTCGTAGTAGGTCTTGACGGCGTTCAGCCCGCCGTCCGGCACATCCTCGATGGCGGGGCAGACCAGATACACCTGCCGCCCTTTGTCAATCTCGCTGTCCAGAAAGCGGTACAGGTCTCGCCGCCGCTTGCCGGTGATGCACCGGGTCTTGACCGGGGTGCGCCCGGGGGGCAGCTCGTCCAGAATGGAGATGTCCAGATCACCGTAGATCAAAAGCCCCAGCGTGCGGGGGATAGGGGTGGCGCTCATGACCAGCAGGTGCGGGTTCGCGGCTTTTTCTGCCAGTGCGCCGCGCTGACGCACCCCAAAGCGGTGCTGCTCGTCGATGACCGCCAGACCCAGCCGGGCAAACTCCACCCCTTCGCTCATCAGGGCGTGGGTGCCCACCACAAGGTCGGCTTCATCCTTGCGGATGGCAGCCAGCGTGGTGCGGCGGGCGGCGGCCTTCATGCCGCCGGTCAGCAGGGCCACCCGCATCCCGAAGGGGGCAAGCAGCCGGTTGAGCCCCTCGGCGTGCTGCGCGGCCAGAATTTCGGTAGGCGCCAGCAGCGCAGCCTGATACCCCGCCCGGATGCACGCCCAGATGGCGGCAGCGGCCACCAGCGTTTTGCCGCTGCCCACATCGCCCTGCAACAGGCGGTTCATGGCGGTATCGCCCGCCATATCGGTCAGAATTTCCTCCACCGCGCGGCGCTGCGCCCCGGTGGGGGCAAAGGGCAGACTCTGCCAGAAAGGGGCTGGGTCGGCGCGGCGCATGGGTGCCCCGGTGGCCGCAGCGCCTCGGCTGCGCATCCGCCCGATGCCCAATTGCAGCACCAAAAGCTCCTCGTAGATGAGCCGCCGCCGCGCCGCTGCGGCCTGTTCCTCGGTGGCAGGGCAGTGGATGGCGCGCACCGCCTCGGCCTTGGGCAGCAGACGGTATTTTTGCAGCATCTCCGGGGGCAGTGGGTCGGGCAGCAGCTCCGCGTGGGGCAAAAGCTGCCGGATGCAGCGGGAGATGGCGCTGCTGGTAAGCCCCTCGGTCTGGGGGTAAACGGCCTCAAAGGGCGCGGCCTGGATCTGTTCAGCGGTGCGCACCTGCGGGTTGACCATCTGGCGGCGCAGCATCCCGCCGGTCACGATGCCCTGAAAATAGTATTCCTGCCCCAGCTGCAATTTCTGGGTGGCGTAGGGGTTGTTGAACCATGTGATCTCCAGACTGGCTACATCGTCCCCGGCGGTGATGCGCTCCATGCGCCGCCCGCCCGGCAGAATGCGCCCGCCGGGCTTTGCAAACACCTCGGCCTTTACCACGCATTCGGTGTCGGCGGGAGCTTCCGCAATGGAGTAGGGCTTGGAAAAGTCGATGTAGCGCCGGGGGTAATGGCACAGCAGGTCTGCCAGCGTCACGATGCCCAGCTTTTCGAACCGCTCTGCGGTCTTGGGCCCCACCCCTTTCAGGTAGCGCACCGGGGTGTCCGGCGTTAAGGTAGTGCGGTTTTCGGTGGGCATAGCGTTTCAACTCCCTTCCAAGCGTAGTATAGCCATTGTAACACGGACGGGGAACAGATGCAAATATTTTGCCCTTGCGCGGCAGCTGTGGTATACTGACATTACAAAAGGGAGGAGAGATACTGTGGAGATACGCAACGCAACTATGGACGATTTACAGGCCATTGCCGCCGTGGAGGCGGCCTGTTTCCCGGCAGCAGAGGCTGCCACGGCAGAGGAATTTGCCGGGCGGCTGGCACACTATGCCGGTCATTTCTGGCTGCTGCTTGAGCAGGGGGAGCTGGTGGCCTTTGTGGATGGCTTTTGCACCGACACACCCGACCTGACAGATGAGATGTACGCGGACGCCGCCCTGCATGATGAAAACGGTGCATGGCAGATGATCTTTGGGGTGAACACCCTCCCGCGCTGCCGCTGCCGGGGCTATGCCGGACTGCTGCTGCAAAGAGCCATTGCAGATGCCCGCGCACAGGGGCGCAAGGGGCTGGTACTGACCTGCAAGGAGAAGCTTTTGCACTACTATGCAAAGTTCGGCTTTGTGAACGAGGGCGTTTCCGCTTCCACCCACGGCGGGGTGGTGTGGTATCAGATGCGGCTGCGGTTCTGAGAGAACGGTTTGGAATGCGCGCCGCGTGCGCTCTGCGCATAAATAGCGGAATTAGTTTTTTTATTCGGGATTCAGAAAAGCCTGCGGGCTTTTCTGAATCCCCTTTTCACGGGAGGGGTCGTGGAGGAAAACGGCATTTGCAATTCAGACCGCACTTTAATCATTGCAGCCCTTCTGTGAAAATAGCGTTTGGAGCGCTCCGCAGAGCTTGTCGGGGCAAAGCCCCTCCATCTGCTAACGCAGACCGCTCTGCCGCTTAAAAGCCCCACTGGGGCTTTCATTGCTGCGCAAACGCGGTCGCTCCAAACGCGAAATAAAAATAATCATTCCGCTGAAGATGGCTAGAGTGCAACGACGACGACCGCCGCCAGTGGCGGAAACATGGAGGAGTTGTTGGGGCAGCGGCCAGCAAGACGCAAGTGCCGCCCAAGGCACGATGCGGATGCTGGG
>CDZL01023048.1_pt1 | contig 99425 bp, 90 predicted proteins | sample 557581 | NCBI WGS metagenome assembly CDZL01 (sample SAMEA3182063, study PRJEB8094) | gut metagenome | biome: human; feature: gut; material: Stool; isolation source: human stools | place: Canada | collected 2013-01-29 | reverse complement strand
ATGAGAAACCTCAAGCGGACTCTCAGCCTGGTAATGGCCATGGCCCTGATTGTGGGCATGATGGTCGTCTCCGCCAGCGCTGTGAGCAGTGATTTCAACGACTCTGCTGAAATCACCAACACTGAGGCGGTTGATGTGATGACCGCCATCGGTGTATTCGAGGGCACCGACAAGGGCGCCTTCAACCCCACCGGCATCCTGACCCGTGAGCAGGCCGCCAAGATCGTGGCTGTCATGCTGTTGGGCGAGGAGGACGCCAATAAGCTGAGCACCAACTCCACCACCTTCAAGGACGTGGCGGCCAACCGCTGGTCTGCGGGCTACATCGGCTACTGCGTACAGCAGGGCATCCTGGCAGGGACCGGCAACGGCAACTTCGACCCCGAGGGCGAGCTGACCGGCCTGGCCTTTGCGAAGATGATGCTGGTGGCCCTGGGCTATGACGCGAAGGTTGCCAACTATGTGGGCAACGACTGGGCCATCAACGTGGCCGCCGACGCGGTGAACGCGGGCATCGCCCCCAAGGGCATCGTGCTGGCCGACGCCATGACCCGTGAGCAGGCCGCCCAGATGGCGTTCCAGACCCTGACCGCCGACATGGTGTACTACACCAACAAGGGCACCACTGTCAACACTCCCGACGGCACTCAGGTTGTTGTGGGCGCCTCCGCCCCTGTGAAGGTCGCCAACAGCAAGACCGACGACTACCGCACCGTTTCCGCCGACCGTGACGAGGTGCAGCAGTTCTGCGAGAAGTATTTCTCCGATCTGTCTGTGAACAATAATGGCAGCGATGACTTCGGCCGTCCCTCCGAGCAGTGGAAGAACGGCTCCAAGGAGATCGGCACCTATGCTTCCACCGCCGATGCCTCCTACACCGAGGAAGTCAAGTCCAAGACCATCTACTCCGACCTGGGCCTGGGCGAGACCACCAAGGCCGACGTGATTGTGGACGGTAAGACCGCCGCCGACTTCACCGTGAAGAAGGGCGACGACACCAAGCTGGAGGCCAGCGGCAACGGCGTTCTGGTCGAGGCTTTTGTGGACAGCGATGACAACGTGACCCTCGTGGTTATCAACACCTATGTGGGTGAGGTTTCCAAGGTGGTCGACGCTGACAGCGTGAAAAAGGACGAGGAGCCCTACATCGAGATCGCCGGCCTGACCGGCAACGGTGGTAAGTTTGAGACCAACGCCTCCTTTGATGAGGATGATGTGGTGCTCTACACCGTGGCCGACGGCGACATCCAGACCGTGACCATGGCGAAGAAGATCGAGGATCAGGAAGTCACCTCCAAAACCGGAGACACCAAGTTTGTGGCCGACGGTGAAACCTACAAGTATAACAAGAATCACCGCACCTACGATATCACGCTGAAGAGCAGCGTCGATATTTATACCGATAACTACGGCTACGTGGTGTATGTGGAGGAGTATGAGGCTGGCTCCGCCAGCGTCGCTTTCGTGCTGAATTTCAAGACAAATAATGAAGGTTGGGACGGCGACACCGACAAGACCTATACCGCCAAGCTGCTCCTGACTGATGGCACTGTCATCGAGGCTGATACAGACGACAAGAACCCTTCTGCTTTTAAGAACAAATTTGTCTCCTACACCGTGGATGACGATGGCATCTACACTCTGAAAGCGAAGGATGTGACCTCCGATGCGGGTGACTCCATCTACCTGACCAAGGGCACCTCCAAGTTTGACATCAACGGTACCAACAATAAGGGTGGCGAGCGCTACGCCAACAGCAGCACCATCTTCCTGGTCTATGACGAGGAAGAGAAGGAGTACAGCGTCTACACCGGCATTGCCAATGTGCCCAGCATGGACGGCAAGGCCACCGTATATGTGAACTCCAAGGACGGCAAGCCCGGCAGCGTGGCCAAGTATGTCTTTATCTCCGCCGCCTCCGATGTGGTGTCCGACTCCAACAAGGCTCAGATCTATATCCTGGCCGGCAGCCAGTCCAAGCTGATCAGCGACAGCGAGAAGGGCGACTACTACACCTACGACGCTGTGATCGACGGCAAGATCACCACGGTCGACGTCGAGAAGGATTATGCTGAGAAGAATATCAAGAACGATATCGTGGCCAGCAGACTGACCATCAACAGCAAGGACGTGGTCACCAAGATCACCGAATACGAGAATGACACCAAGAAGGACGACTACTACATCTCCGGCGTGGGCACCAAGAAGACCACCGATGGTACCGTGGGCCTGACCCAGAATGGCTCCACCACCTACTACACCTATGCGAAGGATGTTGTTGTCTTCCGCATCGAGGACGATGAGTTCAATACCTCCAGCATCAACTCCGTCCGCGACAGCGATGACGCCTTTAAGGCCATTGTAAAGGACGGCGAGGTTGTGGCCCTGTTCATCACCGAGAATGGTAAGGACGGCGGCAAGCCTGACATCAAGTCCGACTTCAAGTTTGATTCTATCTCCGCAAGCCGCGAGGAGAATGGAACCGTAAAGGTGACTGCCTCCTGTGCAGACATTGATGATTGGAATCTGAAGGATGCCGTGATCGAGTTCACTGTATCCAAGAACAACGGGGATGAGCAGACCTTCACCAAGAATCTTTCTGGAGTGAAGTCCTATGCTGATGTGATGAACGCGTTGACCGTACCTGGTCTCACCATCAGTGCAAACAGTACCGGCACCTATGATGTCAGTGTGCTGATCACCTTCAAGGGTGATAACGCTGACACCAACACTTACACCGTATCTGGCAGTTGCTCCTTCACCATCGCCTGACCGCGGTTGTGAAAGCATAACGAACCCCCTTCCGGATTTCCGGAAGGGGGTTCTCTTTTAACCCAATACTAAGTAGGTATAGTGCGCCCCCTTTTCGTTGAGCTGGCCCTCCGCGCTGGTGCCGCCGGAAGTAGAGCCTCCACTGGCCCAGCCGGTCACATACCAGGACAGGCTGTCCTCTCCCCAGGCCAGGGACAGCACGCTGCCCATACCGGCGGTATCATTGGCCGCACCCTTTGTCCCCGGCCGCAGGAAGAGCGAGGTCGCTTGGTAACTCCCGCCCACCACCATGACCGCCAGCGGCCGGAAGGGGAAGTGCAGAACCGTCGCCTTCCCTTTCCCGTAATTGCCGTCTCCTGTGTAAGTTCCGACCACCTGGAGGCAGTTTCCCCGCGCTGCGATCGCCGAATCAATTTTTGCAAAATCCTCATTAAAGTCCATGCGGAGGAAGCTGTCCTCCGGCTCCCATTGGTGCAGGCGATAGTGTTCCGTATACTTTGCCATGCATATTACCCCCTTTGCAGGGAAAACAAACCCCGCACCCGGCGTACTCCCGGACGCGGGGGTTTTATTCTGCTGAACAGCCTGTAGGGGCGGCCTTTATGGCCGCCCGCGGGCGGGGACAAGCCCCGCCCCTACAGGGTAGAGACGTACCGGGGCAGGCGGGGAGCGGCGTCCCCTTTGCGGGGCGAAGGGTCTGCGCGTACGGACGTGTGCGTTCCGTCTTTTTCTGTGAAAAAATCCCTCTGGCCCTACAAGGACATACTCACGGCCGAAATGGCTCATACTCAACAGGGAAGCGAATAAAAGGCGGGCAGGGAGAGATCCCGGAACAGCAGGCCATCCGGCGGGCACCAGGTAAATACAAAGGTGGCGGCGCCCAGCGCCAGCACCAGCACCACCCAGAGCAGGCGTGTGCGGCTCCAGACGGGAGTGCGGAGGAAACAGGGCAGCAGGAAAAAGGCGGCCATCACCAGCACATAGAGGGCCACGTCAAAAAAGAGGGAATCACCCTCCAGCACCACATGATAGAGGTAACCCACGCCCAGCATGACCGCAGCCGAGAGGAGCAGGGAGAAGGCGCGGGCGCCCAGGCTCTCCGGCTCCCTGCGCACCAGCAGAACACCGGAGAGCAGGCAGGGCCAGTAGAGGATTTTCACATGCTCCCAGAGGCTTTCGTTGACCGGGGCCAGCAGGGCGGTCAGGCCATTGGGCCAGAGAGCGTAGAGGAAGTGCAGGCAGGAGCCCGCCAGCGTGGCCACCACAAAGGTGATCAGCGCCGCCTTGGACAAACGGGACATAGCGATACCCCCTGTTTTGTGATAGTGGAGTATATGCGCAGAGCGGGGCGGACATACCCCGCAGGGGCAGGGAATGTCTGCACGGCACAGGGGCCGGGTCCTGTGCGGCTTTGTATTCCGAGGCCAGCAGCCCGGCGGCACAGGCAGCGGCGACGGGGGGGCCCGCTTCCATGGCGCGGGCGGCCAACAGGCTCCCGGAATAAAGAGCTTGATTCGGTTTGAACCGCTCGCCAATTTTTGGTTACCTTGCACTTTACCAGAATCTTCTTATAACCGAAACAGGAAATTGCCGGGACAAAGGGGAAATCTGGCGGAATAAAAGGAGGAAGGCCGACGGGGCCGGCGCTGGAAGGAAACGACAAGCCAAAGGAGCGTTTCATTGCCAGAGGCGGCGGCGCGCGTTCCGGCCATATTAAAAACGGCGCGCAGCGTGCGCCGTTTTTCACGTTTCAATTCAAAAAAGGGGTGGTCAAATGAAGGAGGAATCCAAAACGAGGCCATGGGCGGCCCTGGCGGTGGCGGTGATGTTCGTGCTGGCGTCATTGGTATCGGCGGCCCCGGCCCGGGCCGCGGAGGAGCGGACGGTGATCCCCATGGGCCGCGCGGTGGGCATCAAACTCTTTTCCGACGGCGTAATGGTGGTGGGCTTTTCCGAGGTGGCCGGCGCGGAGGGCAGCAGCGCCCCGGCCCGGGACTGTGGACTGCGGGAGGGCGACATCATCACGCACATCAACCGGGAGGAGGTGGACAGCATCGAGGAGGTGCAGAGTGTCCTCCAGGAGGTGGGCGGAAAACCCATGAGCATCCGGGCGGTGCGGGACGACAAGACCGTACAGCTCACCGCTCAGGCGGTCCAGTGCGGCAGCGACGGCCAATACAAGCTGGGGGCGTGGATCCGCGACTCCATGGCGGGGATCGGCACCCTCACCTTCTGCGAGCCCGCTACCGGGCGGTTCGGCGCTTTGGGCCACGGCATCAACGACGTGGACACCGCCCAGCTCATGCCCCTCCAGTCCGGCTCCATCATGTATTCGGAGGTCACCGATGTGAAGAAGGGGGAAAAGGGAGCCCCCGGCGAGCTCCACGGCGCGTTTCAGGTGAACCGGGATCTGGGCGAGCTGTACGCCAATACTGCCAGCGGCGTGTTTGGCCGCCTGGAAGACGGTACGCTGACCGACGGCCTGGAGCCGGTGCCCGTGGCGGAGCGCAAGGAGGTCAAGACCGGGGCGGCCACGATTCTCTCCAACATCGCCGGCGACCAGGTCGAGGAGTATCAGGTGGAGATTATCCGGGTGTATCCCGCCAACGGCGCGGATACCCGGAACCTGATGCTCAAGGTGACCGACCCCCGCCTGCTGGAAACCACCGGCGGGATTGTCCAGGGCATGAGCGGCAGCCCCATTCTGCAAAACGGCAAGCTGGTGGGCGCAGTGACCCATGTTTTGGTCAATGATCCCACCCAGGGCTACGGCATTTTGGCGGAGAATATGCTCCTGGAGGCGGAAAATGGGGAGAACCAGTCGTAACGGTCGTAAAAAGGTCGAATGAAGTCGAGGAGAAATACCCATAAATTACCAGAAAAACCCTTGCGTTTGCTGTCTGATTATGGTAAATTATAGGCAACCGGTAAACAGCCTTGGCCAGGCAGCAAACATAGGGCAGGGAAACCTGCTGGAAAGGGTGTCAATATTGGAAACCAGAAAGAGGATCTTGGTGGCCGATGCCAGTGAGGAGTTCCGCCGTGTCTTTACGGGTGCGCTGGAGGAGGAATCCGGCCTGGAGCTGGCCGCAGAGACAGGGGACGGGCAGGAGACGGTCCGCCTGGCAAAGGAGCTCTCCCCGGACATCGTGGTGATGGATTTCGTGCTTGCCCGTATGGATGGACTGGAGGTGCTGTCCGAGCTGGCGGCGCTGCCCGGCCGGCCCCGGGTGCTGGTGCTCTCCAGCTTTGCGCGGGGCAATATGGCGGAGCTGGCCGCGGCCCATGGCGCGGACTACTATATGATGAAGCCGTGTAAACTCTCCGCCGTGATGGAGCGCATCCGCCAACTGGCGGGACAGCCCCAGAGCGGCGGGGAGGAGCCCGGGCGCCTCTCTGGTGAGAGCCAGAACCTGGAGAGCACCGTCACCTCCATTATCCATGAGATCGGTGTGCCCGCCCACATCAAGGGCTACCAGTATCTGCGGGAGGCCATCATCATCGCCGTGGGCGACATGGATGTGATCAACGCGGTGACCAAGATCCTCTACCCGGAGGTGGCCAAGCGTTTCGGCACAACGGCCTCCCGCGTGGAGCGCGCCATCCGCCACGCCATTGAGGTGGCATGGGACCGGGGTGATCTGGAGACCCTGCAAAAGTATTTCGGCTATACGGTGAGCAACGCCAAGGGCAAGCCCACCAACTCGGAGTTCATCGCCATGATCGCCGACAAGCTCCAGTTGGAGCGCAAACAGAAGTAAAGGAAATGATCAAAACAGGCGGGGGATTTTCCCCCGCCTGTTCAGCCTGTCGAAAAAGTATTTTCGACAGGCCGAGGGACTTTTCGAACCTTCAAAAAAGTTCAAAAAGCCGGTGGATCAAACGCGAAAGAAACCCCTGACGGTTTTCTTTCACACGATCGTTCCCTCCGAAATCTCTGCCTGAAGGGTTTATCGACAGCCTCAACAGGCGGAGGAAGCTGGTTGACAGGGAGAGAGATCGGGGCTACAATCGTCTTTATGTGTAAAACAGGAGGCGTATTCCCGTGAAAATCATCTGTCAAATCGGCGTCATCTTTGCCGTGTGCTGGTTCAGCCAGCTCATTGAGGCGGCGCTGCCAGTTCCATTCCCGGCCAGCGTGATCGGCATGCTGCTGCTGCTGGCGCTGTTGGCCACCGGGCTGCTCAAAATCGAGCATATCCGGGAAAAGGCGGATTTTCTGCTGGCCAACATGGCCTTCTTTTTCCTGCCCGCCGGGGTGAGCGTCATCAACTACTTCGATGTGCTGGGCCGCTCGGCCGTCGCGCTGGTGTTGGTCTGCCTGCTCTCAACGGTGATCACCTTCGGCGCCACCGCCCTGAGCATCCGGTTCACCCTGCGCCTGCTGGAGAGGAGGAAGTCCCGTGTCTGAGCTGTTTGCTTCCCCCTTTTTTGGCATCGCTTTGAGTATCCTGGCCTTCTGGGTTGGGGTGCGCATCCAGAAAAAGACCGGCCTGGTGGTCTGTAATCCCCTGCTCATTGGCATCGTCCTGGTGGTGGGGGTGCTGCTGCTGTTCCGCATTCCCTATGAGTCCTATCATCAGGGCGGAGAGATCATCAACATGTTTCTCGCCCCCGCCACCGCCTGCCTGGCGGTGGCCATCTACGGGAAAATCCGTATTCTGAAGGAGAACTGGCTGCCCATTCTGGTTGGGTGCGTGGTGGGCTCGGCGTCCTCCATGGGCAGCATCCTTCTGCTCTGCCGCCTGTTTGGGCTGGACGCGGCCATGACCGCGTCCCTCCTGCCCAAATCCGTCACCACCCCCATTGCCATCAGCGTATCCCAGGCCCACGGCGGCATCGGCCCCATCACCGTGGTGGCGGTGCTGATCACAGGCATCTTCGGCAGCATCGCGGCCCCGCTGCTCATCAAGCTGTTCCGGGTGAAGGACCCCATGACCGCCGGGCTGGCCATCGGCGCCAGCTCCCACGCGGTGGGCACCTCCAAGGCTCTGGAGCTGGGAGAGACCGAGGGGGCCATGAGCGGGCTGGCTATCGGGGTGTGCGGGCTGATCACAGTGGTGCTCTCCCTGTTCCTGATGTAGCGGAATCCGTACGCCCCCGCCGACGGCGGGGGCGCAGTCTGTCGAAAAAGTGGCAAAGCCACTTTTTCGAGAAAGCCGCAGTCTGCCGCGCGCAGGGTTTGTCCGCCTGTGGCGGCCAGACCCAACACTTGCAGCCTGAGAAGTGTTTTCCCCGACGCACATGTCACCGGGGAAACCAGATTGGTACTTGATTCGCGCCTGCGGGCGCGAACTCTGCGAGGCTTTTTCGACATACTGGCGTCCCCGCCGACGGCGGGGGCGTTTTTGCAATCGTATGTATACAAAGCCGGCATGTTGTAGTAGAGTAGGGGGAGAAAGGAGTGCTGACCCATGCTGGAGGAGGAAGTGCGCCGGGCGCGGCGGGAAGAGCGGGACGTGGAGGACGTGACGGTGGAGGGGGAGTGCCTGGCGGGCGCGGACTTGTCGGGGCTGGAGTTCCGCCGGGTGTGCCTGCACCGGTGCCGGTTCCAGAACTGCGACTTCTCGGGGGCGGTCTTTGACCGGGTGGAGTGGAGGGGCTGCGACTTCTCCAACTGCCGCTTCGGCGGGACGGTCTGGACGGACACGGTGGTGCGGGACTGCAAGGGGGACGGCGGCCGGTTCACCGCCAGCCGGTGGCGGGGCTGTACCCTGGGCGAGAGCGCCTTCCGCTGCGCCAATTTTACACAGTCGCGGTGGAAAAAGTGCCGCATGGAGAACTGCCAGCTTCGCCGGGCCGTGCTGGCCGAGGCGGATGTGGCCGGACTGAGCCCACACCGGACGGGGTTCCAGGAGGTGGACTTTTTCCGCACGCCGCTGAAGGGGGTGGATTTTTCCGACTGCGCGCTGGAGGGCATCACCGTATCGGAGAGCCTGGGAGAGCTGCGGGGCATGAAGATCAACCCGGCCCAGGCGGTGGATCTGATCCCCCTGCTGGGGATACAGCTTTTGTGAGGGAGGGAGCGCCCGATGGGCGGACTGGTGACGGTGGTGTTGCCCCTGTTTTGTTAAAAAAGTTGTAGCGCAACCCAAAAGCAATTCATAATTGCCTGAATGTAAACAGCTTGCGGTTTACATATGGCGATTGTTTGCATAGAATTTGAGGTGAAAACAGTGAAATTAAATGAAAGGTTAATTTCTTTACGAAAAGACAAAAGGATGTCTCAGCAGGATCTGGCAGAGGCTTTGAATGTATCGCGCCAGGCGGTATCCAGATGGGAAGTTGGAATTGCTATTCCAAGTATGGATAATCTGCTGGCGTTGAGTAAATTGTTTGGAGTTCCAACGGATGAACTTATGGGCGGCGATAAAGTTGTCAGCGTCCCGGAGAGTGAAAAGACGCAAGGCAGCGGAAATAGAAAGGGACGCTCTGTACTAAAAGTGATTCTAATTATCCTGGCCGCTGCGGCCCTTGTTGCAGCAATCGTAATTACATATCTGAACCAGAAGGACACGGAACCGGAAGAACAAAATACAGTGAAGTTTGAAGGACTGGAAGAGGAAAGGATCTCTGATTCCGATGCAGTAATAAGCGGGCCAATTTCATAGGGAGGAATGATGCGGCGATGAAAAAATCAGTTACAGCGACGGTATTGGCTTGTGCGCTTGTGGTGGGCGGTGTGGGGCTGACCCCGGCCGGAGCTGCGGAAAGCAGCGCAGACGTATGTTACTCAGTTTCGATTGATAAAAGCAGTATCGTGGCGGCTGATACCAGGACAGAAATGATCGGCTTTAAAGAGCTTTCAACGCAAGCAGTTGACCCTGCTGTCCTTTCAGAAAGTAAGGGCGGGAGCATGACGCGGGCCACCAGCCGGATTGAGTGGGATATCCCTTCCGGGAAGATTATGAAGGCAGATACCGCGTACTCCCTGGAGGCGGACGAGGTGGTTACGATAAACTGCACGTACTCCCCCAGGACAGCAGACCTTGACTTCGGGTTCATCACCCCGGATAATACGTTCCATTTTACCAGCGGGAGTGAGGGCAGTATCAAAACCAATATCCAGATCGAGGATACAGGAAAGTATTATTTTGCGGTACGAAATAATACTAAAAATAGCGTCGAGGTATTAGGATATGTCTACTATTAAATGGAAAATCATACCGATTTTATTAATAACGGCTTATCTGCTATTGGGGTGTATCGGATGCAGTTCATACTCATCAGAAGAGAAAGATGCTACAGATTTAACAGGCGATACACTTAAGCCCTCCAATATAGGTGAGATTAGTTTTGATATAAGTGAAATTGGGAATATGCCATTAATGACTGAGTTCTATATATGTCCAGCTAATGGAACAATTGAGATTAAATATGCGGAAGGAGCTTGGTCAAATTTAAAAGTAGATTTATATGATATAGAGTATGAAGAAAGTATCCAAACGGGAGAAATAGAAAGTGTAGGAGATAAACTTGTTTTTTCAAATCTATCAGGAGAGAAGCAATACTATTTCAAAATTGATGGAACTAGAGATAGTAAAGGTAAAAAGCTAGTTTTTTACATTGAGGAATGAAATGGAGGGAACTTTCTATGAAAAAAGTATGGACAAGGATGATATGTAGCGTTTTGTTATTTGCTTGTTGTATTCTGCCTTCTACAGCTATGGCCGTAGAGGGCAAAGAAGCAAATGTTATCGTAACTGTAGAGCATGAAGAAAAAGACATATTTGAAATGTATGGTAACGTATTTGAAGAAAGTATGGTGGAAAGTCGCAAAAGTACAGTAGATCTTTCAAGTGGAAGCGTTGCGTTTACGGTTGGGGTTCTAGATGCTGGGGAGAAATATACTACAGATACATATGATATATCAAAGAGCAAGATTAAAGTTACATTGCAGAGTATAGGGGGAGCATCACCTCATGTTAAGGTGACATTATATAAAAGTTCCGGTGTTAGTGTAGCAACGAGTACAGTTAACTTGCCGTGGTCTACCCCGCTGGGAGGAGGAGGAAGTGAGACGGTAACATTTTCTAATCTAAACAGTTCGACCAATTACTATGCTGTTATTGAAAATATGGACACTGTAGAAACAGGGACGATTCTTTGCGTTGTAAAGCAAGCGTAAGTGGCGAAGGAAGATGGACTGTAAATTTCACAGTCCATCTTCCTTCGCTTGTTATAACGGTTTATCCGTTACGCTATGCGTGAACGGGTAAACCGTTATACGGTTATCTTTTGTAATAAGATGACAGCCCAGATTTCCTATGGCAACACGACACTGGAGGAAAACGTGTATTTGCAGGGGCTACGGATCAGCGGCCCCAGCAGGAAGGAGGCAGGATTGAGCAACTGCGGCCGACGTTGGCCGGGAGCTGCCGGTCAGGGGTTTAGCAGTTTGTGAAAACAGGAGTCAAAAGGTCCTGAACCACATCCTTCCCTCCGAACGCCTTCGCAGGAGGGGTTATTGATGGATAATAATGTGGAGGGCGGTATACACCGCCCTCCACGTTTTTGTACTTTAGCCTCTGCGCCGGCGGCTGCCGGTGTAGCGGCCCCGGCCGCTGTAGGCGTAGCCCCGGCGGCCCGTCCGGCCCCTGCCGCGGAAGAGCACCACCCGCAGCAGGAGGGCGGCGATTACTACCAGGATGACCACCAGAAGGATGCGCACCAGCAGATTGTCAAAGAACTTCTGAATCCGGTCCAGCCGGTAGGCCCACTCGTCCCGCTCCACCGAGCAGGTGGCCACCAGATCCAGGGTGCCGTAGGACTTGCCGTTGAAATAGGCCGTGATGGTGCCCAGCACCTGCCCCTGCTCCACCGGGGCCTCCACGCTCCGGGTTTCCAGGGTGTAGTCATACGTAAAGTTCTCGGCGGACACGTCGTTGGGCAGCAGGGCGGTCAGCTTCCCGTCGGGCATGAGGGTGACGGAGGCGGCGTCCTTGCCCAGGGTGACCTCCACCTCCGGGATGTCCCGCTTGGTGTTGTCCAGAATGGTCTGGGTGGAGAAGTTGGCAAAACCCCATTTAAACAGGCGGATGGTCTCGTCAAAGTAGATATAGCCCTCGCTGCCGGAGGTGCCCGGCTCCCGCTCACAGCCCATGACCACGGAGATCAGGTTCCGGTTCTCACGGGTGGCGGAGGCGGCCAGGCAGTAGCCCGCCTCGGGGGTGGAGCCGGTCTTGATGCCGGTTGCATACTCGTAGATGTAGCCCGCCACGCGGAAGTTGGAGATCAGGGCGTTGGTGGAGCGGATGATGCGCGGCTCGGGGTGCAGGTTGGTGGCGGGCATGGTGTAGTTCTTGGAGCCCACGATGGTGCGGAAGGTCTCGTGCTTCATGGCCTCCCGGCACATGAGGTAGATGTCGTAGGCGCTGGTGTAGTGGTCGTCGTCGTGGTAGCCGTGGGTGTTGGAGAAGTGGGTGTCCTCCATGCCCAGCTCGGCGGCCCGGGCGTTCATGAGCTCCACGAAGGAGGCCACATCGCCGCTTACCGCCTCGGCCATGACGTTGCACGCCTCGTTGGCCGAGGGGATCAGGGCGGCGTAGAGCAGGTCGATGATGCGGATCTGTTCCCCCTCTTTGATATCGGCCGTGGAAGCGCCCTCCCCGATGCCGGTGTGAAGGGCGGAGCTGGCGGTGACGGTCTGCTCCAGGGACAGCTCTCCCCGGTCCACCGCCTCCAGGGTGAGCAGGCAGGTCATCACCTTGGTGATGGAGGCGGGGTAGTTGTGCGCGTGGGCGTTCTTCTCGTAGAGAATCTCGCCGGTGTCGGGGTCCACCAGAACGGCGGCCTTGGCGTTGACGTCCATCTCGTCCAGAATGGCGCTGCCGCTGTCCGCAGCGGAGGCAAAGGTGGCCAGCAGCCCCGAGAGCAGGGCGAGGCAGAGTAAAACGGAAAGCAGTCGTGATTTTTTCATAGGAAACTCCATTTGACTATGTTATAATAACAGTATGGCTATTATAACAAACCCCGGACCGGGACGCAACGGGGAGGGGGATACAAAAAGATGAAGATTTCCAGACTGGAATTTGTGGCCCTGCTGCTGGCGGCGGTCTTTGCGGCCTTCGCGGCGGGCTGGTTTTTTCGGGGGCAGGCCGCGCCCCAGCCCGTGCGGGTGGAGACCGAGCGTACCCTGACCCAGGAGACGCCCCTGGCGCTGCCCGCGCCTACGCCCTCCCCCTCCGCCCAGAGCAAGGAGGATACCCTTGCCGGCGGGGCGAAGATCAACCTCAACACCGCCGGGGTGGACGAGCTGATGACCCTGCCGGGCATCGGGGAGAAGCGGGCGGAGGACATCATTGCCTACCGCCGGGCCAACGGCCCCTTCCGCATCCCGGAGGAGCTGACCGAGGTGCCGGGCATCGGCGAGGGCATTCTGGAGGGCCTCATTGACTACGTGACGACTGGGGAGGAGAACCGATGAAAATACTGGTGGTAGACGACGAGAAGGTGCTGGTCAAGGGCATCAAGTTCAACCTGGAGAGCGAGGGCTACCAGGTGGAGGCGGGCTATGACGGGGAGGAGGCGGTGGAGCTGGCCCGCAGCGGCTCCTTCGATCTCATCATCCTGGATCTGATGATGCCCAAGATCGACGGGCTCCAGGCCTGTATGCGCATCCGGGAGTTCTCCAACGTGCCCATCATCATGCTCACCGCCCGCAGCGAGGACACCGACAAGATCATCGGCTTCGAGTGTGGGGCGGACGACTACATCACCAAGCCCTTCAACATTCTGGAGCTGAAGGCCCGGGTGCGGGCCCTGCTGCGCCGGGCGGGCATGGCGGCCCAGAAGCAGGGCGGCGGCCGGCTGTCCATGGGCCACATCACCCTGGACGTGGACGCCCGGGCCGCCTGGAAGGACGGCAAGAGCGTGGATCTCACCGCCAAGGAGTTCGACCTGATGGAGCTGTTGCTGCGCAACCCGGGCCGGGTGTACTCCCGGGAGAACCTGCTCAACGTGGTGTGGGGCTATGAGTACGCCGGCGATTACCGCACGGTGGACGTGCACGTGCGCCGCCTGCGGGAGAAGCTGGAGCTGGACCCCGCCAACCCGGAGTACATCCTCACCAAGTGGGGCGTGGGCTACTATCTGAAGCATGGATAAGGGGAGCGGCGCGGTCAGGCGCGTGCCCTTCTGGCGCTCCCTCCAGACCAAGTTCGCCCTGACCTATATCGTGATTGTGGCGGCGGTGCTGATTCTGCTCAACACCTACCCCCTGGTGGTGTCGGAAAAGCTGGCCTACCAGTCCAAGCAGGCCTCCATGCTCAACCAGGCCTCGGTGCTGGCCTCCGCCCTGGCCACCGGGCCGGAGGCCCTCACGGCCGAGGGCGCCACCCGGACGGTGGAGCTGCTGCGGAGCAGCCTGGGGGTGACCCGGGTGGTGGTCACCGACCCCAACGGCCTGGTGCTCTGCGATTTCCAGGACGGCGTGGGGCGGACCGACACCGCCGGGCGGTACGCCCTGTTCTGGGAGCTGGTCACCGCCCTGCGGGGCAACAACGTGTTCCGCTCTGAGTACGGCGACGGGGCCTTCCGAAGCTGGGCGGCGGTGCCCATTACCTACCGCTCCATGACCCAGGGGGCGGTCTACCTCTACGAGTACGACGCCGAGCAGGGCGCGCTGCTCCAGGGGATCCAGACCAACCTGCGCTTTATCTCCATCGTCATCTGTATGGTGTCGCTGGTGATGGGGGTGGTCTTCTCCAAGGCCCTCACCCGGCGTATCGCTCAGCTCCTGCGGGGCATCCACACGGTACGGGAGGGCGAGTACAGCCACCGGGTGAGCGTCCGGGGCGGCGACGAGCTCAGCCGCCTGGCCGACGAGTTCAACGAGCTCACCGGCCGCCTCCAGACCACCGAGGAGGTGCGCCGGCGCTTCGTCTCCGACGCGTCCCATGAGCTCAAAACCCCACTGGCCTCCATCCGCCTGCTCACCGACTCCCTGCTCCAGGCCGACCACATGGACGGCGAGACGGCACGGGAGTTCCTCAACGACATCGGGGACGAGGCTGATCGGCTCACCCGCATCACCGAGAAGCTGCTTACCCTCACACGGCTCGACACCGCCCCGGCGGCGGAGGACGTCCCCGTGGATGTGGGGGCGGTGGTGGAACGGGTAGAGCACATGCTCTCCCCCCTGGCCCGGGCGGTGGAGGTGAGCCTGGAGCTGAAGCTCCAGCCGGGCTGCGTGGTGCTGGCCACCGAGGACGACCTCTACCAGATCGCCTTCAATCTGATGGAGAACGCGGTGAAGTACAACCTGCCCGGCGGCCGGGTGCTCGTCACCCTCACTGCCGACGGCGGGCGGGTGGTCCTCCGGGTGGAGGATACCGGCGTGGGCATCCCGAAGGCGGATCTGCCCAAGATCTTCGACCGCTTTTACCGGGTGGACAAGGCTCGCTCCCGGGCCGCCGGCGGCACCGGCCTGGGCCTGTCCATCGTGCGGGACACGGTGCTCCAGCACGGCGGCGCCGTCACTGCCCGGCGGCGGGAGCCGGAGGGCACCTGCTTCGAGGTCAGCTTTGCCCAGTGGAACGGAGAGGAGGTGGGCCGATGAGACGACGCATCGCGGCACTGGGCTGTCTGCTGGCTCTGGCCGCCGGAGGCTGCGCCCCCCGCCCGGAGGAACCGGAGGGCGGCTACTGCGTGTACTACTCCGCCCTGTCCGACCGCTTTGCCCCCCTGCCGCTGGACTGTGAGCCCTTTGAGGGGAGCGGCGGCGACCCCATCCCTGCCCTGGTGGACGCCCTGCTGTCCCCGCCGGAGACCCAGGGCCTCGCCTCCCCCTTCCCCGAGGGGGTGCGCCTGTTGAGCTGGGAGGTGGAGGAGGGCCGCCTCCACCTGGACCTCTCCGAGCAGTACGGCGGCCTGTCCGGGGTGGATCTCACCGTGGCCGACGCCTGCCTGACCCTTACGCTGTGCCAGGTGGAGGGGGTGGAGTCGGTCTATGTGACGGTGGAGGGGAGGGAGATCCCTTACCGCCGCGTCCAGCAGCTCGGTCCCGACGGACTGTTGCTCACCGACGGCACCGATGTGCCGCCGGAGGAGCCGGAGCCCAGTCCCACCCCGCCCGCCTCTTGACAAGGGCCGGGCGGGGGTGTAGCATAACACTCAACCTGAAACAGGAAAGGAAGATCCTGCCCATGAGTCAGCAGCGCATCGGCACCCAGTGCCTCCACGCCGGGTATACCCCCGGGAATGGTGAGCCCCGCAACATCCCCATCGTCCAGTCCACCACCTTCCGCTACGCCACCGGCGAGCAGATGGGAGCCCTCTTCGACCTGGAGGAGAGCGGCTACTTCTACACCCGCCTCCAGAACCCCACGAATGACCACGTGGCGGCCAAGATCTGCGCCCTGGAGGGGGGAACCGCGGCCATGCTGACCTCCTCCGGTCAGGCGGCTTCCTTTTACGCCATCTTTAACATTGTCTCCTGCGGGGAACATGTGGTGTGCTCCTCCTCCATCTACGGCGGTACCTATAACCTCTTCGCCGTCACGATGAAGCGCATGGGCATCGACTTCACCTTCGTCGACCCCGACTGCACCGAGGCCGAGCTGGAGGCCGCCTTCCGGCCTGAGACCCGGGCCGTCTTTGGCGAGACCATCGCCAACCCCGCCCTCACCGTGCTGGACTTTGAGAAGTTCGCCAGGGCGGCCCACGCCCACGGCGTGCCCCTCATCGTGGACAACACCTTCGCCACCCCGGTGAACTGCCGCCCCTTCGAGTGGGGGGCCGACATTGTCACCCACTCCACTACCAAGTACATGGACGGCCATGCCAACGCGGTGGGCGGCGCCATCGTGGACTCCGGCCGGTTCGACTGGACGGCCCACGCCGACAAGTTCCCCGGCCTCACCACCCCGGACGAGAGCTACCACGGCGTGACCTACACCGAGCGCTTCGGCCTGGAGGGGGCCTACATCACCAAGGCCACCGCCCAGCTCATGCGGGACTTCGGCGCCATCCCCGCCCCCATGAACGCCTACCTGCTCAACGTGGGGCTGGAGACCCTGCCCCTGCGCATGGCCAGGCACTGTGAAAACGCCCTGGCCGTGGCCCGGTTCCTGAAGGGACACCCCAAGGTGAGCTGGGTGCGCTACCCCGGCCTGGAGGGCGACCCCTACTACGAGCGGGCCCGGAAGTACCTGCCGAACGGCACCTGCGGCGTGGTGTCCTTCGGCGTGAAGGGCGGCCGGGAAGCGGCCTCTAAGTTCATGGCGGGCCTGGAGCTGGCCTCCATTGCCACCCATGTGGCCGACGCCAAGACCTGCGTGCTTCACCCCGCCAGTACCACCCACCGCCAGATGAGCGACGCCGAGCTGGCCGCCGCCGGGGTGGCCCCCGACCTGGTGCGCTTCTCCGTGGGCATCGAGGATGTGAACGATATCCTGGCCGACCTGGAAAAGGCCCTGGAGGGAGCGTAAACAGAAAAAATAAAATGCGCTCCCAAAACGGGAGCGCATTTTTTAGAAGAGAGGAGAGACTGCTATGGAATGGAGACGGCTGACACAGCCGGAGGAACCGGCGTTTGGAAGGGCGATGGCCCTCTACGAGGCCAGCTTTCCCCGCCACGAGCAGCGGCTGCCCGATGAGCAGCGGGCCGTCCTGTCCCACCCGGAGTACCATTTCATCCAGCTTTTTGATGGGGCGGAATTCGTGGGGCTGCTGCTCTACTGGGAGGCGGAGGACTTCCGCTATGTGGAGCACTTCTGCATCCGGCCGGAGCTGCGGGGCCGCCGCTACGGCGCCAAGGCGCTGGAGGTGCTGGGCCGGGACGGGAAAACCGTGGTACTGGAGATCGACCCGCCGGTGGACGAGATCGCACGGCGGCGGCAGGGCTTCTACCAGCGGTGCGGCTTCGCCGTCAACCCCTATCCCCACGTCCATCCCCCCTACCGGCCGGAGTACCCGGGCCATGAGCTGGTGGTGCTCTCCAGCCCCCGGGCACTGACCCCGGCGGAGTACGGGGCGTTCGCGTGTTACCTGAGCGCGGTGGTGATGGCCTGAGGGGCGGGCTCTGGCCGGGCGCGCCGGAGGGAGCGGCTGAAGCGCAGGCTGACGAGGAGAACGGCCCCTTCGGCGGCGGGGAAGGCCAGCCATACGCCGGTGAGGCCCAGCAGGGCGGCCAGCAGCAGGGCGGCGGCCACGATGGCCACAAAGCCCCGGAGCAGGGAGAGCCGGAGGGAGCGGCCGGGGTGCTCCGCCGCCCCCAGGAAGGAGGCGGTGACCAGGTTCAGCCCGGCAAAGGGAAAGCCCAGAAAGTAGAGCCGCAGGCCCTGCTCCGCCATCTGCTGGAGCGCCGGATCTCCGTCCCGGTTGAAGAGGGACACCAGCGGACCGGCGGCGAAGAAGGCCAGCGCGGCCATGCACAGCCCCGCGCACAGGGCCAGCCCCAGGGCCATGCGGCACAGGGTGCGCACCCCGGCGGCGTCCCCCCGGCCGTGGGCCAGGCTGACCAGGGGCTGGACGCCCTGATTGACGCCGGTGAAGAGAGCGAGGGCCATCAGCGCCAGGTTGGCCACAATGCCGTAGGCCGCCACCCCCAGCGTCCCCGCCAGGCGGAGGGTCAGCAGGTTGAAGACCGCCAGCACCAGGCCGGAGGAGCACTCGTTGAGAAAGGCGGCGCTGCCCAGCCCGGCCAGATCCGCCAGCGGCCGGAGGGCGGGGCGGAAGGGGCGCAGGCGGAAGCGGCTGCGGCGGGTGAGGATGTGCAGGGAGGACACGCACAGGCCCACTACCGGGGCGATGCCGGTGGCCAGGGCCGCGCCGAAGATGCCCATATCCATGGGGTAGAGGAACACATAGTCCAGCACAATGTTGGACAGGCTGCCCAGCAGCATGGCGGCCATGGCCAGCTTGGGATTGCCGTCGTTGCGCACGAAGGCGGTGAGAATGTGGTTGAGCAGGAAGCAGGGGGCAAAGAGGAGCACCGTGCGCAGATAGACCGAGCACATGGGCAGGATGGCTCCCTCCGCCCCCAGCAGGCGGGCCAGCGGCACGGCCCACAGCAGACCGGCCAGCGCCAGCAGTCCGCCCAGCGCCCCGCCGCAGGCCAGGGCGCGGGAGAAGGCGCGGTCGGCCCGCACTCCGTCCCCCTGGGTGCGGCAGATGGCGTACCGGGTGGCTCCGCCGATGCCCAGCATCAGCCCCAGCCCGTTGATGAGGCCGAAGACCGAGATGGCCAGGTTGAGGGCCGCCAGCCCGTCGGTGCCCAGCCGGTGGGCCACAAACAGGGTGTCGGCCAGGATGTAGCCGGACAGGCCCAGCGCGCCCAGCACATTCAGGCTCACATACTGGAAAAAGCTCCGCTTCACTCCGATCCCTCCTAAAAACGTCCCAGAGCGGCAAAAAACGTGCCTGGGCCGATTCCTTCTAAGACCTACGGAATCGGTTCAGGCACGTTTCACATTTATCCGGTGATAAACGGGAAGCCACAGGGCATTCATCTGTCGGGTATTAAGATAACAGAAAGACCGCCCCCTGTCAACCCCCCGGCTGTACCAGCTTTTTTTACCATTTGTTACTGCTCTGTAACTTGTCCGGGAAAACCAGGGGAGCTATAATACAAATAGGAATCGAATGTTGAAGGGAGTGTGTACCATGAAGCGAATACTGGCGCTGGGCCTCTGTCTGGCCCTGCTGTGCCCCGCCGCCCGGGCGGCAGAGGAGGCGAAGGGGTGGAGCCGGAGCGAGCCGGGCGGAGATTATGTGACCCTCCGGGTGCCCTGCCCCCAGGGGGAGGCCCTGGATTGGTCGGAGCAGACCCTCCTCGCGGTGCGGTACGCCGACACGGGGGAGCCGGTGCCCCTCACCAGCGACTACCAGCAGGGCTGGCTCTTCGCCACCGTCCCAGCGGAGGAGGCGGAGCGGCCCCTGGAGGTCTTTCAGGGGGAGGAGCACCGCTTCCCCGACTGCATCACGGTCTGGAAGGGGCACGAGTACTACAACGACCCCGGCGGCGCAAAGGAGCTGTATCTCCGGGGAGTGCTCCAGGGGGATCACGCGGGCAATCTGAACCCCGACGCCGCCCTGACGCGGGCGGAGGCCTTCGCCCTGATCTGCCGCCTGCTGTCCCTGGAGCCCGGCGGCGACCCCGGCTACGCCGACGCGGAGCCCGGCGACTGGTATTATGATACCGCCTCCGCCGCCCGGGCCGGCGGACTGGCGGCGGAGGACGCCTATTTCCACCCCGACCGGCTGGTGACCCGGGGAGAGCTCACCGTCATGGCTGCCCGGGCCATGGAGGCGGTGGGCTGGCTGACCATACCGGAGGGGGGAACGGCGGCGGAGCTGACTCTGGTCGATGCCGGGGAGATTCCGGACTGGGCTTTAGCGTCCTATCTGGCCTTTGATAAACAGGGCCTGGGCATCTTCACCCAGCGGTCCACCGGAGAGACCGACCCGGTCTACGGGGAGCCCGGAGTGGAGGAGCTGGCAGAGTGGGACAGGCCCGCTACCCGGGGCGAGGCGATCACCTTCCTGGACGACGCCCGTACCCGCCTGCCCTGGTACCCCACCCAGACGGCCATCGACTGGGGCTTTGACGAGACCATGCCCGTCGTCGACGGCTCCACCTCCACCTACCCCTATACCAGGGCGGTGTACGGGGCGCTCTTCTGGAATTATGACAACCATCCGCAGTTCCCGGAGAGCCACTCCAAGAGCCATGAGTCCTACGAGCGGCTCATCAACGGGGAGGTGGACGCCCTCTTCGCCGCCACCCTGCCCTCGGAGGAGCTGAAGGCCCAGGCGGAGGCGGCGGGGGTGGAACTGGAGTACATTCCCATCGCCTATGACGCCATGGTGTTCTTCACCAACGCGGAGAACTCTGTCACCGGGCTGACCCAAAAGCAAATACAGGACATATATGTGTACGGGAAATATACGAATTGGAATCAGATAGGCGGCCCGGATGCGGAGCTGCTACCCTACCGCCGCAACACCGACAGCGGCTCCCACGCCCTAATGGAGCAGTATTTCCTGGAGGGCGGAAAGCTCTCCCTCAGCCCCGACGTGCACAATGTCCTCACCTCCTACGCCATGTCCTCCGCCCTCACCGATGTGGCCGGGGCCATGACCACCGACCCCCTGGCTTACGCCATGGGCTATAGTGTGTACTATTATTATGTAAATAGCTATTGGCTCCTGGGCGACGCGGGCGGAGGGGAGCTCAAGCTGCTGGCGGTGGATGGGGTGCTCCCCTCGGATGAGACCATCGCCGACGGAAGCTACCCCCTGGCGGGGTACAACTACCTGGTGCTCCGGGCCGGCGAGCCGGAGGACGCCCCCGCCCGGCGGCTGGCGGAGTTCATGGTGAGCGAGGCGGGCCAGACCTGCGTGGGCAGCGCGGGCTTCGGCCCCCTGTCCTCGGGCCCCCAGGCGGACTTCCAGCGGGAGCAGCCGAACCAGAGCGTGGACGCCGTCTTTCCCGCTGGGCCTGGCTATGTGGTTCTTTCCTGGGATGAGGCCCACACCACCCTCCGGGCCAGCGGTCTGGAGCGGAGCGGGACGGACGGCCGCTGGCATGAGCTGACCGCCAACGAGTGCCCCGCGCCGGAGCCGGGCAAACTCTCCGCCGCCCGGCTGGGCCCCGGGGGCGGCACCGTGATCTTCGGCGCGGTGGGCGGTGAGCAGGGGGACAGCCTCACCGTCCGCCTCACCTATGGAGGCGGGCAGAGCCTGACCCAGCGGGTCTATCCCGGCCAGACCTTCCACTTCCTGCTGGAGGGCAGCCCCGCGCTGGAGAAGCTGGAGCTGCTCCAGGGCAGACAGGTGCTGGACGGCTGTACCGGGCTTTCGTAGTGATTTGTGAAGCCGCGGCGGAAGGGGCAAACAACGTGCGGGCCGGTCAAAAGACCGGCCCGCACATTGTTATTGCTCCGCCAACTGTTCCAGCAGCACCTGGCGCACCACCGCCGGGGCCGCCTGGCCTTTGAGCTGGCGCATGACCTGCCCCACCAGGAAGCCGAAGGCCTTCTCCTTGCCGGAGCGGTAGTCGGCCACCGATTTTTCATTGGCGGAGAGCACTTGCTCCACCACCTGGGCCACCAGGCCCGCGTCGGACACCTGGGCCAGACCGTGGGCGGCCACATACGCGTCCACGTCGCCGTCGGTCTCGAAGACCGCCTCGCACACTTTGACGGCGGTGTTGCGGTTGAGCTGCCCCTCCTTCACCAACTGGATCAGCCGGGCCAGGGTGGGGGGCGTCAGGGCCATGTCCCTGGCCTCCAGGCCGTGGGCGGAGAGCTGGGCCAGTACCGGCCCCATGAGCCAGTTGGCCGCCTGCTTGGGCTCCGCCCCCAGGGCCACCGTCTCCTCGAAAAAGCGGGCCAGGGCCTTCTGGGAGGTGAGCATCTCCGCGTCGTAGGGGCCCAGGCCCCAGGCGGCCTGATAGCGGGCCCGCTTGGCCGTAGCCAGCTCCGGCTGGCTGGCCCGCAGCGCCTGGATGTAGGCCTCGCTCAGCTCCAGGGGCGGAAGATCCGGCTCGGGGAAGTAGCGGTAGTCCTGGGCGTCCTCCTTGGAGCGCATGGGATAGGAGGCGTCCTTGTTCTCGTCCCAGCGCCGGGTCTCCTGCACCACCCGGCCGCCCGCCTCCAGCCGTTCGATCTGCCGCCGGGCCTCATAGTAGATGGCCCGGCGGATGGCCTTGAAGGAGCTGAGGTTTTTCAGCTCGGTGCGGGTGCCCAGCGTGTCCGAGCCCGCCGGGCGCACCGACAGGTTCACGTCGCACCGGAGGGAGCCCTCCTGCATCTTGCAGTCGGAGACGCCCAGGTATTGCAGGGTCTCCCGCAGCCACTCCAGGTAGGAGACCACCTCCTCCGCCGTGCGGAAGTCGGGCTCGGTGACAATCTCAATGAGAGGCACGCCGCAGCGGTTGTAGTCGATTTTGGTCTGCTCCGTCCAGGGGTCGTGGATCAGCTTGCCCGCGTCCTCCTCCATGTGCAGCTCGTGAATGCCCACGGTGCGGCCCCCCACCTCCACCGTCCCGTCCCGGCCGATGGGCAGATAGAGCTGGGAGATCTGGTAGGCCTTGGGCAGATCGGGGTAGAAGTAGTTTTTCCGGTCGAACCGGCTGTACCGGGTGACGGTGCAGCCCAGGGCCATGGCGGCCCGGACGGCGTACTCCACCACCTTCCCGTTGAGCACGGGCAGCGCCCCCGGCATGCCGGTGCACACCGGGCAGCAGTGGGTGTTGGGCGCGCCGCCGAACGCGGTGGTGCAGGCGCAGAAGATTTTGCTTTTGGTGGCCAGCTCCACATGAGTCTCCAGGCCGATTACGGTTTCCCAGTTCACAGCGCGTCACCTCCTTTGGCGGTTGCAGGCGTGTCCGGATGGCGGCGGTGCCAGTCGGTCTCCTGCTGGTAGGCGTGGGCGGCGTCCAGCACCGCCAGATCCCCCAGGGCCGGGCCGATGAGCTGGGCGCCGATGGGCAGGCCGCTCCGGTCGAAGCCGCAGGGCATGGACAGGGCGGGCAGGCCCGCCAGGTTGGCGGGGACGGTGTAGATGTCGCTCAGGTACAGGCTCAGCGGGTCGGCCAGGCCCTCCCCCAGCCGGGGGGCGGTGGTGGGGGCCACCGGGGTGAGGAGCAGATCGTACCTCTGGAAGACCGCGTCAAAGGCGGCCTTCAGCCTGGCCCTGGCCTGGAGGGCCTTTTTGTAATAGGAGTCGTAGCAGTCCGCGGAGAGGACGAAGGTGCCCAGCAGAATCCGCTTCTTCACCTCCGGGCCGAAGCCCTCGGTGCGGGTTCTGCGGTACAGCTCCTCCAGACTGCCGCAGCCCTCCGCCCGCCAGCCGTAGTTCACCCCGTCGAACCGGGCCAGGTTGGAGGAGGCCTCGGCGCAGGCCAGGATGTAGTAGGCGGGTACCGCGTAGTCCAGCAGGGGCAGGGAGCACTCCTCCACCACCGCCCCCCGCGCCCGGAGCACCCCGGCGGCGGCCCGGACGGCGGCGGCCACCTCCGGCTCCAGCGCGCCGCCGAAGCACTCGGCGGGCAGGCCGATGCGCCTGCCCCGCACGTCGCCGGTGAGGGCGCAGAGCAGTCCCCCGGTGGGGAGCTCCAGACTGGTGGCGTCCCGGGGATCCCGCCCACGGAGGAGCTCCAGCACCGCCGCGCAGTCGGCGGCGGAGCGGGCGATGGGGCCGAGCTGATCCAGGGAGGAGGCGTAGGCGACCAAGCCGTACCGGGACACGGAGCCGTAGGTGGGCTTCATGCCGGTGACGCCGCAGTGGGCGGCGGGCTGGCGGATGGAGCCTCCGGTGTCCGAGCCGATGGCGTACCACACCTCCCCGACCGCTACCGCGGCGGCCGCCCCGCCGGAGGAGCCGCCGGGGGAGCGGGTGAGATCCCAGGGGTTTTTCGCCGGGCCGTAATAGGAGGTCTCACAGGTGGAGCCCATGGCGAACTCGTCCAGGTTCAGCTTGCCCATGGACACCGCCCCGGCGGCGGTCAGGCGCTCCACGGCGGTGGCGTCGTAGCAGGGGGTGAAGTCCCCCAGGATTTTGGAGGCGCAGGTGGTGCGCACTCCCCTGGTGCAGAGGTTGTCCTTGTAGGCCATGGGCACCCCGGCCAGGAGGGAGGCGGACGGCGCGGGGGCGGGGGCGGGCGAATCCGCCACGGTGATAAAGGCGTTGTTGCCCGGCTGGCAGGCGGCGATCTGCCCGGCGGCGGCGGCAATGGCCTCGGCCTGGGTGACGGCTCCGGCCCGGAGCTGCCCGGCCAGCTCCAGGGCAGTCAGTTCATACAGCTCCATATTCCACCTCACTCCACGGCTTTGGGGACGAGAAAGCTCTCCCCGTCGGCGGCCGGGGCCCCGGCAAGCAGGGCCGCCCGGTCGGCGGAGGGGGCGGTTTCATCGGGGCGCAGGACGTTTTTCAGCGGGAAAACATGGCTCAGCGGCTCCGTGCCGGCGGTGTCCAGGCCGTCCAGCACCGCCATGTAGTCCAGAATCCGCTCCAGCTCCCGGGCGATCTCCTCCTTCTCCCCGCCGGGGAGGGAGAGGCGGGCCAGATTGGACAGATGGTCGATCCGCGCTTCGGTAATGTTCATGGGAAGGGTTCCTCCTTTTTATCTCTGTCTGGTGGGGCGAACCGCGCCCGCCCCGCTCCTTATGGCTCGAGTCTGGTCCGGTCCCGGGGAAACAGGCTGGCCCGGCGGATGTTGTCCAGGCCGCACAACTGCATGGTCAGCCGCTCCAGGCCGATGCCCAGGCCGCCGTGGGGCGGCGCGCCGTGCTTGTGGAACAGCAGGTAGCCCGAAAAATCCTCCGGCTCCATGCCCCGCGCCTTTAACTTTTCCACCTGCTGGCCGTAATTGTGGATACGCTGGCCCCCGGTGGTGATCTCCACCCCCCGGAAGAGCAGATCGAAGGAGAGGGTGTACCGGGGATCTTCCGGATCGTCCATGGTGTAGAAGGGGCGCTTCCTGCCGGGGTAGTGGGTGACGAACACGAAGTCGCTGCCCCACACCTCCTTGGCGTACCGGCCGATGTGCTGCTCCTCCTCCGGCTCCAGATCGTAGGGCTCCCGGATGGCATAGCCGTAGGCATCCGCCGCCAGGCGCTTGGCCTCGTCAAAGCGGACGGCTGGTATGTGCTGTGCATCGGGCAGCTCTGCGCCCAGCAGGGCCAGCTCTCCGGCGTATTCCCGCCGGAGCAGGTCCACAAGGCGGCGCAGAAAGCCCTGCTCCAGCGCCATCAGGTCGGTAAAGGAGCGGAGAAAGCCCATCTCCAGATCCAGGGAGGTGTATTCGTTCAGGTGCCGCTGGGTGGCGTGCTTCTCCGCCCGGAACACCGGGCCGATCTCATACACCCGCTCAAACACCCCCACCATGACCTGCTTGTAGAGCTGGGGGGACTGGGCCAGCACCGCCTTCCGGCCGAAGTAGTCCACCCGGAACTGGCTGGAGCCCCCCTCGGCCCCGGCCCGGCCCAGCTTGGGGGTGTGGATCTCGGTAAAGTCCTCCTCCTGGAGAAACTCCCGGAAGGCCCGGCAGACGGCCGCCTGGATGCGGAACACCGCCCGGGCGCGGGGGGCGCGGAGGGTCACCGGGCGGAGGGAGAGTTCCGTGTCCATGCTGAGGGAACTCTTTTTGGACAGGGGCACCGGCGGGGGCGCGGCGGGCCGGGAGAGCACCGTGAACCGGGCCTCCGCCAGCTCCGCCCCGCCGGGCGCCCGGGGTTCGGGCCGGAGTAAGCCGGAGACAGAGACGGCGCACTCCTCGCGCACCCCCTCGGGACGCCGGGGACAGACGCACTGCACCAGCCCCTCCCGGGTGCGCAGGGTGAGGAAGGTGACCCCGCCCAGATCCCGCAGGGCGTGCACCATCCCGTGCAGGGTGACGGCCCGGTTATTCCGGCCCACCACCGCCGCGTCAAATTTCGTTGCCAGAACTTCCATGCCAATCACACCTTTCTGCAAAAAAGAATAAAAAAATCCCGAAGCCGGTTTTCCAGCTTCGGGACGGAACAAACTCCGCGGTACCACCCAAAATTGCGCCGTCGTGTGCAACGGACGCCACTCGGAACCCTTAACGCGGGTGGGACGGGCGCGCCTACCCCCTGAGGCCAGGGCTCGGGACGCCGGCTCAAACGTGTTGCGCCATCCCATCCTGCCGGACCGGGCTCTCAGTCGGTGACCCGGATTCTCTGTCGGCCCTCACGGGGGGCGGTCGTTCTCTCTGCCTTTGTTGAGCGTAGTATACGCAGTTTGAAGGCAAAAGTCAAGCACAAAATTTTTTTGCACCGGGGGCGCGGGTGTGGTACAATGTCGAAAACCACACACTGAGGTGAGAGACTATGAAGGATTGGGACGCCCTCTATGAGGAGTGCATCCACTGTCAGAAGTGCGGCCTGGCGGAGACCCGGACCAACGTGGTGTTCGGCGAGGGAGCCAGGGACGCGGAGGTCATGTTCATCGGGGAGGGCCCCGGCGAGCAGGAGGACCGCACCGGCCGGCCCTTTGTGGGCCGGGCGGGCCAGCTGCTGGACGATATGCTGGCCATGATCGACCTGAAGCGGGAGAAGGTGTTCATCGGCAACATGGTCAAGTGCCGCCCGCCCCAGAACCGGGACCCCCTGAACATCGAGCAGGAGGCCTGTATCGGCTATCTGCGCAACCAGGTGGCTCTGCTCAAGCCGAAGATCATCGTCTGCCTGGGGCGCATCGCCGCTATGAAGCTCATCAAGGAGGACTTCAAAATCACCCGTGAGCATGGCCAGTGGATCGAAAAGGCCGGGGTGTGGATGATGGCCATGTACCACCCCTCTGCCCTGCTGCGGGATCCCCGCAAGCGGCCGGAGAGCTTTGAGGACTTGAAGAGCCTCCAGGCCAAAATCCGGGAGGTCTGTGTGCGCACATACTGAAACAAAAGTGAGGCGGAATTCCGCCTCACTTCTGTTTTGTGGTCACCCGCTTGATGACCTTCAAACGGGCAAACTCCTCCCGCTCCTTCTCCTCCAGGGCGTCGGTGATGAAACGGATGGTGCCGTCCAGGCCGGGAATGACAATGTTCTGTAAAGCGTTGGCCCGCTTCTGGGTCTTTTTGATGGCGTCGGCCAGGCGGTAGATAGAGGTCTCCACCTCCGCCAGCCGGCGGGTCAGCTCCTTGACCCTGTAGAACTTGAGGTAGCACTCATCCAGCTCGGAACAGGTATCCCCCATGCCGTACTCCGGCCGGGGCGGGGGGGACTGGCCGGGGATGCGGGGCAGCTCCACCCCCATAACGGAGCGGTAGCGCAGGGTCAGGGAGTCGTCCACATCCACCGCCTCCGCGATGCGGTCGCAGATGCCCAGGCGGATGTTGGCCGCCTGGAGGGCGGTGTACGCCTCGGTAAAGACGGCGTCGATCTGTCCCTGCAACTCCTTGGCGGTGTCTATCATGCCCATAAGCTCCCGGATGAGGATGTTGCGCTTGCGGTCCATCAGCTCGTAGCCCGTCCGGGCCAGCGTCCGGGAGCGCTTGGCGGCGATCAGGTTGCCCTTGGTGGGCAGCAGGTTGGCCATGGCGGTTCAGCTCCTTTCTGGGCTACGACTGCTTCCGCTCAAAGAGCTCCTTCCACGCCCCCTCCACATAGTGGGCCTCGATGGTCTTGGCGTCCACCCGGTCCAGCTCGCCCCTGGGCAGCATGGTCAGCAGCTTCCACCCCAGGTCCAGCGTCTCCGCAATGGTGCGGTTGTCCACCAGGCTCTGGTGGACAAACCTGCGCTCGAAGGCGTCGCCGAAGGCCAGATACTGCTTGTCCAGCTCGCTCAGCTCGTCCTCGCCGATGACGCTGGCCAGGCTGCGGGCGTCCTGAACTTTGGAGTAGGAGGCAAAGAGCTGGTTGGACACGTCGTAGTGGTCCTCCCGGGTGAAGCCCTTGCCCACGCCGTCCTTCATCAGGCGGGACAGGGAGGGGAGAATGGCGATGGGGGGATAGATGCCCTTCTGATCCAGCTCCCGGTCCAGCACGATCTGTCCCTCGGTGATGTAGCCGGTGAGATCGGGGATGGGGTGGGTGATGTCGTCGTTGGGCATGGTGAGCACCGGCACCTGAGTCACCGAGCCGGTGCGGCCGTGGATCATGCCCGCCCGCTCGTAGAGGGAGGCCAGATCCGAGTAGAGGTAGGCGGGGAAGCCCTTGCGGGAGGGGATCTCCCCCTTGGAGGAGGAGAACTCGCGCAGGGCCTCGCAGTAGGAGGTCATGTCGGTGAGCACCACCAGCACGTGGTAGCCGTGCTCAAAGGCCAGGAACTCCGCCGCCGTCAGGGCGCAGCGGGGGGTGAGGATGCGCTCGATGATGGGGTCGGAGGCCAGGTTGAGGAACATGACCACCCGGCTCAGGGCGCCGGCCTCCTCGAAGGAGCGGCGGAAGAACTCGGCGGTGTCGTTCTTGACGCCCATGGCGGCGAAGACAATGGCGAACTCCCCGTCCTGGTTGGGCACCTTGGCCTGCCGCACGATCTGGGCGGCCAGCTCGTTGTGCTTCATGCCGGAGCCGGAGAAGATGGGCAGCTTCTGCCCCCGGATGAGGGTGGCGCAGCCGTCGATGGCGGATATGCCGGTGTAGATGCAGCTTCGAGGGTACTTGCGGGAGACGGGGTTGATGGCGGAGCCGTTGATGTTGCGCCGCTCCTCCGGGTAGATCTCGCCCAGGGCGTCGATGGGGCGGCCCGCGCCGTCGAACACCCGGCCCAGCATCTCCTTGGACAGGGCGATGTCCATGCTCTTGCCGGTGAAGTGGGTGGAGGCGTTCTCCAGAGAGATGCCCCGGGTGCCCTCAAATACCTGGAGAACCACCCGGTCGCCGTCAATGAGGATGACGCGGCCATAGCGGCGCTCCCCGTTCTCCAGAGTGACCTCCGCCATCTCGTCGTAGGCCACGTCCTTGACCCCCTCCAGGGCGATGAGGGAGCCGGACAGCTCCGAAAGGCCGATGTATTCCAGTCTCATGTCAGTGTTTCACCTCTATCTCCAACCTCAACGGTTGGCCTCGTTGACCTGCCGCAGGGCGTCCTCAATGGCGGCGTCATACTCCGCGAACTTCTCCTGGCCGTCGTTGGGCACCTCGTACTTCATCTTGGCCAGAGACTCGAAGATGCCGGTCTCCTTGAGCTGGGACAGGGGGATGGCCCGGGAGACGATGTCCTTGGCCCCGTGGTAGAGCTTGAGCATCAGCTCCATCATGCGAAGCTGCTTGTCCAGGGGCACATAGGTGTCGATGGGGTGGTAGGCGTTCTGCTGGAGAAAGCCCACCCGGAAGAGCTTGGCGGTCTCGATGATGAGCTTCTGATCCTCGGGCAGGATGTCCGCGCCGATGAGCTTTACGATCTCCATCAGCTCCGACTCCTTTTGGAGCAGGTGGGCCATCTGGTGGCGGCAGGTGACGAACTCCGGCCCCACGTGCTCGTCGTACCAGAGCCTGAGATCGTCGGCGTACTCCGAGTAGGAGGTCAGCCAGTTGATGGAGGGGAAGTGGCGGGCATAGGCCAGGGCGCGGTCCAGGCCCCAGAAGGTGCGCACATAGCGCTTGGTATTCTGGGTGACTGGCTCGGAGAAGTCGCCGCCCTGGGGGGAGACGGCGCCGATTACAGTGACGCTCCCCTCCTTCCCCTCCAGAGTCTTCACATAGCCCGCCCGCTCGTAGAACTCGGCCAGGCGGGAGGCCAGGTAGGCGGGAAAGCCCTCCTCGGCGGGCATCTCCTCCAGCCGGCCGGAGATCTCCCGCAGGGCCTCCGCCCAGCGGGAGGTGGAGTCGGCCATGAGGGCCACGTGGTAGCCCATATCCCGGTAGTACTCGGCGATGGTCATGCCGGTGTAGACCGACGCCTCGCGGGCGGCCACCGGCATGTTGGAGGTGTTGGCGATGAGGATGGTGCGGTTCATCAGGGGCTGCTGGCTCTTGGGGTCCAGCAGCTCGGAGAACTCCTCCAGGGCCTGGGTCATCTCATTGCCGCGCTCGCCGCAGCCCAGGTAGACGATGATGTCCGCGTCCGACCACTTGGCCAGCTGGTGCTGGGTCATGGTCTTGCCCGCGCCGAAGGGGCCGGGGATGGCGGCGGCGCCCCCCTTTCCGATGGGGAAAAGGGTGTCGATGATCCGCTGCCCGGTGACCAGAGGCCGGTCGATGGGCAGCCGCTGGGCGATGGGGCGGGGGGTGCGGATGGGCCACCGCTGGGCCAGGGCCAGGGGGTGGATCTGCCCGTGGTCGTCGGTGAGCTCCACCAGAGTGTCGCTGACCCGGTAGGCCCCGGCGGGCGCCACCTTGGTGACCCGGCCGGACACCCCGGTGGGCACCAGACAGCGGTGGACGATGAGGGGGGTCTCCGGGCAGGAGGCATAGAGTGCGCCAGGGGCGAGAACGTCGCCTGCCTTTACATGGAGGGTGACATCCCACGTCTTCTCCTGGTCCAGGGAGGGGATGTTCAGCCCACGGCCGATGAAGGGGCCGCTCTCCGCCTCAATGACCTTGAGGGGGCGAGCAATGCCGTCGAAGATGTTGGTCAGCATGCCGGGGCCCAGGGTGATGGCCATGGGGGCCCCCTGGCTCACCACCGGCTGGCCGGGCTTGAGGCCGGCCGTGTCCTCGTAGACCTGGACGGTGGTGGCCGAGCGGTCCACACTGACCACCTCGCCGATCAGGCCCTCCTCGCCCACGCTGACCATATCCATCATGGCCAGGCCCTTGCCGCCGGTCACCTTGACGACCGGGCCGTTGATGCCGTGGATGGTATAGTGCGTTTGATTCATTGGAAGTACCATCCTTTCTTATTCGTCGGAGAGCGACAGGCCGAAGAGCTCGGCAAAGTGGCCAGACAACTCGCCGGCTGCGCTGTCAAAGGAGGAGTCCACCCGCAGGCCCAGATCGGGGGACTCGGCGATCAGGCCGCCCAGGCGGAAGTCCCCCTCCCGGAAGGTCAGGCGGATTTGGGGCGCGGAGGCGGCCAGGGCCTCCCGAAAGCTCAGATCGTCGCCCCGCAGGGTAACCAGCACCTCCTCCGCGCCGGAGAGCTGCTCCAGCGCCTCGGCCAGCAGGGCAGTGAGCCGCTGGCCATAGGCGGGAGTGCGGGTGAAGGCGGCGATTTTGGCCCGCACCAGGGCGAAGACCTCCTGGGCCATCTCGGTGCGGCGCAGGTAGAGGGCCCGCTTGTTCTCCAGCATATGGCGGGACACGCCCCGCCCGGCCTCCGACTGGATGCGGGCCACCTCCCCGTGGATGTATTCATAGGCCTCCTTCAGCGCCGCGTCCTCTGCTTCCTGAAAGCGGAGCTCCCGGCGGCGCTTGACCTCCGCGAGGGCGCGCTTGCTCTCGTCGGCGGCTTCCGCCAGGATTTTGGCGGTGAAGCGGTCCAGCTTTTGATTCATATCAGGCATAGTTAACCTCCTCACGGAGCTGGTCAGAGCTTGACTCCAATGGCCTCCCGGATGTAGCGGGTGATGGAGTCGGGGGCGCGGCCGGCGCTGTGCCGGTCGGGGATCTCCACCACCAGGGGCCGCTGGGCGGTGAGCTTCAGCGGGGCGATGAGATCCTGGCACAGGGCGGCCAGCTTTTCGGTGATGAGCAGCACGGCGATGTCGGGATCGGCGGCGGCGGTCTGGATGGCGGCGCGCACCAGGGGCTCCTCCCGCACCACGACCCCTTCGATGCCAGCCAGGCGCAGCCCCACCTGGGTATCCGTGCTGTCGGTGATGACGAAGTATTTCATAAGTTGCCTCTCAGCGTTTCGCCCGCCCTGCGGGCGAAATCAAAATCCGTGCGGAGCAGGACACACCCCAGGGTGCCTTCTCTTGCCCCTCAGGGCAATTCACCTTGTGTGCCTGCGCAGCACACCGTTACCTCTGGACGGATTACACGAAGAGCAGCAGCAGCGCCACGATCAGGCCGTACAGCGCCACACCCTCGGCCAGGCCAACGAAGATGAGGGCCTTACCGAAGGCCTTGTCGTTCTCGGAGATGGCGCCCAGGGCGGCAGACGCGGAGGAGGCCACGGCGATGCCGCCGCCGATGCCGCTCAGGCCCACGGCCAGGGCGGCGCCTACGTACTTGAGGCCCTCGGCGATACCGCCAGCCGCCGCGGCGGCCTCAGGCGCGCCGGCGGCGGAGGCACTGCCGCCGATGCCCACCACGCTGGCCAGCACCAGGAAGGCGAAGAAGGAGGCGATGTTGGCTCCAAGGGCCCGCTTGGCCCTGCGTCCGGTGTACTTGCGGATGCCGATGAGGAACAGGGGGGAGAAAACCGCGAAGGCGGCAAAGAACAGGACAATGAATTTCAGCATGGTGACTACCTCCTCAGGATTACCCGTTTGTGCGGGCAGCATAGTCGATTTTTTTCGGGACAAAGGGGATGCCGCCGTCGTCGTAGAAGCGGCCGAAGAGCTCGTAGAACTCGAGACGGAGCACCTGGATGCCCACCAGAAGGCCCTCGAAGCCCATGACGAAGGCGTTGCCCAGCACCAGGATCAGGATGCCCGCCGGGCCGCCCACCCCGCCGGCCAGGCCGGCCAGCATGTGGACCACCAGCATCAGGCCCACGTGGGTGATGGCATAGGCGCCCACGCGCATGAAGGACAGGGTGTTGGTCAGGTAGCTGAGCAAGGTCTCGAACAGCTCGAAGAAGCCGGTGCCCAGCACCTCGCCCACTGAAAATTCCCTCCAGTGGGGGTTCTTGGCCAGCAGATGGGACAGCGGCTCCCGCAGGAGCATAAGCACCAGGGGGAGGATGAGCACGGGCAGCACATAGGCCGGGGTGAACAGGTTCACGCCGAAGGCCAGGGTGGACACGGCCGCGGTGAGCAGTCCGGCGTAAAACACGATGCCCGCCGCGCCGTTGGGCCCGAAGAGGATTTTTTCATAGTTTTTCTGGCGGATGCCGTTGAGGATGTTGATGACCATCACCAGCAGCAGCATAAACACGCCCAGACAGATGGACAGGACCAGCAGCAGCAGGACATTGCTCACCACGCCCAGGCCCGCAAAGGTAGTCTCCTCCATGATTTTAAAACCGGGGAGAATGTCCTCAAAGCCGAACACTGACCCGTAGACGCAGCCGAACAGCGCGCCAGACAGGCCGCAGCAGGTGATGATGCCGCCCAGCCACATGCCCTTCCACCTGGCCAGTACAAGGCCAATGAGGGCCAGACAGAGCCCCTGCCCCAGATCGCCGAACATGATGCCGAAGAACAGGCAGTAGGTCAGGGCCATGAACAGGGAGGGGTCCTTCTCGTTGTAGGCGGGCAGGCCATACATCTCCAGGAAGGGCTGGAACACCCGGCCCAGGAAGCAGGTTTTCAGCTTGGTGGGGGGCTTGGCGTGGCGCACGTCATCGGCGGTATCGGCTACGCAGGACAGGTTAGGAAACCGGGCGAGCGTTTTCTCAATCTCCGGCACCGCCGCCGCCGGCACCCAGCCGGTGAGGTAAAAGGTGCCCTTGCTGCGACAGGCGTACTGGCGCAGCCCGCAGCACTCGCTGTGGTAGCGCAGGTAGGAGTAGCTGGATAGAATGTGCTCCCGCTCCTGCCGGCGCAGCTCCTCCAGCTCCTGCCCCACCTGGGCCACCGCCGCCTGGGCGGCCTCCACCTGGGCGTTGAGCTCTGCCGTGGCGTTGTCCACCGTCCCGCCGGGCGGGTCCTCCAGACGAATGCGTACAAAGTGCAGGGAATTGAACAGGGAGTCCACCTTGTGGTGGGCCTCCTTGGTGGTGAAGTAGACCCCATATACCCGCCGGGCGCCCAGGGTGGTGGGGACGAAAAAGATGTCCTCCTCCTCGTTGAGGGCCTCCCGGAAGCCGTCGTAGGTCTCCCGGGGCAGGTAGCCGTATCGGAACCGGGCGTGATCCAGGCCCCAGAGCTCGTCCAGGCTGACGTTGAGTCCCCGGAGGTTCTGGAGCTGGTCCACCATGCTGCGGGCCTCGTCGGCCTTGTGCTCCAGCTCCTCCCTCCGCCGGTGCAGGGCGGCGATGCGCCCGGAGAGGGAATCGAAATAGGAAGCGAAATCCTCCAAGGGGGACGCGGGGTCGAAGGGGGCATAGGCCAGGGGGATGCCCGCCTCATCGGCCACCTCCACCGAGCGGTGGAGGAGTGCGCTGTAGGGGTTTTCCAGCTCCAGGGGCCGCAGGCCCTTCACGCTCCGCATGAGCTGCAGGGCGTTTTCCGGGTGGAACTCCTGGTCGATGACGCAGGCGCGCACCACATCGTCAAACCGCTCCAGCGGCCCGGCGATGGTGAGCAGCTTCATCGGGACAACGGACATTGCGGTAGCTCCTTCCTTGACATGGGCTTGGGGGGCTTATTGGCCCACCAGATCTGCGAGTTCTGCGCGGTAAGGGACGCCGTATTTCACCGACTCGATCACGTTAATCAGCACACTCAGCTCCAGCTCCTTGAGCTCCAGGTACGCCACGGCGGTGTAAATGGAGGGGGGCACGGCGGCGAGCTGACGCTTGTTGAAGCGGCAGATGGCCCGTTGGTAGTACTCCTCCACCGCGCCCACCGCCACGCCGTCGAAGCAGTCCCGGTAGGGGGAGTCCCGCAGCAGGGCGAAGACGTCGTCCACGCCGGGGGCGGCGCAGAGGGCGCGGGTGAAGTCGGGGTTGAGGCGGTAGTGAAAGGGGAAGAGAACGCGCAGATAGGTCTCCGGCTCCGTCTGGGGGAAGTAGGTCTTGAGGCGGAGCACATGGATGATGTTGAGCAGGTCGATCTGCTCCCCCAGGGCGCGGAGAAGTACCTTCTGGGTGCGGCCGGTGTACTGACAGTGGACGATGCGGTAGAGGTGGGAGAAGTAGGCGGTGCGCAGGGCGGCCTCCGCCAGGGTGAAGTCGGGCAGCGCGCCGTCCCGGCTTGGGCGCAGGTGCCGGAGCACGGGCGCGTAGATGGTGTCGCGGGCAGCGTCCAGGAGCTGGTCGTAGCTGGTGCAGGAGGCCAGGGCCCCCTCGTCCAGCCGCAGGCGGAGGGGCACCGCAGACGTGGGGGGAGGCTCCTTGGCGTAGCGGCCGGTCTTGAGCCGGCGTAGGGCGGCCAGGAGGGCGCTCCGCTCCGCAGCCCGGAGCTGGAACTGCATCAGGGGCTTGTCCTCCCGGGGAACGTAATAGGACAGGCTCCGGTACTCCAGCCGCAGCTCGTCCCGCAGAGCGCCCTCCATCTCCACCCGGCCCACGTAGGACCAGGCGCCGGGGGGAACCAGGGACAGGGCGCGGCTCCAGCCCGGATGCTGCCGCAGGGCCTCCAGCAGTTCGGCCTCATTTTTCAGCCCGGCCAGCCGGGCAAAGTCGTCCGCCCGCAGGCGCTTGCCGTAGAGGGCGCGGATCTTGGCGGGCAGCGCGCCGTAGGTCATCTCCGCGTTTTTCACGGCTGTACGCCCACGATCAGGGAGAACAGGGTGTCCACCCAGCGCTCCTTGTTTTTCTCATAGGACGCCTCCACCGCGCGCATGGTCTGCTCCAGCTTTCGGTCCAGCCGGTCCAGCGCCTCCTCGGCGGCGGCCTCCTCAGTCTGCTGCACCTGCTCCAGCCGCTGCCGGGCCCGCGCCAGATAGCTCTCGCGCATAGCGGAGATTTCCTCGTCCAGACCGGCCTGGAGCTGCTGCCGCCTGGCACGGGACTCCTCCGCCAGCACTTTGGCGCCCTGCTCGGCGGCCATGATCTGGCTGACCATCTCGGCGTAGTCCATCGTAACACCTCCGTCGTTGTTTGAAGTGAAAAGGGATTTGTACGTCACCGTTTATCATACCATATTGAGAAATGGATTTCTACAAGAAAATGGCAGGGATAAATAAAATATTTCATCATACCGCACAAAGCGGCGAATGCCGCGCGGGGGAGCTTGAATGCGCTATTGTAATCCTGGGAGGGGACGTATATAATAAGAGTTTATAAAGCTGTCCCGCGGCTTGCGCGGGCTCAAACGCAGATGGGAGGAAGTATTATGGCAAAGCTGCTCCGGCTTCTGGAACAAGACTGCACGCTGACCCATGAACAGCTTGCATCCATGACGGATATGACTGTGGCGGACGTGGAGGCCGCCATTCAGCGCTATGAGGCGGACAAGACCATCCTGGGCTATCAGGCCATCGTGGACTGGGACCGCACCGACCGGGAGGCGGTCACCGCCCTCATTGAGGTGAAGGTGACGCCCCAGCGGGGCGACGGCTTTGACCGGGTGGCCGAGCGCATCTACCAGTACGACGAGGTGGAGAGCGTCTATCTGATGAGCGGCGCCTTTGATCTCACCGTCATCATCTCGGGCCGCACGCTGAAAGAGGTGGCCCAGTTTGTGGGGGAGCGCCTGTCCACCCTGGAGGACGTGACGGGCACCGCCACCCATTTTATCCTGCACAAGTACAAGGAGAAGCACCTGATCTTTGAAAAGCAGGAGCAGCAGGAGAAGGAGTGGATCTTTTCATGAATTACGATGAAATACTCTGCCGGCGCATCCAGGAGGTCAAACCCTCCGGCATCCGGCGCTTTTTCGATATTCTGGAGGAGATGAAGGATGCCATCTCCCTGGGCGTGGGGGAGCCCGATTTCGTCACCCCCTGGCACATCCGGGACGCGGGCATCTACTCTCTGGAGAAGGGCTTCACCAAGTACACCTCCAACGCCGGCATGGCGGAGCTGCGCCGGGAGATCGCGGCCTACCTGAACCGCCGCTTCGGCCTGCAATACGACTTCGCCCATCAGATTGTGGTCACCGTGGGCGGCAGCGAAGCCATCGACCTGGCCCTGCGGTGCATCCTCAACCCCGGCGATGAGGTGATCATCCCCGTGCCCTCCTTTGTGTGCTACGGGCCCCTGACGTCCATGGCCGGGGGTACGCCGGTGTACGTGGAGCTGAAGGCGGAGAACGAGTTCCGCCTCACCGCCGCGCAGCTCCGCGCCGCCCTCACCCCCCGCACCAAGGCCGTGGTGCTTCCCTTCCCCTCCAATCCCACCGGCGGTATTCTGGAGCGGGCTGATCTGGAGGCGCTGGCCGGGGTGCTGAAGGACACCAACGCCATGGTCCTCTCCGACGAGATCTACGCCGAGCTGACCTACGGCCAGAAGCACGTGTCGCCCGCCAACCTGCCGGAGCTGTACGACCGCACCATCGTGGTCAACGGCTTCTCCAAGAGCCACGCCATGACCGGCTGGCGCATGGGCTACGTCTGCGGCCCCGCGCCCATCCTCCAGCAGATGCTCAAGCTCCACCAGTTCGGCATCATGTCCGCCCCCACCACCAGCCAGTACGCCGCCATTGAGGCCATGCGCAACGGCGACGTGGACATCGAGAAGATGCGGGACGAGTACGACGGCCGCCGCCGCTATCTGGTGGAGGGCCTGCGCCGCATCGGCCTGCCCTGCTTCGAGCCCAAGGGCGCCTTTTACGTGTTTCCCGACATCCGGGGCACCGGCCTGACCTCCGACGAATTCTGCGAGCGGTTTTTGATGGAGGAGAAGGTGGCCGTCATTTCCGGCTCCGCCTTCGGCCCCGGCGGCGAGGGCTTCATCCGCTGCTGCTACGCCACCAGCATGAAGGACATCGCCGAGGCCCTGACCCGCATGGACAACTTCCTGACCAACCTGCGCAAGAAGCAGGCCCGGGAGGGCTGAGCTTCCATCCACCCCCATTCTGAGAGGAGGCAGCATATGTACATCACCTGTCTGGACATGGAGGGCGTGCTGGTCCCCGAGATCTGGATTGCCTTCGCCGAGGCCAGCGGCATCCCCGCCCTCAAGCGCACCACCCGGGACGAGCCCGATTACCACAAGCTGATGGAGTACCGCCTGGGCATACTGCGGGAGCACGGCCTGGGGCTGCGGGAGATTCAGGCTACCATTGCCCAAATCGACCCCCTGCCCGGCGCGCGGGCGTTTCTGGACGAGCTGCGCAGCTTCACCCAGGTGCTCATCCTCAGCGACACCTTTGAGCAGTTCGCCCAGCCCCTGATGAAAAAGCTGAACTGGCCCACCCTGTTCTGCAACACCCTGGAGGTGGCGCCCGACGGGGCCATCACCGGCTTCCGCATGCGCTGCCCACAGTCCAAGCTGACCACGGTGAAGGCCCTCCAGTCCATCGGCTACGACACCATCGCCGCCGGGGACAGCTACAACGACCTGGGCATGATCCAGGCCAGCCGCGCCGGCTTCCTCTTCAAGAGCACGGCGCAGATCAAGGCCGACCACCCGGAGGTGCCCGCCTACGAGGGCTTTGACGAGCTGCTGGCCGCCATCCGGCGGGCCATGGACTGAGGAGGGCGGACGTATGCGCGACCCGTTTGACGGCCTGGCCTTCCGCCCGGCGGACATCCTCCTGCCCCAGAACTGTGATTACACCAAGTGGTCGGTGGTGGCCTGCGACCAGTACACCTCCCAGCCGGAGTACTGGCAGGAGGTGGAGGAGCTGGTGGGCTCCGCCCCATCCACCCTGCGCCTGATCCTGCCCGAGAGCTGCCTGGACGGCCCAAGCGTGGAGACCGACATCATGGAGGTCAACAACACCATGACCCGCTACCTGCGGGAGGAGCGGTTCTGCACCCTGCCCGCCAGCCTGATCTATGTGGAGCGGCGGCTGGACAACCTGCGCCTGCGCCGGGGCCTGGTGGGCATGGTGGATCTGGAGCAGTACGACTACGAGCCCGGCGCGGAGGCCCAGGTGCGGGCCACCGAGGGCACCGTCATGGCCCGCATTCCGCCCCGGGTGGCGGTGCGCAAGAACGCCCCCCTGGAGCTGCCCCACGTGATGCTGCTGGCCGACGACCCGGAAAAGACGGTGCTTGAGCCCCTCTCCGCCCGCAAGGACCAGATGGAAAAGGTGTACGACTTCGACCTCATGGAGCGGGGCGGCCACATCGCCGGCTGGCGGCTGGACGGGGAGAGCATGGCCCTGGTGGCCGCCGCCCTCCGGAAGCTGGCCGATCCGGCGGCCTTCCGCGCCCGCTACGGCGTGGAGGACAAGCCGGTGCTCCTCTTCGCCGTAGGGGACGGCAACCACTCCCTGGCCACCGCCAAGGAGTGCTATGAGCGGCAGAAGAAGCTCACCCCCAGGGAGCAGTGGGACAGCCTGCCCGCCCGGTACGCCCTGTGCGAGCTGGTCAACCTCCACGACGCCTCCCTGGAGTTCGAGCCCATCCACCGGGTGGTCTTCGGCGTGGAGCCGGAGCGGGTGGTGGAGGAGCTGCTCTCCGCCCTCCCCGGCGCATACCGGGGGGAGGGGGACGGCCATGTGCTCCGCTTCTCCCATGCCGGGGGGAAGGGCGCGGTCACTGTGCCCCGCCCGGAGGCCCAGTTGGAGGTGGGCACCCTCCAGCCCTTCCTGGACGCCTACGTGAAGGAGCACGGGGGGAGCATCGACTACATCCACGGCGCGGATGTGGCCCGGGATCTGGCCGCCCGCCCCGGCAATATCGCCTTCCTGCTGCCCGCCATGGGCAAGGAGCAGCTCTTTCCCACCGTCATCCGGGACGGGGTGCTCCCCCGCAAGACCTTCTCCATGGGGGAGGCCCACGACAAGCGCTTTTACCTGGAGGCGCGCAAGATCCGATAAGGGGGTGACCCGATGCCCGTTCTGGAAACAAGGGCCTACGCCAAGCTGAATCTCTCTCTCGACGTGCTGGACCGGCGGAGCGACGGCTACCACGAGATGCGCATGGTCATGCAGACCGTGACCCTCAGCGACGCCCTCCGCCTGGAGACCGGCACGGGAAAGCCTCTGTCCATGCGCAGCAGCCTGGGCTTCCTGCCCGCCGACGAGCGCAACCTGGCGGCGGCCGCCGCCCTGCGCCTGTGCGCGGAGACGGGGGCGGACTGCGGCGGGCTGTCCATTGAGCTGGACAAGTCCATCCCGGTGTGCGCCGGGCTGGCGGGGGGCAGCGCCGACGCCGCTGCCGTCCTGCGGGGGCTCAACCGCCTGCTGGGGCTGGGCCTCCCGCCGGAGCGGCTGGAGGCCATCGGGGCCCGGGTGGGCTCCGACGTGCCCTACTGCGTCCGGGGCGGCACCGCCCTGGCCGAGGGGCGGGGGGAGGTGCTCACCACTCTGCCCGCCCTGCCCGACTGCCATGTGGTGCTGTGCAAGCCCGCCTTCTCGGTGCCCACGCCGGAGCTCTTCGCCAGGCTGGACGGCTGCCGCATCCGCCGCCGCCCGGACACCGCCGGTCTGCTGGCCGCCCTGGCGGCGGGGGATCTGGCCGGAGTGGCCCGGCGCATGTATAACGTGTTTGAGGATGTGCTCCCCGAGCGGCGGGGCGCGGAGGTGCAGCGCATCAAGAACGCCCTCGTTCAGCAGGGGGCCCTGGGGGCCTCTATGAGCGGCACCGGCTCCACCGTCTTCGGCCTGTTCGACCGGGAGGAGGCCGCCCGCCGGGCCTATGAGCTGCTCCAGGAGAGCTACCGGGATACCTTTTTGGCCCGCAGCCTGGAAAAAATGGTATAGAAACCGGCATCACCGTCCACAATGTAGGCACTACATAGTGGACGGTGATGTTTTATGACGCAATCCAAGACCCTGCGCCGGTGGGAGCTGGCGCTGCTGCTGGGGGTGGCCCTGGCGGCCCTGCTGGGGGTGTGGCTGGACGGAGCCCAGGCGGCCCTGTCCGACCGGGTGATCCGCCTGCACGTGCTGGCCAACTCGGATTCCGAGGCCGACCAGGCCCTCAAGCTCCGGGTGCGGGACGCGGTGCTGGCCGAGGCGGAGGAGCTGTTTGTTCCCGGAGCCGGCCGGGCGGAGACAGAGGAGCTCCTCCGCGCCCACCTGTACGACCTGGCCGCCGCCGGGGCGGAGGTGGTGGGGGAGGCGGGCTATTCCTATCCGGTGACCGCCTCCCTGGTGCACGACTACTGGTTCCCCCCCAAGACCTATACCGACTTCGCCCTCCCGGCAGGGGCGTACACCGCCCTGCGCATCGAGATCGGCGCGGGGGGCGGGCAGAACTGGTGGTGCGTGGTGTTCCCGCCCCTCTGCCTGGGCTCCGTCAGCGAGACCACGCAGGAGACCGCCCTGGAGGCCGGGCTGACGGAGAACCAGGTCTCCCTGATGACCGGGGAGGACGAGGGCTACGTGGTGAAGTTCAAGGCCGTGGAGCTGCTGGAGCAGTTCAAGGGCTGGCTGGAAGGGCGATAAAAAGCGGCCTGCGCAAGCGCGCAGGCCGCTTTTTGCGGGGGAATTCAGCCGATGCCGCCGTAGGCGATGCCCAGAATCCATACCGCCACGGTGAGGAATACATAGAACCGGGCGGTGATGCCGAAAAGGCGGCCGGGGGCCCGGGCCCGGCCCAGGGCCAGCTCGGCCCGGATGCCCTTCATGCCCAGCACAAAGTAGATGCACACCGCCACCAGCAGCGCGCCGAAGGGAGAGACGTAGATGGTGATGAGATCCATCCAGCTCCCCATGCCCGCCAGGGACTCCAGGAACAGGCCGGGGAGGAAGGCGGCCGCGCCCACCAGGAGGGTGGAAACGGTGCGGGACAGGCGGAAGGTGGAGGTGAGGGCCTCGCCGCAGGCCTCCAGCATGTTCATCAGGGAGGTGATGCCCGCAAAGAACACGGAGACGAAGAAGAGCAGGGCGAAGATGCGCCCGCCGGGCATCTGCTGGAAGATCTGGGGGAGGGTGACGAACATGAGCTGCGGCCCGCTGGTGGGGTCGATGCCGAAGGCAAACACCGCGGGCAGGATGGCGAAGCCCGCCAGCAGGGCGGCCAGGGTGTCCAGTACGGCGGTCATGCCCGCGTGGCGGAGGATGTTCTCGCCCTTTTTCATATAGCTGCCGTAGATGAGCATGCCCGCGCCGTTGATGGACAGGGAGAAGAAGGCCTGTCCCATGGCCATCACCCAGGTCTCCGGGTTGAGCAGATAGCTCCAGTCGGGCCGGAGCAGGTAGAGGTAGCCCTCCATGGCGCCGGGCAGGAAGGCCACCCGGACGGCGATGATGAGGAACAGGATGAAGAAGGCGGGCATCATGACCTTGCTGAGCTTCTCAATGCCGGAGGCCACGCCGAAGATCAGGATGGCGGCCGTCACCGCCACCGCCGCGAAGTGCCAGGGGATGGAGCCGAAGTCCACCGCCAGGGCGGAGAAGAAGCCCTGAGCGTCCCCGGCCAGGACGGAGCCGGTGAGGGAGCCTGCGGCGTACCGCAGCACCCAGCCCACCACCACCGAGTAGCCGATGGCGATGCCCAGCACCCCCAGCAGGGGGATGGCGCCCAGCACCCGGCCGCCCCGGCGGCCCCGCTGCCGGAGCACGTAGTCCAGCGAGCCCATGGCGCCGGTACCGGTGAGGCGGCCCAGGGCGAACTCCCCCGACAGGCCCACATAGCTGAACAGGGCGACGAACAGGAAATAGGGGATCAGGAAGGCGCCGCCGCCGTACTGCCCCACCCGGTAGGGAAAGAGCCAGATGTTGGCCATGCCCACCGCGGAGCCCACCGCGGCCAGTACAAAGCCGATGGAGCTGGTAAACTTGCCGTCGGAACCGGATTTATGCATGATATTCCTCCTCATTGAGCTTGACCATGTGGATGTGGTCCTCCCACACGCCGTTGATGTTGAGATAGCGCCGGGCCAGCCCCTCTGGCCGGTAGCCCGCTTTCTCCGCCGCCCGCAGGGAGGCGGCGTTGCGGGGCATGACGTTGGCCTCCGCCCGGTGGAGCCCCAGCACCCGGAAGGCCCAGCCGGTGCCGTACCGGATGGCCTCGGAGCCGTAGCCCCGCCCCCAGAGGGCGGCGTCGATTTTGTAGGACACAAAGCAGGACTGGAAGGCTCCCCGGACGATCTCGTTGAAGCCCAGCGCCCCGATGATTTTGCCCGGGTGCCGGGGCTGTACCAGCAGGAAGCGGAAGCTCCGCCCCACCTCCGCCCAGCCCAGCTCCTCCGCCAGGCGCTCGGCCTGCCCCTCCTCGGTAAAGAAGTCCTCCGGCTGCACCGGGTCAAAGGGGGCGAAGGCCGCCCGGTTGCGGCGGTAAAAGGCGGCGGCCGGCCGGGCCAGGGCGGGGCCCACCGCCAGAAAGCCCAGCCGGGGGGAGCGGAACACAAAGCGGCGCATGGGATACCTCCTTCCAATCTGCCTGGAGAGGTATTATACCATACCGGAGACGCTTTTGCACTATAAAGTCAAAAAGATTTTGACCGGGGGCAATGCGGTTTTCACATGCAAAAGATTCCATTTCGGAAGGTTGACCTGGGGGACAGTTTTCGTTACAATAGAGGTATTGAGACAAGAGCCGTCCACCCAGGGGCGGCTCCGCCATTGCCAAGGAGAAAACCATGCTGAACAGAGAAGAGGAACTGCGCTTCTGCAAGGCGCGGAGGGCGGCTATCGCCCTGGACTACCAGAACCTGAACCCGGAGCAGAGGAGGGCCGCACTGGCCACCGATGGGCCGCTGCTGCTGCTGGCGGGGGCGGGCAGCGGCAAGACCACCGTGCTCATTCACCGCATCGCCAACCTGATGAAGTATGGCCGCGGGTCGGACTGCGATGAGGCGCCCGCCTGGGCCGCCCCCGCAGACCTGGCCTTTCTGGAGGGCTACGTCCAGAACCCCGATCCCGCCCAAAAGGCGGAGCAGGAGCGGCTGTGCCGGGTAGACCCGGCGGTCCCCTGGTCCATCATCGCCATCACCTTCACCAACAAGGCCGCCGGCGAGCTGAAGGAGCGGCTTGAGCGGATGCTGGGGCCGTCGGCCAACGACATCTGGGCCTCCACCTTCCACTCCGCCTGCGTGCGCATCCTGCGGCGGGACATCGACCGGCTGGGTTTCACCAGTTCCTTCACCATCTACGACACCGCCGACTCCGAGCGGGTGATCAAGGACATTGTGAAGGACTTCAACCTGGACGAGAAGGCCTTCGCCCCCCGCTCCATCCTGGGCTATATTTCCCGGGCCAAGGACGCCATGAAGCTGGGGAAGGACTACCTCCAGGAGTGCGAGAAGGCGGGGGACTACCGGCTGGTGAAAATCGCCAAGGTCTACGCCGAGTATGAGCGCCGCCTCCGGGAGGCCAACGCCCTGGATTTCGACGACATCATCCTGGACACCGTCCGCCTGCTCCAGAATTTTGATGACGTTCGGGAGTATTACCAGAAAAAATTCCGCTATGTACTTATTGACGAGTACCAGGACACCAACAACCTCCAGTATCTGCTGGCCTCCACCCTGGCGGGGGGGTACGAGAACATCTGCGTGGTGGGCGACGACGACCAGTCCATCTACCGCTTCCGGGGGGCCACCATCGAGAACATCCTCTCCTTCGAGTCCCAGTACAAGGGGGCGCGGGTGATCCGGCTGGAGCAGAACTACCGCTCCACCAAAAACATCCTGGAGGCGTCCAACGCGGTCATCCGCAACAATGAGGGCCGCAAGGGCAAGGAGCTGTGGACGGAGCACGAGGCGGGGGACAAGGTTCACTGCTACACCGCCATGAACGAGCACGACGAGGCCCAGTTCGTGGCCGCCCAGATCCTGGCCGGCTTCTCCGCGGGCCGGGGCTGGCGGGATCACGCGGTGCTCTACCGCATGAACGCCCAGTCCAACCAGCTTGAGCAGGCCTTCAAGCGCAACGGCATCCCCTACCGCATCATCGGGGGCATCCGCTTCTTCGACCGGGCGGAGGTCAAGGACATGATGGCCTACCTCTGCGCCGTCAACAACCCCAACGACGATCTGCGCCTGTCCCGCATCATCAACAACCCTCCCCGGGGCATCGGGGCCACCACCGTGGAGCGGGCCCAGGCCATCGCCCAGGCGGAGGGCCGCTCCCTGTGGGACGTGGTGAGCCACGCCAGGGACTGGCCGGAGCTTCAGAAGGCCGCCCCCCGCCTGTCCCAGTTCGCCGAGCTGATGGCGGAGCTGCGGAAGCTCTCCGGCGAGATGGAGCTGCCCGACTTTTACGAGGAGCTGGTGCAGCGCACCGGCTACGCCGTCATGCTGGAGCAGAAGAACACCGTGGAGGACCGCACCCGGCTGGAGAACGTCCACGAGGTGCTCTCCTCCATCCAGAACTACCTGGAGAATGCGGTGGATGAGCCCTCCCTGGCGGGCTTCCTGGACGAGATCGCCCTCTATACCGACCTGGACAGCCACGATCCCAGCGAGGACTGCGTGGTGATGATGACCATGCACTCGGCCAAGGGCCTGGAGTTCCCGGTGGTCTTTGTGGTGGGCGTGGAGGAGGGCATCTTCCCCGGCATCCGCGCCATCGGCGAGGCCGAGGAGATGGAGGAGGAGCGCCGCCTGTGCTACGTGGCCATGACCCGGGCCAAGGAGAAGCTCTATATGACCTGCGCCTCCCAGCGCATGCTCTTCGGCCGCACCAACTCCAACCGGCCCTCCCGCTTTTTGGGGGAGATCCCGCCGGAGTATGTGGAGAAGTCGGGCCGCCTGCCCTACGCCGAGCGGGCCGAGCGGGAGGCCGAGCGCCCTGCCCGCCGCGCGCCGGTGCGCCGCACCTTCGACCGGGGCTTCTCCATGGGCTCCGCCGCCGCCCCGGCCTCTGCCGGCGCGCCCGCCCCCGACTGGAAGAGCCCTGCGGCTGGGCGGGCCCCCGCCGGTGGTGCCCTGCCCGGGTTCCGCATGGGCGACAGCGTCCAGCACAAGGCCTTCGGCCGGGGCCTCATCACCAAAGTCACCCCCATGGGGGGCGATGCCCTGGTGGAGATCGCCTTCGACAGCGTGGGCACCAAGAAGCTGATGCTCAAGTCCGCCTCCCAGTACATGAAGAAGGTCTGAGCCGCAGCCCCAGACCTATAAGGGCGGCCCTTGCGGCCGCCCGCCCCCTACAGCAGCTCGGTGAAGCTGGTGATATACCGGTCGCAGAACCCCCGCATTTCCGCCTCGTAGGAGGCGTAGAAGGGGTCAAACACCCCCACGGCCCGGATGCCCACGGCCTGGGCCGCCCGGCAGGCGCCGGGGGAGTCCTCGAAGAGGGTGCAGTCCCCGGCCTCGGCCCCCAGCAGGGCCAGGGAGCGGGTGAAGGCCTCCGGGTTGCGCTTCTCCAGGCCCAGCTCCTGCACAAAGATGATTTGCCGAAAGTACCCCTCCAGCCTGTGGCGGGCCAGGGCGGCCCGGCACAGCTCGGGTACGCAGGCGGTGAGAAGGGCCATGGGCTCCCCGGCCGCGGCGCACCGGGCCAGGAACGCCTCCGCACCCGGCTTCATGGGCACCTGGCGGGCGTAGGCGTCCCGGGCCATGTCCAGCCACTCGGCCATGATGGCTTCCGGCGTCATGTCCAGGCAGTAGTAGTCCTTGGTGAACTGGGCGGCGATGGGGAAGATGGAGTGGCCCACGGTGTCGCTGTATTCGCGGGTGGGGGTGAGCCCCCGGCGGGCCAGAAAGCCGTTGTCAATCTCCACCCATACGCCGTTGGAGTCCACCAGCGTGCCGTCAAAGTCGAATAAGTACATGCTCGAACCCTCGTTTCCCGGTGAATGTGTGTAAACCTGATTTTATCATAGTCAAAGGAGAGGTACAACCATGACCGAACACAAAGAGAGCAGCGTCCTGGCCCGCTTCGCCAGCCCGCTGCTGATCCTGGCCACCATCATCTGGGGCAGCTCCTTCGTGGTGATGAAGTCCAGCGTGGACGTGCTGCCCACCTTCTGGCTGCTGGCCATCCGCTTTTCTTTTGCGGCCCTGGTGCTGGCGGTGGTGTTCATCCGGCGGTGGAAGGTGCTGGATAAGCAGTACCTGATCGGCGGCACGGTGATGGGCTTCTGCCTGTTTCTGGCCTACACCTTCCAGACCTTCGGCCTGGAGCAGACCACCTCCGGCAAGAACGCCTTCTTTACCGCCGTCTACTGCGTCATCGTCCCCTTCCTGTACTGGTTCATCGCCAAGCGCCGCCCCGACCGGTTCAACCTGATTGCCGCCTTCCTGTGCATCGGGGGGATCGCCCTGGTGTCCATCACCGGGGACAACGCCTCCGCCTTCAACATGGGCGATGTGCTCACCCTCATCGGCGGCTTCTTCTTCGCCGCCCACATCGTGGCCGTGTCCAGGTACTCCGAGGGACGGGACATCTTCATCCTCACCACCCTCCAGTTTGCCTCCTTCGCCCTCTTTTCCTGGCTGGGGGTACTGATCACCCGCCCGGCGCTGACGCCCGGCGTATTTGACAGCAGCCTGATCATGGGCCTGGCGTACCTGGTCATCTGCGCCTCCTGCGGCGCCCTCCTGTTCCAGAACATCGGCCAGAAGTACACCGCCCCCTCCACCGCCGCCGTGCTCCTCTCCCTGGAGGCCCCCTTCGGCGTGTTCTTCTCCATCCTCTTCGCCAATGAGCGGCCCACCCCCCTCATGTTCGTGGGCTTTGCGCTGATCTTCATCGCCGTGGTGTGCTCCGAGACCAAATTCTCCTTCCTGCGCAAAAAAAAGAGTTGACAAAGCCGGAACAGGTGCGTATAATACGGTACAACAACCACACATGGTAAACCAGTGAGGAAGAGAAGTACCCGGCGTTTCCGATGCAAAGAGAGTCCCGGAGGGTGGAATCGGGATCAGAGGAGACCGGCGAATGGCCTTCCGAGGGCGGCTTGAACGGGCAACCTAGTAGATGCCGACGGGATCCCACCCGTTATCCATCGGGCACGCATGATGGTGCGTGAAGCGAGTGGACGTCATTGACGTCAATTTGGGTGGTATCGCAGAAGTGTTGAAACGCTTTTGTCCCAGCAATGGGGCAGAAGCGTTTTTTTACATCCTGCACCATCTGCCGCCCCAATTTTTGATTGGGAGGAACCAAACATGAAAAAGCTGAATCGAATCCTGTCTCTCTCCGCCGCGGCCGCGCTGGCCCTGTCCCTCACGGCCTGTTCCGGCGGCCCCTCCGGCACCGCCGACACCCCGGCGGGCGGCAGCTCCAACACCCCTGCCGCCGGTGAAACCTATAAGGTGGCCGTGATCAAGCAGATGGACCACGCCTCCCTGGACGAGATCGCCAACGCGATTACCGCCCGGCTGGACGCCATCGCGGAGGAAAACGGCATCACGATCGAGTATGAGGTGACCTCCGGCCAGGGGGATCAGACTGTCCTGCGCCAATTGTCCGACCAGGCCATTGCCGACGGTGTGGACGCCATTATCCCCATCGCCACCACCGCCGCCCAGGTGGCCGCCGTCTCCGCTGAGGAGAGCAAGACCCCGGTGATCTTCGCCGCCATCTCCTATCCGGAGACCGTGGAGCTCACCGGCATGGACTACGTCACCGGCACCAGCGACGCCCTGGACACCAATCAGATTCTGGACATGATGTTTACCCAGAATCCGGACATTGGGTCTGTGGGCCTGCTCTACTCCCTGTCCGAGCCCAATTCCGAGGTGCCCATCGCGGATGCCAAGGCTTATCTGGACGCCAAGGGCGTGGCCTACACCGAGGCCACCGCTAACACCAACGACGAGGTCATCGCCGCCGCCAGCTCCCTGATTGCCGACGGAGTGGACGCCGTCTTCACCCCCACCGACAACATCATCATGGCCGCCGAGCTGGCCATCTATGAGGACTTCATCGCCGCCGGCATCCCCCACTACACCGGGGCCGACTCCTTCGTGCGCAACGGCGCCTTTGCCACCTGCGGCGTCAACTACACCGACCTGGGTGCCGAAACGGCCGATCTGGCCTACCAGGCCATGACCGGGGGCATGGACGGCCTGGAGGACTATTACCAGGTGGCGGGCGGCCTGATCACCGTCAACTCCGAGACCGCCGCCGCCCTGGCCATCGACCCCGCCGTCTTTGAAAGCCTGGGACAGGTCACCACCGTCACCACCACTGAGGACTGAGATCAAACCAAAGCCAGCCCCCCGGCTCCCGCCGGGGGCGCTGGCCTGTGAAAGGAGCGTTTTTCCGTGCTCTACGTCGCCCAAACCGCCCTGGAGCTGGGCTTCCAGTACGCTCTGGTGGCCATGGCCCTGTTCCTAAGCTACCGGGTGCTGGACATCGCCGACCTGACCACCGACGGCTGTTTCGTCCTGGGCTGCGCCGTGTCGGTGACCCTCACCGCCGCGGGACACCCCTTCCTGGCCATCCCCGCCGCCATGCTGGCCGGGGCCTGCGCCGGGTTTGTCACCGCCTTCCTCCAGACCAAGCTGGGAGTGCCCTCCATCCTGGCGGGCATCGTCACCAACACGGGGCTGTATACCGTAAACCTCATGGCCATGGGCTGGAAGGCCAACCAGTCCCTGCTCAAGCAGGATACCATCTTCACCCTCTTCCGCGCCACCGGCATCGGCGGCGACTGGAACCCCATCCTCCTCTCCGGGGGGATCACCGTGCTGGCGGGTGTGCTGCTGGTGGCCTTCCTGGGCACCCGGCTGGGCCTCAGCATCCGCGCCACCGGCGACAACCGGGACATGGTGCGCTCCTCCTCCATCAACCCCAATTTCACCATCACCATCGGCCTGTGCGTGGCCAACGCCCTCACCGGCCTGTCCGGCGCAGTAGTGGGCCAGGCCCAGAAGACAGCTGACATCAACAGCGGCACCGGAATCGTGGTCATCGGCCTGGCCTGCCTGATTATCGGTGAGACCATCGTGGGCCGGGGCGCCATGTTCCGGGGAGCCATTGCGGTAGTGGCGGGCAGCATCCTCTACCGTCTCGTTTACGCTCTGGTGCTTTACACCAAGGTGGTGCCAGTGGACTGCCTCAAGCTGGTGACCGCCTTGGTGGTGGCCCTGGCCATCGCGGCCCCCTCCATCCGGCAGTGGTGGGCTTTCCAGACCAGAAAGCGCCGCGCCCTGGCCGGGCGAAAGGGGGAGAAGTAAATGCTGGAACTGAACAAGGTCTCCAAGACCTTCAACCCCGGCACCGTCAACGAGAAGAAGGCCCTGGACGGCTTGTCCGTGACGCTGGCCGAGGGAGACTTCGTGACCATCGTGGGCTCCAACGGCGCGGGCAAGTCCACCTTCTTCAACGCCGTGGCGGGGGACTTCTTTGTGGACGAGGGCTCCATCCGCCTGGACGGGGCGGACATCACCTATCTGCCCGCCTACCGCCGCAGCCGCCAGATCGGCCGTCTGTTCCAGGACCCCATGCGGGGCACCGCCCCCCACATGACCATCGAGGAGAACCTGGCCCTGGCCTATCTCCGCACCGCCAAGCACCAGCGTGCCTTCTTCAGCCGGGTCTCCAAGGCCGACAAGGCGTTCTTCCGGGAGCAGCTCGCCCGGCTGGACATGGGCCTGGAGGACCGGATGCGCCAGCCGGTGGGCCTCCTCTCCGGCGGTCAGCGGCAGGCCCTGACATTGCTCATGGCCACCATGGTGCCCCCCAAGCTGCTCCTGCTGGACGAGCACACCGCCGCACTGGACCCTGCCACGGCGGAGAAGGTGCTCCGCCTCACCCGGGAAATCGTGGAGGGGGAGCGCATTACCTGCCTCATGATCACCCACAACATGAAAAACGCCCTGGAGCTGGGCAGCCGAACCTTCATGATGGATGCCGGACGGGTGGTGCTGGACATCGGCGGAGAGGAGCGTAAGGGCCTCACCGTGGACGATCTGCTGGAGCGCTTCCGTGCCGGCGCGGGGAAGAACCTGGACAACGACCGCATTTTGCTCTCCAACGACTAGAAAAATGCCGCCCAAAGGCGGCATTTTTTCCGTGTCTGCGGCAGCGGGGCCATGTATCCCCGGCTGCGACGGGAGTAGGCCGATGGCGGTGGAAAAAGTGCGAGATCTTTCGAAAAAAGCATTGACAAGAATGCGGAGATATGCTATTATTTTCTGGCTGACATGCCAAAGAGATCAGCGCCCATGCGGGTGTAGTTCAATGGTAGAATCCCAGCCTTCCAAGCTGGTCGCGTGGGTTCGATTCCCATCACCCGCTCCATAAGCGCCTGTAGCTCAGGTGGATAGAGCAACTGCCTTCTAAGCAGTGGGTCAGGGGTTCGAGTCCCTTCAGGCGTGCCATCGTTTTCTAAAGCCATTCGATATGGTGGGTGTAGTTCAGTTGGTAGAGCATCGGATTGTGGTTCCGAGTGTCGCGGGTTCGAGTCCCGTCACCCACCCCATAAGCCCTTAAGGCGGAAGGGCCGGAGCGTCCGCTCCGGTCCTTTGCTTTTAGAACCAGCCAGATTGGGGTGTAGCCAAGTGGTAAGGCACGGGACTTTGACTCCCGCATTCGCTGGTTCGAGCCCAGCCATCCCAGCCAAATGACTCGTTAGCTCAGTCGGCAGAGCAACTGCCTTTTAAGCAGTGGGTCCGGGGTTCGAATCCCCGACGGGTCACCAAAGTAGACAAAACCTGCGTATAACTATCGTTATACGCAGGTTTTGTCTCAGCTTGTCAAAGAACGCCAGTTCTCAAAACACGAGGACTGGCGTTTTATCATTAAACGGAGCAAAAATCATGATATAGGAAGCAAAATCAGAAGCATTCCACTTCCAAATAGCAATCTTTTTGAGATTCATGGCAGCATATTTAAGCCTCACCCAAGCAGAAACCCGGGCCAGACCTCGGTGGTGCGTATAACGCATGGCGTGCTTTTCTTTTGCATCAGCAAAAACACGCTCTATGGTCTCTTTTCTCATGGCATAGAGTTCCTTGCCACGTTCGGTTTTTCTCAAATGTTCGACCAAATCGAGATATTCCTGCCAGATATGAGTTGTGAGCATCCGCTGTCCGCTTTCATTTGCGCCACAAGCAGTTCTGCAGGGACAGTCTTTGCAGATTTTGGGTGAGCTGCGGTAAGTCCGTTTCCCTTCTTTGCTTGTGGTCGTATGCCGCAGTTCATGTCCTCTGGGACAGGTAAAACTGTCTGTTGATGCATCATAAGTAAAATCCCAAGGCTTAAATTTATCTTTCTTTCCCTTGTATCGGGTATAGGGAAGGATGGGAATTCTGCTGTGTTCCAGAACTTTCTTTGCAATCCAAGGTGTTTTGTATCCGGCATCCATCGTCACGAATTCGACTTCGGAAAATTTTTCTGTTACTTGGTCGTATACCGCATCCCATGCCACACTGTCACTGACATTTCCGGCGGTTACTTCCACGCCCAATACAATCCCGTGTTTGTCGCAGGCTGTATGTGCTTCGTACGCAAACTGCCGCTCATGTGCCCCCTTTACAAACATTCCGCAGTCCGGGTCGGTTTTGGACACCGTTTTCTCAACCGTTCCTCCTCCGGAACTTCCCTTATTTTCGTCATCATCGTCATCGTTGACCTTCTTACCCAGTTTTTCTCGTTCCTCGGATACCTCTTTGCGAAGTTGTTCCTCGTACACCTTCGCGGCTTTGGCGACCTGTTCCTTCTGGAACTTCTTTTTATTCGCGGATGCTTTAATATGGGTTCCGTCGATAAAAATCATGCTTGGGTCTACCATCCGGTTGTTCAGTGCTTTGTTCAAAATATGTGCAAAAATTTCTTCACTCAGCTCCGGGGAAAAGCGTTTGCAAAAGGCATAACTTACCGTTGCAAAGTGAGGAATCTCTTCCAGCAAGCTATATCCGAGAAACCAACGGTATGCTACGTTTACTTGTATATCCCGGTACGTCTGACGTAAAGACGAGATCCCAAACAAATGCTGAATTAGAACCATCTTGATCAACACTACAGGATCCGTTCCTGGACGCCCGTTGTCTGCGCAATAATATGGACTTAACCGCTCATATAGCCAGTCATAATCCATGACTCTTTCTACTTTTCGGAGCAGATGGTCCGGGGGGACTAATGCATCCACATCCACCATAACAATGTCTTTTCGGGAATCCTTTTTCCAGTTCTCCATATTCAATCCCCCTTTTCTTTATTATACCAGAAGAACCCCGCCGCTGGCGAGGTCCTTTGACAGACTGAGACAAAACCTGCGTATAACTATCGTTATACGCAGGTTTTGTCTTTTGTTGTATAAATCATATAAAAATCAATCCTGATTATTGGGCGTAATTACATATCGATGAGAAAAGCAAGCAGATTTGAGGAACTAGATGACTTCTCAAACCTGCTTTTATTGATATTTAAGAAAGTGAGGCAGCTTATGAAACTTCCGTATGGCTATGTTTTGATTGATGGAGAAATCACAGTGCAAGAAGAAAAGGCGGATGTGGTCCGCAGCATCTTCGGTGCTTATCTCGCCGGAGCCAGCCTGGGCAAGATCGTGGATCTGCTCGCTCAAAGAGAGATAGTCTCTCCGACGGGAAAAGCCAAGTGGACAAGAGCGGCTGTGGATAAGCTTCTGGCAAACAAAAAGTATATCCCCGTGGTTGGGATTGAGGTATACATGGACGCTCAGTTTGAGAGGGCTCGGCGCTGTAACATAGACTACGAAAAAGCTGGGCATTCTAGAAAGACAATTAGATATCAGACCCCTCCCTTTGTAGCCTGATGAGACTATACATAGCCCGTCCTTCCTGCTATACTGGTCAAAAGGAGGGTGAGGCATGAACGAGAATGAACTTCACGAACGGTACATACGCCTGGCGTTTCAATACGAATCCGCCATCGATGCCCTTCTGGCCAGAGGCTTGGTCGATGAGGAAGCGGCCGACGCAGCCAAAGAGAGATTCTACGATACGCTGAATGAGGAAAAGCTGCGGACCACTCAAAAGGTCAGGGACTATCACGAGACCATCAGCCTGTATATGAGAATGCTTGCCCACGATGGAATGGTCTCGCTGACAGAACTGGCACGGCAGTATTCTGATGAATCTCCGGGATATGTGATCCAAAGCTGGATGCGCAGCCGGAATACATTGGAGTTTCTCCGCCAGTGGGAACTGGAGCAGAATGCGGAGTTCGATGACCAGGTCTGCGCGGAACTGATCCGTCAAGGGCATACCACTTCGCTGACCATTACGCCGACTTTGTGGGTCCGAAGGACTCATGCTGTGGGACTCCATGTTAAACAGGGCAAAGGTGGAGGCGTGCGCGCTTACCCGGAAATTGCAGCGGATTTCCGGCTGTGGCTCGATCCGAAGGAGCGGTTGGAAATCATCAGTAAAAAACTATACTAATATAAATATATCTGTACAGTTCAAAGGAGTACACTCAAGAAAAAATTCAGTATTTGTAACTCGGAAGACCTAAATGGCCCCACCCAATTTGAACAGGTTCAGACTAGGTTGAGAGATTTTTACGAGCTGTGTTATCAGAGCTTTGTAAACGGGAGAAAATCAGGGTACAAAACGTGTAAATAGCGGAGTTTGAACCTTGCCAGCACGGTGCAGGATCATACGACTATCCTGTGTTATTTGACGGAGGCAGAAGGAGTTCCTCTTCAGCTGATCCTCTCGGCTTGGTCTACAGACTCAGTTCCAGGCCACAAATAGGGATTGTTTTTCACAGAATAAACAGATATAATTTTCATATACAAATTCCGACTGTTTCTTCAAGAATTTCTTTTTATCATTTTGAAGTGGAGTGCTATATGTCTCTTCGAGCTGATCAGCGTGATTATAAAAACGCCTTCAAGAAGCATTATCATGCATATTCCAACTGGCAGGGCACCGGCAGCAACCTGAGCCGACGGCTCATTTTGGCATACTGCGTGGAATGCGGACTGAAATATGAAGTCATGAAGCAGGAGTGCTTGATTCAAACGACAGATGCACAGGGTGAAGTTAAAACAGCACTTGGCCAGCATGATTTGCGCAAATTATTGAAATGCTTAAAGAAAGCAGGAATGTATAAATTTCCGGCCATAAAAACGAGATGTGGGGATTCAGTTCACCCAGAAGAATACCACCAAATGTGCAGATATTGCATTCCACCAGATGAGCAATACATATCCGCTGTCTCGAAATTTGATCATACACTCGAGGAAATTGCCCAATGGATCGGGGAGGGTATATAGCATGAAGTTCTATACTTGGAAGGATGTCGAACGGTATTTTTTGCTGCATCGCGCCTCTTGGGAGAGCGCGATTGCCGCCGTTGATGTATACCCCACGGATATTACGGTATATGCAAAGCCGGATGCCTGTGATCAAGTGGAAGAAATCCTCCGGGCCATGTTTCGATCCAATTATGATGTTTCAGAGCACAAAATCAAGTTGGATATTGGAGATCGGGAACTCCCCGTGGAGATTCAAGAGGATGATGGGGGTTCCAAAGGAGGAAAAATATTACCGCTATTTTCCAATGTCCTGTATCACTCGTCATCTTATCCGGAGCAGACGCCGGTAAATCTGTCTCATCCAGTCATTGCCTTTCACTCCTATAAGGGTGGCGTTGGGCGGACGCTGTCTCTGCTGGCATTTGCCAAGGCGTGGTCAGATGTGATGGAAAATCGGAGCCCTAACCGCTTGTTGATTGTAGATGCGGATATTGAGGCCCCCGGTATGACCTGGCTCCAGCAAGACACGATGAAGGATACGTTCAGTTACCTGGATCTGCTGACCCTGATTCAGGACAACAGGGATATAGACGAAATCGTCAATCTGGCCTGCTCCAAACTAAAACGCTCCACGATCACCATCGAAACCACCTCCAGAAAGATCGAGCATATCTTCCTCCCCACCTATCGCTATGAGGAACAGCTGGTTGATTTGTACGCCACTCCGGAGAGCATCGCAAACAGCAAGGGTAAAGAATATATGCTTGCTGAAGTCCTCTCAAGGATCTGTGTGCAGATGGGTCTATGCGCCGCTCTGGTGGATCTCCGTGCCGGAATCAGTGAATATTCGTCTACACTTCTGTTGGATCCCAGGGTAAAAAAATATTTTGTTAGCTCCACCTCTACCCAGTCAATCAAAGGAACCCAATTCCTGTTGAGGTACCTGCTCAAGGGTCTCAACATTACGGCGGACGCTGTGTTGCCTGAAATTTTTCTGAATATGATCCCGGACACACTGTCCAGGGAGGAAAAAAATGATATCTTTGCAGAACTATTTCAGTGCTATGAAACGGAGGAAGAAGTCAACGAGCTCCCTCGGTTCACCAGCAACGTGGTCACGGAGCTGCCCTTTGCCAGCGAGTTGATTCATCTGACCTCCTTACAGCAGATTTTCCAGAGCCTGACCGGGCGAGGGCTCTACCTGAAGCTGAAGGAGCTGATTCAGCAGAATTATAAAGATGCGGAGCAGTCAGTAACTTCGGTCATCACGAAGGAGAGTCGTGAGGAAACACTGACCAAAATCAATCGGATGGCCAGCGCACAACTAACAGCCGAAAGCAATGCGGATTTCGATATTCTGATGACCACCTCGCTGAAATACCTCTCCCGGACGTACAACGACGTGATCCCCACAACTGTGGTGATGGGCGCAAAGGGGTCGGGAAAGACTTTCCTGTATCGAAAAATGTGCGATGCCATGGAGTGGACTGCCTTTTGCAAAAGCATTGGGGAGCCGATTGATACCTCTGCCACCGGGCTCTTTTTACCAGTAATTGCTTCCAGAAATATAGGTCAGCTCACAAAAATATTGCAGAAATGTATAGATAACGTAAATGAAAAAATCTCCGGGTGTAAGGTTGGAAAAGGGATTTTTTCAGATAATTCTATTAAAATTGAGCGAGAAAAGAACCAGATCACAGATTGGCTATCTTTTTGGGAGCACCTGCTCGCCAGCTCCGTTGATCCGCAGTTCACTACTTTGCAAGAGGTCAACCAGGTGCTGGAAGTAAAGAACCAGAAAATTATTTTTCTTATTGACGGTCTGGAGGATATCCTGACCCATATTTCCATGGATGAAAATGAGCAATCCGCAATCAGGGCCCTGTGCCAAGACGTCGTTGCACAGATGATTGCAAAATATCCCCATCTTGGTATCATTGTCTTTATACGGCGGGATATGGCGCTTTCCGCCGTTGACGTAAACTTCAAGCAATTTCACCAAGCCAATGGACAGGCAGAGTTGAAGTGGTCTTCTAATGAAGCACTGCGACTGGTGGTATGGTTGGTATCCAAAGCAGATCCTAAATTTTATGAGGATATACACGAAATCGACCAGGCATCGCAAAACGTAATCGAGGATGCACTCGAAAAATTGTGGGGGAAAAAACTCGGAAAGACATCGTCAAACGAGGCGTATTCTTCCAGATGGATTTTGGCGGCGCTGTCAGATTTTAACGGACAACTACAAGCAAGAGACATCATTCGATTTTTGAAGTATGCATCTGAGCCTCCTACTAAAAAAACCAATTATGAAGATCGTATTATGATGCCACCTGAAATCAGAACGGCGGTTTCCACGTGCTCCACAGAAAAGGTAGAAGAAGTGGAACAAGAATATACGACGCTCAAACCGATCCTGGAAAAACTGAAGAAGCTGCCGCTAGAACACAAAGTGCTGCCGCTGTTGCCTGAATATGCGGGCTTGAGTAGCGAAGACGAACTGTATATGATTCGGGAGGGATACCTGAAGCGAGACGGAGACAAATTCTACTTGCCCGAGATCATCCGTCATGCATTGGGATTCAAGTATGAGAAAGGCGCTCGCCCGAAGGTCTTGGCTCTTACGTTAAAATCATGATGCATCCCATCGTTCACGCAGAAGATAATTTGCGCCTGAAATCTATACAGCGCAAGAACATCTGGGGCCTCTATTCCTTCAACCTCTACTTGCACAATGTTGGGCTGCATAGTCCCTGAATTCATCTCTTTGCGCCTGCATCTTTTTTGTCAACACATGACAAAAAAATAACCACACCTTTTGGTGTGGTTATTTTTTTATGGATACCGTGAGGACTTCACATACTCGGCAGAAGTGAATTCCGCCTGCGCCAAGGTTTTGGCTTTCGGCCAAAACACTTGTACGGCGCAAAAGCGCCGCCGGCCAGAAGGCTGCTTCAGCGAAATGCTGAATCTTTTTCGTATGCATATGCCAAGTTAAAAGCTACATTTTGGTCTTGTACTGCAGGGCTGAAATGTAGCTTATTTTTTTATAAAACCTCCATAATATTGGCATTTACCCAATGTTATGGAGGTTTTGTTATGTTCAAATAAAAAGTAGATGTTCAACTAGCTGCTGGGAAAAAGTCGTCGTGCATAGAACAACATACATTAACAATACATTTTTCTATTGAAGAGTGCATGATATCTGAAATAGAGAAAAAAGAGTGCTTCGTATACCTAACTAGTGTAAATCAAGGGTTTCCCAATCTTTTGTATCGGCAATACAAAAGACTGGAATTTATTGTGCCAGATCTAGAGTCTAGAATAGAACGCAACAAATCTTTAAAATAATTTATTGTCTGTAGGAACATGCAGTTACGCAAAAATTTGCAGTTATGCAAGGACGGTACTGGCCGGCTATGTCTTCTAGAGTAGTAGAGAAGCGGGATTAGACATGTGTTTCTGAACGTTTGCGGGTACCAAAGCAGTACTAAATTATTTGGCATGTGAATTGCAATATGAAAGAGCAAAAGGAACCAGAAAACAATAGAAATGATAAGGAGGTTAAAACATTGAATTTTAAAGAGCTTCAAGAGAGAGCTAAGGGAAGAAACTTCGACCAGATCACTGTGGTGAGCCGAGACATATTCCAAGAGCTGGCCAATCTAAGCTTGGTATTTCCCGTTGCCCCTGGGAAGGTACGCACCGAGACGGAACAGAACCATCCTGGATTGACAGTGGGAAAACAGGAAATTACCTATACACAGATGTGCACCACAATATATTACCAGAATACCTCCTTACAGGTGGTGCAGCCGGTGGAGGGAGACACCATCTACCAGCGGTATCTGGACCGGTTTGGCGAGGGTATCTGTTGTGTGCGGGAGCGAATTCCAGGCCAGATGTGGGATACCACTTTAGCCAAGCTTGAGTCCAAGGGAATCAACATTGCTCAACGGATGGAATCGCCCGTCTGCAAGGCAGCCTGGGTGGACCTCACTGATACCCTGGGCATTCTCTTTGAAATCATTACCGGGGAGAGTGAGACGCCTGACCCGAATTATGTGGTGCCCATGCGGATTGCGCAGATCAATATTACCACTCCGGATGTACGTAAAACCATCGAAACCATTACTGATTTGCTGGAGATCGGCCCCTGGGAGGTGGGGTGCCAAAATAACAAAACTGTAGTGGATCCCGGTTTTCGGGTAGATGGAAGGCTGCAGAATGTGGACTTCTCCTTCCTGGTAGCCATTCTGGTGTGCGGCAACATTGAGTGGGAAGCTATCCAGCCGGTAAAGGGGCCCTTGGTTTACTTTGATTTTCTGAAGGAGCACGGAATTGGCTATCACCACATCCTCCGGGAGATTCCAGAAAAGCAGTGGGAGAGCACCCTTCAGGACTATGAGAGGGCAGGAGTGGAACTGTCCTGCCAGGGAAAGGTGGGGCCGGTAAGCTGGTGTTATATGAATACCAAGGATAAACTGGGCTTCTTCATGGAACTGCGCACGGATTCCGCAATGACCAAACTGCCTGATGGCTATCTGCAATATTTTTACCCGGAACAGACCCGGGACTGAGCCAGGATATATTGTCACTGCTTCAAGGAGGAGGACGAACATGTCCAAGTTTGATATTTACCTGAATACCGAAAAGCCAGCCGTTGTGGAAAAGCTTATTGACGTTTACCCCTTTGCCGGTGTGTGCTGCAATCCCCAGATGGTGGCACGGCTGGGACGGACGGACTTTGCCAACATTGTAAAGGAGCTACGGGCGGCTACCGGTAGCCGCAAGCTCTTCATCCAAACCCCCTCCAATGACTATGACGGGATCATGCGGGATGCGGAAGCGATTCTGAAGATCGCAGGGGAACCCACAATCATTAAGATCCCATCCACTACGGGCGGCATCCGGGCGATGCAGAAGCTCTCTGCGGATGTGGATATCTGTGCTACACAGGTCATGTCTACCCTCCAGGGTATGTGTGCATTGCAGTCCGGTGTGAAATACATCTCCGTGTTTTACTGCTTCATGCTCATGGGCGGAGCTGACGACCACGGCCTGTATGGCGGAGTGGATGCCAAGGCGGTGTTTGCCGCCCTGAACAAGTTTATCCAGGTTTCCGGCAGCCCGGCCCGTATCATGGCCTGTGCCCCCAGAACTCCGGACGAACTGAGCTATCTCATGAGCACGGGCGCTACTTCCGTTGCGCTGGATCCGGAGGATTTTGAGAATTGCTTTAATGCCCGCCTGTTTATAAATTTGAATCAGGATGTGCGGCGCTCTTGGGAAGCGGTGTTCGGCAACGTGGGCGCCGACGAGCTGATTGATTAAGAAAAGGGGAGAAACAACATGGAATTTAAGAAAAATGTACTGGATCGCTTTCGACTGGACGGTAAGACAGCTGTAATTACGGGTGCGGCGGGCAACATCGGCTATCACACGGCCTTGGCGTTTGCTCAGGCGGGCGCCAATGTAGCCATCGTGGATTTGCCCCAGTGCCTGGAGCGCTCCAAGCAGGTCGCGGAGGAATTTGCCGGCCTCTATGGGGGAAAGGCGGCGGCCTACGGCTGCGATTTGGTGGATGCCAAGGCGGTGGCAGAGATGTTTGACGCCATCGAGAAGGAACTGGGCAGCGTGGATGTGGTTCACAACAATGCGGGTGTGGGCGGGGCGCTTGTCCCCGATCTGGAGGCCTGGGACTCCGAGCATAACATGGATCATCTGGAGCACTGGAAACAGGTGCTCAATATCAACCTGGTGAGCCAGTACATTGTGGCGACCACGGCGGCCAGGGTGATGGTGCGGGAGGGCCATGGAGGCAGCATCATCAACACGGCCTCCCTGACAGGACACATAGTGAATCAGGCTCCCCTTGGACATACCCAAGACGACTCCTCTTACGGTGTGTCCAAGGCGGGGGTGCTCTATTTCACCAAGCATTTTGCCTCCCAGGTGATCCAGTATGGCATCCGGGTCAATTCGGTTTCTCCGGGCTATTGCTACAGCCCCGGGCTCCACGCTGGAATGTCCCAGGAGATGCTGGAGTGCTACCAGAATACCCAGCCCATTATGCGCATGGCCCAGGTGGAGGAGCTCCAGGGAGCGGTGCTCTACCTGGCCAGCGATGCGTCTACTTACACCGTCGGACAGGACATCCTGATCGACGGGGGACATGCCAACTGGTAATTGGAAGGAGAACGTTCTATGGGAATATTTAATCTGCATGGCCGTGTGGCGGTGGTCACCGGTGGTACGGCAGGACTGGGCAGAGGAATGGCCATCGCACTGGCCCGGCAGGGCGCGGATCTGGCTATTCTGGCCAGAAGACCGGATAAGCTGACTGAGACAGCCAGGGAAATCGAGAGCCTGGGGGGGCGGTGCCTCCCGGTTGTGTGCGATATCTCGGACGAGGCCTCGGTTCAGAATGCGGTAGAAACTGTGGTAAACCACTACAAAAAAGTGGACATTTTGGTGAACAATGCTGGTAATGGAGGACCTTCCATCCCAACCGTCGATATGCCGCAGGAGATTTTTGACAAAGTGGTAAATCTGGATTTGTGCTCCCTGTTCCGGGTAATGAAGGCATTTGGCAAGGTGATGGTGGAGGCTGGCTATGGACGTATCATTAATATTGCCTCCGCTATGGGAATGGTAGGAAACTTGGGAGTGCCTCTGGCGGGCTATCAGGCCGCCAAGGGCGGAGTGATCAACTTAACCAGGGCCGCCGCCGCCGAGTGGGCCACCCAGGGGGTGACGGTAAACAATATCTGCCCTAGCATGTTCCCTTCTGAGTCTAACGGTGCTGATTTGATGGAAGAGTCCCAGACATTTATCAAGCGTATGACTCCCATGCAGCGGGCCGGCACGCCAACGGATCTGAACACCGTAGGCGATATGGATGCCGCAGTGGTGTTCCTGGCCAGCGAGGAGTCCCGGTATATTACCGGTATCACCCTGCCCTGCGACGGCGGGTGGACTTGCGTGTAGTTGAAGATAGGCAATCAAAACAAGAACCAGACATCTTGTTTTGAAATGGGCCGGAAAAGGCATGGAACGATCAGCGCCCCCTGTTGCAGATAGAACTATCTGCAACAGGGGGCGCTGATATGTAAGTAGAGCAAAATTGCAATGCAGAAAAAAGGGGATAACAAAAGACTGAGGAGTGCGGATACAGCATGCTCGAGCTTGTATACAACAAAAGACGGCCCTTAGCCTGAAACATGTCCCTTGCCGGCGCTCTTGGAGCGGTGATTTCACTTACGGACGAGATAATACGCAGTCAGGGCTTACAACGACAGTAGAACAGCAGGCTAAGCACACCGCTGAGGATCACGGCCAGGCCGGACAAGGCAATGGACACATGGAAACCACAGAACTGGATAGAGATCCCCCACAGGAGAGTGCCGAGCCCAACCCCCAAGTCGCCTGCCATCAACATGGTACTGTTGGCGGTACCGCGGTGATTTTGGGGGACATTGTCTACCGCCAGAAGGGTAAGAATGGGGAAGGAAAAGCCCTGAGCCATGCCGAAGCCGACGCCGCCCAGGTAGAAGGTCGCCTGACAGGGTACCAGTGCGATCAGAGCGATGAGGGCTCCGCTGAGCACCATGGCGATGGACAGCAGAGTTCGGTGGCCCAAGGCCCTGAGCAGCCGGCCGGAGGCCAGGTTGCTGACGGTCATGGACAGGGCCGCGACGACCATAAAGAAGCTGGGATTGGCATAGCCTTGGAGGACGGCGTAGGTGAAGATAAAAATGTTGCAGCAGGACACCCCCAGCATAACGAAGAACTCAATAACGGCAGGGCGCGCCGCGGCGGGATACAAAAACTTCCGCAGGCCGTGGAGCGGACTGACCTCCTGGGGTTCCCGGACAACAGGCGGCCTGCCTTCCTCATACCGGCACAGAAAGGCCAGTATTGCGCCCAGCACGCCGAAGGCAAAGGAAAAGTAAAAAATACGGTCATAGGTGCCGCCGCTGCCTAAAATTTCGATGAGCCAGCCGGCCACAGCAATCGCCAGAGCGGTAGAAACCCAAAAGATGCCTACCCCCAGGCTGCTTTTCTCCTGAGGGGTTACGTCTATAGTGGCAGTGGACGAACCCGCCTGCCCAATGGAAAAACCCGCCCCATGAAGTCCACGGAAGAGGAGCATCAGGGGGGCAAAGGGGAGGAGCAGGAAGAGCAGGGAGGCGATGCCCATCAGCAGAGGGCCCAGGATCATGATGACTCTGCGGCCGAACCGATCCATCAGATAGCCTCCGGTAGTACGGGCCAGAATACCAAATAGGGCGAAGGGCAAGCCGAGCAGACCGGCGAAGGAGGTAGAGAAGCCACGGCTGGCGAAAAAAAGCGGGATGCCAGAACACATCAGGTTCTGAATTAGCATCAGACACAGCATGCTGAACCAGATAAGAATAAAATATCGGTTAAACAGTTTCTCTTGCATCGAAAAGGCTCTCCCTATGTGGTAAATGTGTCAGTATGGAGGAAACAGGGAGCGGCATAGCCGCTCCCCGTTTCCATTGCTGCCGGAAGAAGCGATTATTCCCCGTAGACCTTGTCGGGATCCTGATAGCCGGTGCGCTCACCCCAGGCCACCATGTCTTCCCGAATCTCATCCCAGCTCCGGATGGGGGACTGGAGCAGCTCATTATGCTCATTGGTGGCATAGCGATAGTGATGAGCCATAGACATGTCCTTTTCGTCGGTCTGCTTCTCACCGTAGTCTCTGGCAGCGATGCGGGTCATGGTGGAGTACTGCTCGCTGACCGTGTGGAGCTTCAGATCGTTGACCAGCAGGCGCTCCAGAGGCCGCTTGCACAGCTGGGACTGGATGGTGCGGGTCTCACGGGGGAGAGTCTTCAGCATTCTGGCAATCTCCCAGGCGCGGTCAATAACCTTGCCCTTGGGCACCAGCTCGTTGACCCAGCCCCAGTCCAGGGCCTGCTGGGCAGTCCACTGGCGGCAGGTATACATCAGATAGTTGGCGCGCTTCGTACCCAGGAAGTGCTGCATCAGCATAAACATGCCGTCACCGGCCACCAGGCCGAAGAACAGGTGGTCGTCATCGAACTTGGCGTCCTCGGAGGCCAGGGTGATATCGCACAGCAGGGCGGAATCCCAGTGGAAACCGGGACCGGGAATGGCGCCGATGGTGGGGATGTCGATGTCGAAGATCATGTTTTTGATCAGGTTGGTGTCGTCGATGTACTGATGGTCAAAGCGCTCTTTGGCGTAGGTGCTCCAGCCGTGAGGATCCTTGTCCATCATCCAGTTGTCGCCCTTGTGAGTCCAAATCAGAATTTCGTTCTTGCGATCCAGGGAGATAATGCGGCTGAGCTGACTCATGGCGCGATGATTGGCGCCGCTCCAGCACATGGGGTGGTCATTGGTCTTCATGGTGACCTGAAGAATGCCGTCCTCCCGGTACAGATCAAAGTGATCCTTGAACCACTCCCTGTATTCTTCCAGTTCGGGGAGCTTGACGTAATCAGCCATAATGTCTTTCATTGTTTGTTTCCTCCTGTTCGTTTTTTGTTTGTGTTCAAAGCTTTACGCATTTGCGGCGTTTACGGCGTGGTGAATCTTGCTGGCAACGGAACGGCGCTCAAAATAGATGGTTGCAAAGAGCACAAGCATCAGCAGGATGCCCTGGATAGCACTGGACAGAGTGGAGTCCACCCCGCAGAGCGTCAGACCGTTTTCAATCATGACAATGGTAAAGGAGCCGATGAGCAGCTTATAAATCCGGGCGCTGAAGCCGCCGGTCACGCTGACACCACCCAGGAAAATAGCCATCTGAATGCGCATCTCCATAAACTGGCAGAGGGAGTTGGTAGAGCCGCCTACGTTGACAATCTGCATGATGCCGAAAAGCGCAGCCATGAAGCCTGAGATGATAAAGGCCGTCATACGGATGCGTTTGACATTGATGCCAGTGGCAATCACGGTGCGCTCGTTCTCACCGATAGCCCTACAGTAGTAACCAATCTTGGTGTACTCAAATACATAATAGAAGATGACGACCAACACCGCCACAATGGCCAGCTTGACGGGGAAGGTGTTGAACGTAATGAGCACAGTAGGGGCGTAGATCAGGTTGGAGGCCAGGAAATAGTTCAGCAGGCCCCGCAGGCCGATGAGCATAGCCAAAGTCATCATAAAGGAGGGCATCTTGCACCGGGAGTTCCACAGGCCGTTGAGCGCGCCCACCAGCATGCCGGTGCCGATGGCCACGGGGAAAATGGCCCAGGTGCCAAGGTGGGAGGCAGCCATGGCGCCCAAAGTGGCAGAGAGGGCGGCATTGGCGCCGACGGATAGATCCGTACTGCCCATGGCGGTGACAAAGAGCACGCCGGTACCGCCGATGATAACGGGAAAAGCCTGGCTCACAATGTTGGAAATATTCTGGGGAGTGACCAGGGTGCCGCGGGTGGCGATGAGGAATACGCAGAACAGGATGAGGAAGGACATAATGGGAATAAGCGTATTGATGCTGAATTTCTTTTTCATGTCATCACCTCAATAATGGTCTCTTCAGACAGCTCTGCACTGCGTGGGAGGAGCTTGCAGATTTCGCCGTCCTTCATGACGGCGATGGTGTCGGCCATGCCAAGGACTTCCGAAAGTTCATCGGTGATCAGCAGGATTGCCATTCCCTTTTCCTTGGCCTCCCGCAGACACTGGTAGATGTATGCCTTGACGCCGATGTCCACGCCGCGGGTGGGGCAGTCCACAATGAGAACGTCCAGATCCTTGATGAGCCAGCGGCCCAGATTGACCTTCTGCTTGTTGCCGCCGCTGAGGGCTCTCATCAGCTGATCCACGCCGGTGGATTTAACGGAAAATTGCTCCCGCGCCTTGGAGGATGCCTGATACAGCTTCTTTGGGCTGAGGAAACCAAAGCGCCCTTTCAGGGTCTCGACCGAGGGCAGACAGAAATTGTTTTGAATGGAGGCGCCCATCATCAGCGCCTCACCGTCGCGATCCTTGGGCACATAGGCCACCCTGTTTTGAAGGGCCTGGTAAGGGTTGCCGATGGAAACGTTGTGAGTGGGGAGGGATACCTCGCCGCTGTCCACCGGGAGCAGGCCGTATGCCGCCTGACCGACCTCACGGATGCCGGAGTCGCTCAGACCACAGAGCCCAAAAATCTCACCCTTGTGCAGGTCAAAGGATACGTGCTTGAGATGGTCGGTGCAGACATCCCGCAGCGACAGGGCCACTTGGTCTTCGAACTGGGGAGTGGTGTCGCTCCGGTAATAGTCGCCTTCGATTTTCCGGCCCACCATACGGATCTTCAGATCCTCCAGGGGGATGTCCTGGCTGCGTTCGGTGGCAAGCAGTTCGCCGTCTCTTAGGATAGAGACGCTGTCGGTGATCTTCAGCATCTCCTCCAGATCATGGGAGATCAGAATAATGGAACGGCCCATCTCCTTAAACTTCCGGATGAGTTCATAGAGAACGGTGCGGTTGTCGTGGGAGAGGGACTGAGTCAATTCATCCAAAATGAGGATCTGGGGATCGGAGGCCAGGGCGCGGGCCAGTTCCACCATTTTGCGCGATTCCACGTTCATATCGCCGGACAGCCGCTGGAAGGGAATGGGGGGAAGTCCCCACTGGCTCAGGGCCTGATTGGCAGCCTCATAAACCTTCCTGTTGTTGATAATTCCGAAGCGGGAAAAGCGCTTGGTATTGCCGAGGAAGACGTTGATTCCGGCGGGAAGGTTGGGGACGAGCCCCAGCTCCTGCACGACAATGGCTACGCCGCTGGAGGTGGCATCCAATGGAGAGCGGGGCTTATAGGGCGTTCCGTTTAGAAACATTTCGCCGGAGTCGCTGGGCTGAATGCCGGCAATCTGGGTGAGCAGGGTGGACTTGCCGGAGCCATTTTCTCCGGCCAGACCGCGTACTTCGCCCGGCCGAAGCTGAAAGTCGATGTTCTTGTTGGCGTAGGTGGCCCCAAACCACTTGTTCAGGCCCTTGACCTCCAGGATCAGATTGGAATCACTCATTTTACGACCCCCTTCACATTGCGCTGAGCTGTGATGCCGAAAACGACGACGATCACACCCAGGAGGAACTCCTGGAAGGTTCCCGATGGAACGCCCATAAGAGTGAGAATGTTGAAGATCATAGCGATAAGAAATGTACTGATCGGAATACCGATGGCAATGTTGATATGCTTTTGAAGCGCCTGGGCCAGCAGGACGGCGGCCAGCGGCTGAAATACGGTGCTCAGGCTGCTCAAACCGGTCTGAGCCACCACATAACCGGCGTAGCTCTCCTTCATGACGCCTGCAAAGCCGAAGAAGAAGCCGGCCATCAGTCCGCCCAGCATAAGCGCGCGCCGGGTATTGATGCCCATCATCTGAGCTACATCCGCATTGCCGCCCACCGCCCGGGCATTGAGACCGATGGAGGTCTTGTTATAGGTCACGTAAGCGATGATAAAGCCGATTACAAGCATGATATAGATGGCTGGGCTGCGGCCGAGCACCCGCATCTCATCGGCCAGTCCCTCTACCCGCAGGCCCTGAGATACCCGTACCTGTGAGTAATAGCCGGCGATGGTCTCGTAGACCATGGTCATGCCAAGGCCTGCAATCCAGGGAGGAATCTTTGTGACCTGGAAGAGCGTCATATTGACGGCCAGGCAGAGCACGCCGACCAGTACAGCGGCAATGAACATGGGGACATAGCCGAGCGCATTGCCCACAATGGCGGAGGCTGTGGCAGCCAGAACAATGATGGCGCCCGCCGACAGGTCGGTGATGCCGCAGGCAAACAGATAGCTGAAGCCCCAGGCGACAAAGGCCGGGACGGTGGCTGCGGAAAGTATAATCGTGAAGTTCTGGAAGGTCAGAAACTTCCCGTCCACCACCACGTTCAGTACCACAAGAAGCGCAAGGGCCGCGATAACGATGATGATGGGCAGCGGCTTGATCCGGCTCTCGTTCCGGGCTCGGGTTAAGGTATTATTCATAGACAGTCCCTCCATTTGGCCTCCGGATGATACGTCCATGTCGTCCGGAAGTCACAGTGTTAATGCTGGTTATCTCAGCTGATCCGCTCGGAAATCAGTTCGTCAACATTGCCCACAAAATCGTAGAAGCTCTGGTAGTCCACATTCGGATTATTCCGATAGAGCAGCGTATCAAAATCGGCTTCCGTCAGAAGACCGCCTTCCGCCATTAAATTGATGAAGCCCTGGGCGTTATCCTTGGTCAGCATTACCAGGTTCATATTGTCAAACAGAGGGGCTTGGCCGTTTTCATCGAGGATGGCATGTCCGTCCAGACGATTGATCAGTAGGGCGGCAGCCAGAGAGCCGGCGATCCACTGTCCGCCGTTTAGGGCGGTTACATCGCCGTTCAGAATACTCTGGGCAGTTTCGGGACTCATGTCGCTGCCATAAAGCTTGTAGTCAGCTTCAGGGCGGGAGGACATGGCGCTGATGGTGGCGGACAGATAGTCTCCGCCAGTGCAGTAGATCATGTCTGCATCGGGATAGGCGGTCATAAAGTCATTAGCCTTTTGGACGCCTTCAGAGGGGTCAGCAGAGTGGGCCACGTAAACAACCTCACCGCCTCCAGCCTCAAAAGTATCGGTAAATCCGGCGATACGTTGGTCATGGACGTAGTCGCCCAGCGCAGCGGCGGAAATGATAGCCGTCTGGTTGCCGTCAGCCAAACCCAGTTCGCCCATGGCTGCACCGGCGGCATATTCCTGGGATATCACAGCACCGGTATAATACGCATTCTCCTGTATGGCAGGCCAATCGGCATCGGCGGGGATATTGGCATGGAACACGAAAGGAACTTCAAAGTTCTGACATAGTTGGGCGACGGTTGGGAAGATCGTTTGGCTCATGCCCAAAAAGAGCACGCCATCTGCGCCCGAGGTGAGTTGGTTCTGAAGATCGGTGACGACCTTATCCACCTTAAACTCGTTGTTGGCCAAGTCGATGGACAAATCTCCGGCAGAGGTCTCCAGGGGAGTCAGAGCCTCAAAAATGATGTCCAAAGGATAGGCGCCTACGCCCCATGTGTTGGCGGCAATGACATGGCCCCCTTTACCGGTAGAGGAGGACTCTGCAGGTGGGGCGGCGGTCTGCTGACAGCCGCTGAGCAATGTCAGGGCGAAGGCAGGAACCAAGGCGAGAGACAAAGCGCTTTTCCAGTGATTCATGTTCATTCTCCTTTTCCTTTTTTGACGGCTGCTTGCTGCCGGTTGATGGACACTTGATGGAATAAGTGGCAGGTGGGAAACCCGGCACATTCGGAATACCGACCGCTGTGTGCTTGCGGTCATGGATATTTGCAAGAAGCATACCAAATTGAGAGAGCAGGGGAGAAGAGGTAGGGAAAACCCGCCAACTTCTAAGAAAAATTTAATGAAGATCCTGTACGAAATGGACAGTGATAAAGAGCAGTAGAGGGCCGGAGTGTTTGCAACGCCGCAAGACTTTGCACAAATGCAAGGAGAGAGCAGCTGCGCTCCAGGAGGGGGACAGTGCGAAACGCGGAGCTTTTCGGCTTGCATTCCCGCAAAAATTTGCAGCCATGCAAGCGTTGGGCATCGCAGCTTTCAGGCTGGTTTGAGAGGCTAAACTGACTGGAATTGCCGGGATTGCAGGAGGAAAAGGAAACATATCAGTTTGTTTTTTGCTTGGCATGGGATTTGCTTAACAAGAGAGCAGCAAAAACCGCAGGAGCGGGACCGCTCCATTCCATGTCATACAGTACCATGGTTGGATATAAGAAAGGAAGACTGGAAATGAAAGCATTGAGAAAGTTGGGTAAAGGAGCCGAGTCAGTACAGCTGTGCGAGGTGGAAAAGCCCATTCCGGGCCCGAACGACCTGCTGGTGAAGGTAATGGCTGCCGGTATCTGCGGTACGGATCTGCACATTCTGGCCGAGGAGTACAGTCATAGTGTGCCTGTTACCCTGGGCCACGAATATACCGGCGTAGTGGAGCAGGTGGGCAGCGGGGTCACTGATTTCCAGGTGGGGGATCAGGTGATCTCGGTGTCCATTGCCTATTCCTGCGGAACGTGTCACTATTGCCGCAAGGGCGATCCGGTTCACTGCACACAGAAGGCCTCTATCGGTGTCAATGTGGATGGCGCCATGGCGGAATATATGGTAATTCCGGCAGACTCGGCGATGAAAGTACCTGAACAGTATAAGGGCAGCGACATCCTGGCGCTCAGTGAGCCCATTGCCTGCTGCATCCGGGCGGTGCTGGAGGAGTCGGAGATCTACGCCGGAGATGTGGCGGTGGTGTCCGGGCCGGGCATTATCGGTTTGCTGTGCGTCCAGCTGGCTAGGCTCCGGGGCGCGCGGGTGATTCTGAGCGGCACCAAGGCCGACCGGGAACGTCTGGAACTGGCCAAGAGCCTGGGGGCGGAGTGGGTGTGCGACAACGCCGATGATCTGGCGGCGCTCCTGGCCCGGGAGACAGCCTACGGCCCCGATGTGTGGATTGAATGCTCCGGCGCCGGCCCGGCCCTGAGCCAGGGGATCAGCCTGGTGCGCAAACAGGGGGCCTTTATCCAGGTGGGCCTCTATGGCAAGCCGGTACCCATGGACATGGATATGGTGGTGCGCAAGGAGCTGAAGGTCACCGCCGGCTTTGCCCAGGCGAGATCCTCCTGGGAGATCCTCCTGAAGCTGCTGGATGGTAACAGCCTGATGCTGGAGCCTCTGGTGAGCACCCGGCTGCCGCTGGCCGACTGGAAGGAGGGCTTTGCCCAGTTCCGGGACAAAAAGGGGATCAAGATTTTCCTGGTTCCCTGACAGCCGTGCGGGCAGCCGCGATAAACAAAAGGAGGATATTTATGACACCCTATCCCCATCTGTTTACCCCAATTAAGATCGGGGGGCAGCTGATCAAAAACCGCATCTTCTCCGCCCCCACCGGCCTCATGAGCTATACCGCCCGGGGCCATCTCACGACCGAGAATATGGCCTACTACGAGCTGAAAGCCAAGGGCGGATGCGGTGTGGTTACCTTGGGGGAGAGCATTGTCCATGCGGCCACCGGCCAGTCCCACGACCGGCAGATCTGTCTGGATGACCCGCATGTGCTTCCCTCTCTGACCAACACTGCCCGGGCCATCACACGTTATGGGGCGGTAGCCAACATTGAGCTGTCCCACGGCGGTAAGTACGCCGGCCTGGCCAGCATCGGCGGTCATAAAAAAGAGCGCCGCCCCGCTTATGGCCCCAGCCACGATATATTGCCTTCCGGGGAAGAGGTCCTGGAGATGCCCCAGAAGCTGATCTATGAGATCCTGGATGCCTATGGCGCCGCAGCCGATGTCGCCAAGCGGGCGGGGTTTGGCATGGTAATGGTGCATGCCGGCCACGGCTGGCTCTTTAACCAGTTCCTCTCACCGTTGGAAAACCACCGGAAGGATGAGTTCGGCGGCAGCCTGGAGAACCGGGCGCGGTTCCTCCTGATGGCCCTGGATCGGGTGCGCCAGGCGGTAGGCCCCGGGTTCCCCATACAAATCCGCATGAACGGTGATGACTTTACGGAAGGGGGGCTGCACCTGGAAGACTACAAGGAGTTGGCCCGGATGGTGGAGAGCAGGGTGGATCTGTTCAATATCTCCTGTGGCAGCCATGAGCGGCAGGAACTCTTTGTACGAACCCATCCATCGGCGTTCCTGGATCACGGCTGCAACGTATATCTGGCGGCGGCCATCAAACAGGTGGTGTCCAAGCCGGTATCCTGCGTGGGTGCCCTGGGCGACCCGGAGCAGTGTGAGGAGATCATCGCCTCCGGTCAGGCCGATATCGTGGAGCTGGGACGGGCGCTGCTGGCGGATCCCTTCCTCCCGAAAAAGGCCTACACGGGCCAGAAGGAGGACATCACCCCCTGCCTGCGCTGCTTTGTTTGTCTGGGGGAGAGTGTAATCAATGGTACAAACCGCTGTTCGGTGAATCCGGTGATTGGAGCCGAGCTGGAGGAAAAATATTATGTGGCCCCGCCCCTGAGAAAGAAAAAGGTTCTGGTGGTGGGCGGCGGCCCCGCCGGCATGGAAGCGGCAATCACGGCGGCCCGGCGCGGACATGAGGTGCTGCTGTACGAGAAGACGGATGCGCTTGGGGGTGCGCTGAAATTCGCCGAAGCCGTACCCTTCAAGCAGGATCTGTATCGCTTTACCCAGTGCCTTATCCGAAGGGTGGAAAGCAGCGGCGTGAAGGTTACCCTGAATCAAAGGGTGGACAGGGCGCTGGCAGAGAAGGTTCGGCCGGATGTCCTTATCATTGCCGCCGGCGCCCAGCCGGTGATTCCCGCCATTCCGGGGATTGCGTCGGATAAGGTGGTGTCGGTGGCCCAGGCCGAGGCGAACCCGGACGCTCTGGGAGAACGGGTGGTGATTCTGGGAGGCGGTTTAGTGGGTTGCGAAACCGGTATTCACCTGGGCATGAAGGGGAAACAGGTCACCATCGTAGAGATGCGGGATACGCTGGCAGCCGATGTGAATATGTTCCACGGCATGGCGCTGGGACAGGAGCTGAACAAGTATGTCACCGCCGTCACCGGAGGAACCGGCAGAGCCGTGACGGATGGGGGACTGATTTACACTGACCGGGAGGGGCAGGAGCACCTGCTGCCCGCTGACGCGGTGCTGTGCGCCGTGGGAATGAGAGCGCGTACCGGTGTAATGGAAGAGCTGTGGAACGTGGTGGATGAGCAATACGTTATCGGAGACTGCGTCAAGCCCGCTCAGGTGACACAGGCGATATCCGATGCGTACTACCTGGCCAAGAGCCTGTAAGCGTGCAAATCGGCAAAAAATTGCGGATGTGCAATGCGTGTGGGGAGGAAGTGCGAGGCTAATGGCCTGATCTGAGCGCAAAAGCGGGATTATTATGCCGGATTCCATGCGTTTCCTGCACAAAAACCGTAAGTGCACTACTTGGCGCGCGGTTTGCAGTCTATATGAAGCGATTCGGGCCAGAGACAAGAAGCGTCCTCGGAACCACAAATAATAAGGAGCGTAAATTATGGATCAGGTTATTATCACAGCTGCCCTCACTGGCGCAGTCACCCCAAAGGCCAAGAATGCGCACATCCCCATTACGCCGGAAGAAATTGCCGCGGATGCCTACGCCTGCTGGAAAGCGGGCGCAGCCATGGTTCATCTGCACATGCGGGCCGACGACGGCCTGGGTGCCATGGACAAGGAGAAATTCCGGGAGACCATCCGGCTTATCCGCAGCCACCAGGACTGTGATGTCATTATCAACTGCACCTCCTCCGGCGCTTCTGCCGAGCATCCCGCCACGGATGAAGAGCGGATGGCCCATCACCAGGAGCTGGAGGGCATCGAGATGGGCTCCTATGACGCCGGTACCTTCAACTGGATGCCCGGCGGGGTATTTATGAATAGCCCGCAGTTTCTCGAGAAGCTGGGCGACCTGTATCTAGAGCGCGGCATCAAGCCGGAGGTTGAGATCTTCGATGCCGGTATGCTGGGGATCGCCGATTACTTTGCAAAACAGGGCCACCTGTCTACCCCCTGCCACTATCAGCTTTGCCTGGGCGTGCTGGGCGGTATGCCTGCCACGGTGGAAAATCTGGTATATCTGGTGCGCCATCTGCCGGAGAACGCCACCTGGTCGGCCTTTGGCGTGGGGAAGAGCCACCTGCCCATCCTGTATGCGGCCCTGGCCCTGGGCGGACATATCCGGGTGGGGCTCGAGGACAATGTATACCTCAGCAAGGGAGTGCCCGCCACCAATGTCCAACTGGTGGAACGGGCCGTTCAAGCGGTGCGCACCTTCGGAAAGCAGCCCGCTACCCCCGCTCAGGCCAGAGAAATCCTGGGCCTGAAGCCGTTGAAATAACAGAAGGAGAAGATCACATGAAAGTTGTTCGATTGGCAGACGCCTTTGAGTATCCGGTTACTGGCCATTTTGATATGCGGGCCCTCCGGCTGCACAACAAGGAAACCAGCAATACGGTGGACTATACCCTGGGCCTGTCCCACTTCCTGCCCGGCGGCGGGACGGAGTACGTGGAGACCGGGGTGGAGCTGATCTATTTCATCCTGGAGGGTGAGATGACGGTGCGCACAAAGGACGAGACCATCGTACTTAAAAAATACGATTCCATCCACTTCAATGTGGGAGATGGAAAAGAGATCCGCAATGAGACCAACCTCCCCGCCTCCATGCTGGTGATTGCCGGTATGCCCGGCCGGGGCTGAGCCGGATGATTCCGGCATGACACTTAGGAAGAAGGGAATTCTGTGAACAAAGAGCTTGCCAAGCGATTCTACTCGGACATGTATAAGATCCGGCGGTTCGAGCAGGAGGTATTTGAGTTTTATAAGACCGGACAGATGGCCGGCCTGGCCCACCTGTATATCGGCGAGGAGGCTGTGGCCGCCGGCGCCTGCGCCGCCATTGAGGCGCGGGACTACATCGCCTCTACCCACCGTGGGCACGGCCATCTGGTGGCCCGGGGGGCCGACATGGGCCGCATGATGGCAGAGATCCTGGGAAAGGAAACGGGTTATTCCAAGGGCAAGGGCGGTTCCATGCACATCATGGCCATGGATTTGGGCATTCTGGGCGCCAACGGCATTGTGGGCGGCGGGATTCCAATGGCCACCGGCGCCGGTTATTCGGCCAAGTACCGCGGTACCGACCAGGTAACCCTGTGCTTCTTCGGTGACGGCGCCGCCAACGAGGGCACCTTCCATGAGTCCATCAATATGGCTGCCGCGTGGGATCTGCCGGTGGTGTACGTCATTGAGAACAACCTTTACGGCATCACGGTGGACAGCCGCCGGGTCACCAAAGAGCACGACTTGGCCAAGCGGGCAATCGGCTATGGCATCCCCGGCTATACCATCGACGGCAACGATGTAGAAACGGTCTACAAGACGATGCAGAAGGCCGTCAAGCACGCCCGGGAGGGTAAGGGGCCCTCGATTGTGGAGTGCAAGACCTATCGCCACCACGGCCACAACGGCAGCGATCCCGGTACCTACCGTCCGCCGGAGGAGGTGGAGGCCTGGAAAGCCAGGGATCCTCTGATCCTGTTCCGGGATAAGGGCTACCTTACAGAGAAGGAGCGCAAGGAGATCGAGGATAAGGTGGAACAGGAGGTTCAGGCGGCCTGCAAGTTTGCCGCTGAAAGCCCCTATCCTGAGGCGTCCGAGCTGATGGACGATATCTTCTGCGACTGAGAGGGAAGAAAAGATGAGAAAGATTTATTATCGTGACGCCGTGCGGGAGGCCCTGGACGAGGAAATGGCCCGGGATCCCATGGTGATGATGATCGGCGAGGACATCGGCGTGGGTGACGGCACTTGGCGCTGCTCCAAGGGACTGTATGAGAAGTACGGTGATCTGCGGATGAAGGATTCCCCCATCAGCGAGTCCGGCATTGTTGGCATGGGCATCGGCATGGCCCTTACGGGCATGAGGCCCATCGTGGAGATTATGTTCTCGGACTTTATGCTGGTGGCTATGGATCAGATTGTCAATCAGATGGCCAAGGTGTGCTACATGTCCGGCGGACAGAAAAATGTCCCGATGGTCATCCGAACCACCATCGGCGCCGGCCGGGCCGCCGCCGCCCAGCACTCCCAGAATCTGAACGCGGTCATCGCCCACTTCCCCGGCTCCAAGATCGTCATCCCGTCCGATGCCTATACCGCCAAGGGCCTGCTGAAATCCGCCATCCGGGACAATAATCCCGTGATTGTGGTGGAGCACCGCAAGCACTACAGCGTGGAGTTTGATATGCCCGACGACGGGGATGAAAATCTCCTGCTTCCCATCGGCAAATCCGTTGTGGTGCATGAGGGCAGCGATGTCACCGTGGTGGCCAACTCCTTCCAGGTGGGACAGTGTGTCAAGGTGGCCAAGCACCTGGAAAAGAAGAAGGGGGTCAGCGTAGAGGTCGTTGACCTGCGTACTTTGGTTCCGCTGGACAAAGAGACAATCATTAAATCGGTAAAGAAGACCGGGCGTCTGCTCATTGTGGACGAGGGCTACACCAGCTTCGGCGTGGCCGCCGAGATCTGTGCCGCGATTCAGGATGAGGTGTTCTACGATCTGGATGCGCCCATCCAGCGCCTGTGTGCGCCTGACGTGTCCATCCCCTTCAGCCCCGCCCTGGAAAAACTCGTGGTGCCCAATGAAAACACCATCCTGGCGGCTGTAGAGAAGCTGCTGTAAGAAGGGGGGAGGCAAAATGGCAAAAGTAGTGGTCATGCCCAAGCTGGGCTACACCCAGGATGAGGGCACTATCGCGGAGTGGCACAAGCAGGTGGGGGATCCTGTCGCCATCGGCGACCCCTTCTTTGACGTGCACACCGACAAGTCGGTGATCACCGTGGAAGCAAGCTGCGCCGGTACTCTGCTGAAGATCGCCCTGGAACCCGGCAATACCGTGCCGGTGCTTACTCCGGTGGCCGTGGTGGGCGAGCCCGGCGAGGACGCCGACGCCATCCTGGCCAGCCATGTGACCGCCGTGGTGGCGGACGCCCAGGTGGAGGCCGACTTTGATGACGATGAGGATGATGAGCCTGCCGAGAAGGCCGCCGCCCCCGCAGAGATGGGAGAGCTGAAGCTCACCCCCCGGGCCAAAAAGTACATGAAGGACAATGGCATCGCCGCTGCCGATGTGTCCTCCATTCAGGGAACCGGATTCCAGGGGGGGATTACCGAGCGGGATATCAAAGCCAGCCCCCTGGCCCGCAAGCTGGCCGAGAAAACCGGCGTCGATCTGAGTACCGTACAGGGTACCGGCGCCGGAGAGAAGATTATGAAGAAGGACGTGGAGCGGGCCGCCGCAGCGGCAGCTTCTTCCGGCTCCGATGAACTGCAGATCGCCTCCGTGGTTCCCTACAAGGGGGTGCGCAAGATCATCGGCGACAAGCTGGCCCATTCCAAGTTTACCGCGCCGCACCTCTACTTCACCGACGCGGTGGACACCACCAATCTTACCGCCTTCCGCAAGCAGCTCAATGAGAACAGCGAGGTGCGCATCGCCGTTTCCGATTTGCTGATCATGGCGGCCTGCAAGGCGCTGAAGAAGTTCCCCGGAATCAACGTGACGCTGAAAGAGGATCAGATCGTCACCTACAAGTCCATCAATATAGGTACCGCCGTGGCCGGAGACAACGGCCTTGTGGTACCTGTGGTAAAGAATGTACAGAATAAGAGCCTCACCGATGTGGCCGCCGAATCCAAGGATCTGGTGGCGCGGGCCAAGGAGGGGCGCCTGAAGCCTGAGGAGTACAGCAACGGCACCTTCTCCATCTCCAATCTGGGCATGTTCGGCATCGGAAACTTTACGGCCATTATTAACGCGCCGGAAGCCGCCATCCTCTCTGTCAGCTCGGTGCGCAAAACGCCGGTGGTGATTACCGACGAAAACGGGGAGGATACCATCGCCATCCGGCCCATGATGAATATTCAGCTCTCTGTGGATCACCGGCTCATCGACGGCCTTCTGGCCTCCCAGTTTGTGGAGTACATGAAGCAGCTTCTGGAAAACCCGGTACAGATTCTGATGTAAGTCCTGCCGCCATGGGGCGGGTGGAGAAACTCCGTCGGTGATCAGAAAATCCCAATAAGCGTCAGCCGCCTTTGCGGCGGCTCCATATTTAAAACGCTCGCCACAACAATGTTAGGAGGTTATTAATTATGAAAGACCTGTTTCGTTTGGATGGTAAGGTAGCAGTCGTGATTGGCGGTGCCGGCGGTATCGGCCAGGGAATTGCTGAGGCGATGGCGTTCTACGGCGCTGAAGTCGTGATTGCCAGCCGCAAGATGGAATCCCTTGTGCGGGCGAAAAGTGAGATCAAGGAAAAAGTGGGGAAGGATGTGGCCATCTACACGGTGGATGCCACCAATGAGGACAGCATCATTGCCCTGGTCAACACCGTGGTAAGCAATCACAAGAAGGCGGATATTCTGGTCAACGCCCAGGGCTATAACAAGAAGTTCAGCCTGTTCGACTTCCCCATGGATGTAATGGCCGATATGATGAACGTCAACGTAATCGGCGTCGCCATGGCCTGTAAGCACTTCGGTAAGGTCATGAAGGAAAACGGCTACGGCCGCATCATCAACCTCTCCTCCGTCCGGGGCGTCCGGGCCTTCAGCGGCGGCGGCGGCAACATGGGCTACTGTACCTCCAAGGGCGCCGTGGATATGCTGACCCGCACCCTGGCCGCCGAGCTGGGCCCCGAGGTCACCGTCAACGCCATCGGCCCCACCCTCACGGTTACGCCCATGATGGCGGAGGTCATCAAGGAGCACCCGGAAACCCTGAATCTGGGTAACGGTAAGCCTCTGGAGAGAATCGGCAAGGTGGAAGACTGCATGGGCCCTGCGGTGTTCCTGGCCTCCGAGGCCGGCGCCTTTGTCACGGGACAGATCCTCTATCCCGACGGCGGCCTCACCGCGATCGGCTGACGGAGGGGAAGCGGATATGGTCTCCATTTTATTCAAACCGACGCTGCATCAGTTTGCAACCTGCCGGGAATTCGTGGAGGACTTCAAACTCAGCTCCCAGGATCTGATCCTGACCAATCAGTACATTTACCAGCCCTATTTTGGGCAGATGGGACTGGGCTGCCAGATCCTCTTTCAAGAACAGTACGGTGCCGGGGAGCCTAGCGACGTGATGGTGGACGCCATTTTGGCCGCCGCGGCCAAAACCGACTGCAAGCGGATTGTGGCCATCGGCGGCGGAACCGTGATTGATATCGCCAAGGTGTTGGCGGTCGCCGGCAGTGAGGGAGTGGATGCCCTGTATGACAAGGCCCCTGACCTGGAAAAGAAGCGCGAGCTGGTTATTGTGCCGACTACCTGCGGTACGGGCAGCGAGGTGACCAACATTTCGATTATGGCCCGTACCCGCATGGGAACCAAGCTGGGACTGGTGAGTCCTGCCATGTATGCCGATCAGGCGGTGCTCATTCCCGAATTGCTGGAGGGCCTGCCCTTTGGAGTGTTTGCCACCAGCTCCATTGATGCCCTGGTGCATGCCGTGGAGTCTTCCCTGTCCCCCAAAGCCACCCCTTACACCAAGCTGTTCGGGTACAAAGCCATTGAGATGCTCATCCGGGGCTATCAGCGGATTGCCATGGATGGGCAGGAGAGCCGAATCGGCCTGCTGGAGGACTTTCTGCTTGCCTCCAACTATGCCGGACTGGCCTTCGGAACCGCCGGCTGCGCCGCGGTTCACGCCACCAGTTATCCGTTGGGCGGCAAATATCACGTGCCACATGGCGAGAGCAACTATGCGATGTTTACCGGGGTGCTGAAAAACTACATGGAACTCAGGCAGGATGGGGAGATTGCGGTGCTGAACCGCTATCTGGCTGATTTGCTGGGCTGCGGGGTGCCCGTGGTCTACGACAAGCTGGAAGAACTGCTGAATCAGATCCTGCCCAAGAAGCCTCTGCACGCGTACGGCATGACCCGGGAGGACATCGATGAGTTTGCCCACAGCGTGATCACCAGCCAGGGCCGCCTGATGGCAAACAATTTCGTCCCCCTGGACGAGGAGCGGGTACGGAAAATCTATAGGGAGCTCTACTGAGCGTGCCGGGCCCGTACACCGATACCGGGATGAGAGAAGGATCAAACTATGGACTATCAATATGACATCGCAGTTATCGGCGCCGGCCCGGGAGGGTATGAGACTGCCATCAAAGCGGCGCAGATGGGGAAAAAGACCTGCATTATCGAGTCCACCTATCTTGGAGGTACCTGCCTGAACGTGGGCTGCATCCCCACCAAGACTCTGATCAAAACGGCCAATGTGCTGGATACCGTAAAGCATGCCGCCGACTTCGCCGTGGAAGGCGTGGATCTCTCCGCACTGAAGGTGGATATGGCAAAGCTGCAGAAGCGCAGGCAGAAGGTGGTTTCTACCCTGGTGGGCGGCGTCAGAGGCCTGCTCCGCGGAAACAAGGTGGACATTCTGGAGGGAACGGCCAGCTTTGCGGACACGCATACTCTGACAGTGGGAGATAAACAGGTGTCCGCTGAGTATATCATCGTCGCCACCGGCTCCAGCGTATTCATGCCCCCCTTTATCGCCGTGGAGGGGGAGAACCGACTGCTCACCAGCACGGAGGCGCTGGAGCTGGATGAAGTACCCGACTCCGTTGCCGTCATCGGCGGAGGGGTTATCGGAGTGGAGTTTGCCTTCCTGCTGAGTCGGTTGGGCAGCAAGGTCACCGTGCTGGAGCTGATGGATCATATCCTGCCCATGGTGGATCCGGAGGTCTCCGCCCTGGCGCAGAAACGTCTGGAGAAGGGAGGGGTAACCTTCCGCCTGGGGGCCAAGGTCAGCAGAGTGGAAAACAACCGGGTGTACTATGAGTACAACGGTGCCCAGGAACAGCTCGAGGCCGGCGCGGTGCTTATGGCGGTGGGCCGCACCCCCAATACCGAGGGACTGAACGCACAAGGCATTGGCTTGGAATTTGACCGGAATGCCATCAAGACCGACCTCTGCCTGTGTACCAACGTGCCCAATATCTACGCCATCGGCGATGTCAACGGCAAGGCCATGCTGGCCCACACAGCCTCTCACGAGGGCATGGTGGCAGTGGCAAATATCTGCGGCCGCCATGAGGAGATGCATTATGACCGCATCCCATCCTGTATCTATCTGGAACCAGAGATTGCCTGCATCGGTCTCACGGAGCCCCAGGCCCGGGAGAACTATGGCGACAACCTGAAAATTGGACGCTTCAGCATGATGGCGAACGGGAAAAGCCTGGTGGAAGGGGACACCGACGGCCTGTTTAAGGTCATAGTGGCCGGCGATACCGGAGAGATTCTGGGGGTTCATCTGTATGGCCAGCACGTTACCGATATGATCGGGGAGGTCTCCGTTGCCATGACCGCCGAGGCCACCGTCGAGGAGCTCATAGGTTCAATCCATCCCCATCCCACCGTCAACGAGGCTCTGGGAGAGGCGTTTATGGCCGCTTGGAACGGTAAGGCCATCAATTCCCTGTAGGCGATGAAAATCTTATGTATGGGCGACAGCTTCACCTTCGGCTACGGGGTATCCGCTGCCCGGCGGTGGACGGCCCTGTGCGGACAGATGCTCGGGATGGAGCTGGTGAACTGTGCCGTCAGCGGCAATACGACTGGCGGAATGCTGGCCAGACTGGAATACCAGATGGATCGGGTGAAACCGGGAATGGTACTGCTGATGGGGGGATTCAATGATATCCTGCTCAGCGGCAGTGACGCCGCCGCCCGAAGCAATCTGGGGGCCATGGGCCATATTACGGCAGGACGGGGCGCCATTCCTGTGTTCGGAACACCGCCCCTGCCCTGCCCGCCCATTCGGGTGAAGTGGAACGGTCTGGCCGATCTGGAGCAGGTCGGTGAGCAGGCTGCGGTTTACCAGGACTGGATCCGCCGGATGTGCGGGGTATTTGGCTACCCGCTGCTGGATCTCCACCAGAAGCTGATCCGGGTGGCCGCCCGGGAGGGACGGCCTCTGAGCGACTACTTTTTGGACGGCCTGCACATGAATGAGGAGGGCAACCGGGCCATTGCGGAAGCGGCGGCTCCGGCTCTGCGCAAAATCATGGAGCGGTGAGGCGGCCAATCAACAGGCGCCCGTATTTCCCACCTGACGGGGCGGGAAATATGGGCGTTTTGTTATTACATGGAGGATACAATGAACTTGAAACGAAGTCGTGGGCTGACCCTGCTGATGAGCTGCCTGATCAATCTGTGCATTGGATCAGCTTATTCGTGGAGCGTATTTGCCGGGCCGCTGGCCGAGCGGCTTACCGCTCTCGGCGGAGCTGCCTACAGCGCCAGCGACCTGGGCATCGTCTTTACGGTGTATAACATCCCCGGTCCCTTCTGCATGACCGCCGGAGGCTGGCTTAACCGCCGCATTGAGGTGCGCCGGCTGATCCAGATGGGAAGCGTGCTGTTTGTGGCGGGGCTGCTGTTGTGCAGCAGGGCAACCACTCTGGGCGGCCTGGTCGTGGGCTTTGGACTGCTGGTGGGGGTTGGCGTGGGGACGGTGTACGGCTGTACGGTGAATAATTCTGTCAAGCTGTTCCCTGACAAGCGGGGGCTGGCCGGAGGGCTGACCACCGGCGTATACGGCCTGAGCTCCGTGCTGGTGCCGCCAGTGGCCAACGTCATGATTCGGAACTGGGGGGTCAGTGCCGCATTCCAAATTATTGCCGTCTGCTTTGCAGTGGTGCTGCTGCTGGCGTCTGCATTTGTGGAGCAGGGGCCGGAGGAGGCGGGACAAATGCTCCCTGGAGGCGGCCGGGACATGAGCTGGCGGGAGATGCTTTGTCAGAAAAAATTTTATGGTATGTGCGCCATGCTCCTGTGCGGCGGACTCAGCGGCATGATGGTAATCTCCTCTGCCTCCGACATGGCTCAGGTGGAGGCCGGCTTTTCCCCCGCGGCTGCGGCCCTGATGGTTTCGGTGCTTTCCCTGTTCAATGCCGGAGGCCGCGCTTCGGCGGGTATTCTCTCCGACAAGCTGGGGCGCATCGGCACGCTCTCCCTGGTATTCCCAATCTCGGTTGCCGCGCTGTGCGCCCTATTTTTCTTTGGACAGGACTCAATGGCGGTATTTGCGGTGTCCATCGCCCTGGTGGGGGCCTGCTTTGGGGCCCTGATGGGGATTTTCCCCGGCTTTACGGCCGATGAGTTCGGACAGAGAAACAACACGGTAAACTATGGCATCCTCTTCTTCGGGTTTGCGCTGTCCGGCATGCTCGGCCCACAGGTGGCCTCTTGGGTGATGAGCGGAACCGGCTCCTACCGCAGCGCGTTCCTCATTGCGGCGGTGGTGGCCCTGGCCGGTTTTGCATTTACCTTTCTCCACCGGCGGCTGGCCGCCCGCTCTTAAATGGCCCCTCGCAGCCACATCGGCTGCGAGGATACCAGTGCCGTTGTATGGACGCGCACGGTTGTCCGGCTGTGCCAAGAAAAACGTCCTGCCGCAGAGCTGGAGCACTGCGGCAGGACGTTTTATTTTCCCTGTAGAGTAAGTCCGTGCTGGCGCAATTTGCGGGACACGGTGGAGGGGTCGATATTCAAAATCTGGCTGGCCTCCTTTAGATTGCGGGCGTACCGCAGAGCATTCTCCAGATACTTTTTCTCATAAGCGGTAATGGCGTCGTTGAGGCTCTGATCGGGGTCATATTCCACATAGGCATTCTGGTTGCTCAGATCGAAGGTGCCATAGATGTAGCTGTTGTCCACATGGCCGTTGGGGGCGCAGCATACGACCAGATATTCCATGACGTTGCGCAGCTCACGGATATTGCCCGGCCAGGAGTAGTTTTCCAATAACTCGATGTTCTCCGGGGAGAGCACCACATTTTTGTGATATTGCTTATTGAACTCCGAAACAAAATGCTGGCTGAGCCGGGCAACATCCCCTTCCCGCTCCCGCAGGGGTGGTACCTGAATGGGAATCACGTGGAGACGGTAGTACAGATCGCTGCGGAAGGTGCCCTCCCGCACCTTTTTCTTCAAATCGCAGTTGGTGGAGGCGATATAACGGATATCCAGCTTGATGGGCCGGATTCCCCCGACCCGGGTGATTTCGTTGTTCTGGATGGCCCGAAGGAGCTTGGCCTGCATGTCCATGGGCATCTCGCCGATCTCGTCCAGAAGCAGGGTGCCGTTGTTGGCGGCCTCAAAGAGGCCCTGCTTGCCGGAAGCATTGGCCCCGGAGAAGGAACCGCGTTCATAGCCAAAGAGTTCCGACTCAAACAGGCTGGCCGGAATGGAGGCACAGTTGACTTTGATAAAGGGCTTTTCCGCCCGGGAACTGGTGCGGTAGATGGCATCGGCAATCAGTTCCTTGCCCACGCCGGACTCTCCGGTGATGAGGACGGTGGCGGTGGTCTGTCGTACGTTCTCAATGAGATCATATACCCGCTGGATAGCGGGGCTTTCCCCTACCATCTGAGGGGTAACGATGCCGCTGCTGTTCGGCACCATTTGCACATGGCCTGCGGCCCCCTGAAGATTGTTGACCGCCTCCACAAAGTGGACAAAGTTGTCCCGCAGCTCCTTAAAGGTGGATACGCCCCGGTTGCAGGCCACCACGTACTGGATCTCGCCTGCATCGTCAAAGATGGGCACGCCGGTGACGAATCCCAGACTATCCGGCCGGCCGAACATGCTGGAGAGCTTCATTACCTTTTTCCTGCTCCGGATTACCTCGGGGACGGTGGGATCGGTAAAATAAGTGCCGGTCTCCAACAGTTCGGTGATCCGCTTGCCAAGGATCTGCTCAGGGGCGATACCCGTGTGGCGGATATAGGCGTCATTCACATAGAGAACCACCTCGTCCTTGTCGGCTACCAGAATATTATCGTCCAGCTCGTCCATAACGTGCTGATAATCCACCACGCTGTGGGCTACCTCGTGGACAGAGGCTTCAATTTCGGTCAGCTCATCCAACAAAGCCTGCCGCTCGGGGGGAGCGGCGGATTCACGCAGCCTGGTGATCAATACGTGAATCCTGTCTTCCGCATGGAGCATGATTGATCTGTGCAGCATGATATTACCTCCGAATTGTCGCGCATGACGGTTCTGTTTCATGATAGCAAGTTCCATTTGATTTTTCAAGTGCGCAGGGGAATCTTGCGACTTTGCAAAATCATGCATATCTGCAAGGCGCCGGCGGGAGAAATTGGGGAGGGAGCACAATAAATCAAGGCTTCCAACGGCGCAGAGATTTGGCACGTCACTTGCACTCTGCCCTGATGAATACCAGGTGAAAGGAACGGTAGGGACTATGCAGCTGCGTTCATTGGATTATTTTGCAACCATATGTGCGGGAATTGGAAAGAAGCGGATGGCCGTAGTCATGGCGGAGAATGAGCATTCTCTTCTGGCCGCTATGCGGGCCCATCAGCAGGGCCTGATTCAGGCGGTGCTGATCGGTGATGAGAAGAAGATCCGGGCGTTGATGGAGGAGCATCAACTGAGCACGGAGGGCGTGCGCTTTCACCAGGCCGATGAACCGGAGAAGGCCGTGACGCTGGCCACCCGGCTGGTACTGGAGGGAGAAGTGGACTACCTGATGAAGGGAGGACTGGAGACGCGCACCATGATGAAGGCGTTCATCGCCCGGGAAAATGGAATGCGTACCGGGCGGCTCATGTCTCAGGTGGCCTTTGTGGAAAACCCCTTCTACCACAAGCTGCTCGCCCTCACCGATTCCGCTCTTAACCCAAAGCCCGATCTGGCCCAGAAAAAGCAGATTCTGGAGAATGCCGTGGAGGTATTCCACAGCATGGGGGTGGAGTGCCCCAAGGTGGCCGTGCTGGCGGCGGCGGAGACCCTTAATCCCAAACTTCAGGAGAGCACAGACGCCCAGGCCCTGAAGGAGATGTATCAGCGGGGAGAGATCACCGGCTGTATCGTGGAGGGCCCGATTTCCATTGACTTGTCCATTGAGCCTGAGTCGGCCAAAATCAAGGGCTACGACAGCCCGGTGGCGGGGGATGCCGACCTGCTTATCTGCCCCGATCTGGTGTCGGGCAACATGATGGGCAAGATGATGCTTTTCATGGGCGCGCGCAGCGCCAATGTGGTAGTAGGGGCCAGAGCGCCGGTGATTCTGTGCTCCCGCTCTGCTACCGAGGAGGATAAATTTCAGTCCATTCTGCTGGGGGCGATTGCCAGCCAGGAGCTGTGACACGGAAAGGAGAGCTTACATATGGAACAGGAGATCAAGCTGCTCATCATCAATCCAGGCTCCACCTCGACCAAGATTTCGATTTTTGAGAACGGCGTAGAGCGGTATAAAAAGAGCCTGTCCCACCCGGCCTCTGAGGTGGCGCGGTACGCCAGAGCCGCCGACCAGGCCCCCTTCCGCCAGAAGGCGGTGGAGGAATTTTTGGCCGAGATTGACTATGATCTGTCCGGCCTGACCGCGATTGTGGCCCGGGGCGGCTCCCTGCCGCCCATTCACACGGGGGCCTATGTGGTCAACGGTGAGATGATCGATGTGCTACGAAACCGGCCCATCGGACAACATGCCTCCACCACCGCTGCGATTATCGCACTGGATATGGCCAAACGGCTCCATATTCCGGCCTACATCTATGACGGCAATACCGCTGACGAGATGGAGCCGGTTTCCCGGATTTCCGGCTGCCCCCTGGTGCCGCGGCTGAGCATGGGCCATATCCTCAACACCAAGGCGGTGGGCCGTATGTACGCACAGCGGCTGGGCCGGAAGTATGAGGAACTGAACCTTATCATGGTTCATTTGGGCGGGGGCATTAGCATCGGCCTCCACAAGAGGGGGGTTATTGCCGACATCATGACCGATGAGGAGGGCACCTTCTCGCCTGAGCGCGCCGGCGGACTGCCCAGCATCGGATGGGCCAGGGTATGCTGCTCCGGGGATTACACCTTTGAGGAGCTCAGCGCCATGGTTCGGGGCAAAGGCGGCCTCACCGCATACCTGGGAACCAATGACGTGCGGGAGGTGGAGGCGAAGGTGAGGGCCGGCGACAAGAAGGCCGCACTCATCTATGAGGCCATGATTTATCAGACGGCCAAATGCATCGGCGGCCTGGCGGCGGCGGCGGACGGAGAGATCGACGGAGTTGTCCTCACCGGAGGCATTGCCAATTCGGAGCTGCTGGTGGAAAAGCTGCGCCGGAAGGTGCGCTTCATTGCTCCGGTGGCGGTGATCCCCGGGGAATTTGAGATGGAGGCTCTGGCCGCTGGAATTACCCGCGTGCTCAAGGGCGAGGAGAAGGCCCGGGTGTACCGGGAACACGAGGAGGAAGGAGCATGAAGCGGGAAGCGGTAATTGTCTCTGCGGTGCGCACCCCCGTAGGGCGGTGCCGGGGAGCCCTGGCAGCGGTAGGCGCCCCCGAGCTGGGCGCGCTGGTTATCGCCGAGGCGGTTCGCCGGGCGGGGCTTCAGGGAGAAGAGGTGGAGGAGGTTATCTTCGGCAACCTGGGCAACAACGACAGCGCCAATCTGGCGCGGGTGGTTACACTCCAGGCCGGCCTGCCCTTTACGGTGCCCGCCATCACCATTGACCGGCAGTGCTCCTCCGGCCTCAACGCCATTGCCATCGGTGCGCTGATGATTGAAGCCGGGGAGGCCGACATTGTGGTGGCAGGGGGAACGGAAAGTGACTCCAACCGTCCCCACCTGATGGAGAAGGCCCGGGTGGCCTATCAGGTGGCGCCGCCGCAGTGGCTGGTTCGCAGAACTGCCCCTGGGGCGCTCAATGTCAGTATGGGTACTACCGCCGAAAATCTGGGCAGAAAGTACCACATCACCCGGGAGGAGTGCGATGCCTTCGCCCTGGAGAGCCACCGAAAGGCGGCCGCCGCGCAGGCGGCAGGCCGGTTTGACGAGCAGATGATTCCGGTGACGGTACCCGGAAAGCGCGGTAAGACCACCGTGGTGGACAGGGATGAATGTGTCCGGCCGGAGAGCACCATGGAGACTCTGGGCAGCCTGCCCACCGCCTTTGAGCCTGATGGGGTATGCACCGCCGGCAACAGCTCTCCGATGAGCGACGGCGCCGGCGCAGTGGTGCTTATGGATCGGGAGACGGCGGAGAAAAAGGGCCTGGAGCCCCTGGCGGTGTTCCGGGGGTTTGCGGTTACCGGCTGTGACCCCAGCATCATGGGGATCGGCCCGGTGGAGGCCATCCGGAAGGTGCTGCGCAAGACCGGCCTCACCCTGGAGGAGATGGATCTCATCGAGCTGAACGAGGCGTTTGCCACACAATCCATCGCCTGCATCCGGGAGCTTGGACTGGATATGGACAAGGTGAATGTCAACGGCGGCGCGCTGGCGCTGGGACATCCGCTGGCAGGTACCGGCGCCATTCTGACGGCAAAGCTGCTGTATGAGCTGAAACGGCGCCGGGCGCGCTACGGACTGGTGGCCTTCTGCATGGCAGGGGGGCAAGGCGGCGCCGCGGTATTTGAGCGGATCTGATGGAAAGGATGAATGATATGGAAAACAAGGCGAAGATCTCCGTGTTCGGCGCCGGTAAAATGGGAACCGGCATTGCGCTTCAGTTTGCGGTGACCGGTTTCCCCGTGAAGCTGCTGGCCTTTGATGTCAGGGAGCAGCAGACCTCCGCCGGGGTCATTGAGGATAACCTGAAGCTGTTGGCGGAAAACGGCCTGGTGGATGCCGACCGGTGTGACGAAATCCGGAAGCGCATTGATATTGTGCTGGACTTTGACGAGGCTGCCCGTGAGGCGGACTTCGCCATCGAGTGCGTGCTGGAGAACATGGAGCTCAAGCAGAACTATTTTGCGCGCCTGGATCAGGCGTGCAAGCCTGGGGCGGTGCTGTGCACCAACACATCTGCCATGAGCGTCACGGAGATCGCCTCCAAGTCCGTCCACAGAGAGCGGATTTTGGGCACTCACTTCTGGAACCCGCCCTTCCTCATCCCATTGGTAGAGGTGGTGCGTACAGCCGATGTGTCCGACCATGCGGTGGATGCGGTGTGTGACGTGCTTCGCGAGGCGGGCAAAAAGCCCATCGTAGTAAAAAAAGACGTGCCCGGCTTCATTGCCAACCGGATGCAGAACGCCCTGGGGCGTGAGGCTGTGAGCATCATTGCCAACGGCATTGCAGACCCCAAGGACGTGGACGATGCCGTCAAATACAGCTTCGGAATGCGCCTGGGTACCATCGGCCCCATTGAGCAGATTGACGCCATCGGCGCCGATCTGTGCCTGAGCATTTCCTCTTACCTGTATAGCTACCTGGAGGACTCCCACGAACCCTCGCCCCTTCTGAAGGAGAAGGTGGAGCGGGGCGAGCTGGGATTCAAGACCGGCGGCGTGGGCATGCAGACGTGGACGGCGGAGGAAATGAAGGCCTATAACGATGGGCTTATCACAAATCTCATCAAAGTGGGTAAAGCGCTGGAGCGCTTTTAACCAGAGGAGAAAGTGAGGTAACGTACGATGACACAACATAAGGACCTGGAGCTGTTTGCAAAAAACATCCGCATCCAGGTGCTGAAGGCCCTGGGCGAACTGGGCTTCGGCCATCTGGGCGGCGCCATGTCTGCCGCAGATGTGCTGGGTGTACTCTATGGCGGCGTAATGAACGTGGATCCGAAGAACCCTCAGTGGGAGGATCGGGACTACTTTGTCATGTCCAAGGGGCACGCCGGCCCCGCCCTGTACGCCGCGCTGGCGCTGAAAGGCTACTTCCCGGTCGAGCAGCTGCTGACCATCAATACCAACGGAACCAGGCTTCCCAGCCATCCCGACCGCAACAGCACGACTGGCGTGGATATGAGCACCGGCTCCCTGGGCCAGGGTATGTCCACCGCCATCGGCATCGCCCATGGAAATAAAATGCTGGGAAAGGACAACTATACCTACCTGCTGCTGGGCGACGGCGAGAGCCAGGAGGGACAGGTGTGGGAGGGAGCCCTGTACGCCCCGCAGCACAAGCTGTCCCACCTGATTGCGTTCCTGGACTACAATCATCAGCAGCTGGACGGCTATACCAAGGATATCTGCGATTTGGGGGATATGCGCCAGAAATTCCAGGACTTCGGCTGGTACGCCCTGGAGGTGGACGGGCATGACGTCGACGCCATCTATGATGCCATCGCCCTGGCCAAGCATCAGCAGGAGAAGCCCACTATGATCGTCCTCCAGACCCAAAAGGGCAAGGGCTGCTTCTTCGCGGAGGGGATCAAGTATAACCACCACATGAGATTCAGCAAGGAGCAGTGTGAGGAGGCCATTGCACGGCTGGAGAAGGAGGGGTGCTGAAATGTCGTACAGGATCTGTGAGACGCTTGAAACAGAGAAGCAGGCCATGCGGGATGTGTACTGCCAAACGATGATTGATCTGGCAAACCAGAACGATAGGATTGTAGTCATGGACGCCGATCTAATGAATTCTGTGGGTACGGTACCATTTGGGGAGGCCCATCCCGAGCGGACGGTGAACTGCGGCATTCAGGAGGCCAACATGATCGGCGTGGCTGCGGGCATGTCCGCCGTGGGCATGGTGCCCTATTGCCACACATTCGGCTGCTTCGCCACCCGCCGTTGCTTAGACCAGATTTTTGTGTCTGCCGCCTTTGCCAAAGCCAACATCCGCATCATCGGCAGCGATCCCGGTATCACTGCGGCCATGAATGGCGCCACCCACATGCCCTTTGAGGACATGGGCTCCCTGAGGGATATCCCTGGAGTGACCATTATCGAGCCCACCGACTCCATCATGCTGGACAATGTGATTCGCCAACTGGAGAGGGCCAACGGCGTATATTATGTCCGCCTGTCCCGGAAGAACGCGGTGCAAATTTACCAGCCTGGCTCCACCTTTGAAATTGGGAAGGCGGCTGAGCTGCGCCCCGGTACTGATGTGACCCTTATGGCCACCGGCGTGTGCGTGGCCGAGGCGCTGAAGGCGGCCGATCAGCTGGCCCGGGAGGGAATCAGCGCGGCTGTGGTCAATGTGTTCACCCTCAAGCCGATTGACCGGGATGCGGTGGAGCACTACGCCCGCTCTACCGGCGCCATTGTCACGGCCGAAAACCACAGCATTTACAACGGTCTGGGCAGCGCGGTGGCCGAAGTTGTGGCGGAGACCTGCCCTGTGCCGCTGGAGCGGGTAGGAGTTTTGGACCGGTTTGGCCAGGTGGGCACGGTGGACTACCTGCGGGAAATCTACCAGCTGGACGCCAAGACCATTTACGAAAAGGCGCGAAAAGCGATCGCGCGAAAAAATCAGTAATCAAAATTTGTAGGAGGTAATTTATATGAAACTCACCAATTCCGGATTCCAGAGGGGATATAATCCCATCGTTGTGGAGGGCGACGCCTCCGACATGAACATGGACTTCGGCGAGTTGCTGATGGAAAAGGGCGATACTGTCAGCTACAACGAGCCGAAAGAGTGCATTTACGTCCTGGTGACGGGCAAGGTTACCTTCCGCTGGGCGGACAAGGAGGAGACCGTGGAGCGCAAATCCTGCTTCCATGAGGATCCCATCCTGCTCCATGTGCCCCAGAATACCGCTGTGGAGCTGATGTGCCAGTCTGACAAGGCCGAAGTCTCCATCCAGCGCACCACAAATCCCAAGCATTTTGAACCCAAGCTGATGAAGGGCGAGGATCTGCTGTGCGGCTCTGAACTCCGGGGCGCCGGCCTGATGAACGAGGCATCCACCCGTATCGTGCGCACCTTCCTGGATCGCTCCAACTGTCCGGAGACAAACTTCTTCATCGGCGAGGTGGTGAGCTACCCCGGCAAGTGGTCCAGCTTCCCCCCCCATACCCACGTGGAGCCTGAGATCTACTTCTATAAGTTCCTGCCCGAAAATGGCTACGGCTATGCCGAGGTGGGAGACACCGTTTATAAAGTTCACCACAATGACGCCACCTGCATGGCCCACGGCGTGACTCACAGCCAGGCCACTGCCCCCGGGTATGCGGAATACTATATCTGGGCCATCCGTCTGCGCGACAACGATCCCATGGTTACCACGGTTGTACCTGAACACGCCTGGGTGGCTGAAAAGGACGCCAAGTATTTCCCGGAGATCTGAGCGTGGAGGAAATTCCGGCAATGTTATTGGGGCCCTGTTTGCACAGGTGCAAAAAATTGCACGAATGCAAGCTTCCTTCTGCCCAAAAGCCGCCCGCGGGCAGGACGCAGGCAGAGGGAGACTGCCTGGGACGTAACGGGACACAAGGCCTTTGGTGTGCCGGCCCCTGAACGCCGGAGGCTGGCATGCCGGTTGCAATTGACATGAAGCACATGCGGCATGTACCATAAAATTGAGGATAAGAGACGTCTTATCCACCCCAAGCCATGCGCATATAAAAACGAATGAAAAGAGGGAAACACATGAAACGACTTCTTGCATTGGTTCTCAGCGCAGCAATGTTCTTTTCACTGGCCGCCGGCTGCACGCCCGCAGATCAGACCGACGACGGCCAGACCAGTCCCACGGCTGACGCGGGCGGCGAGGGTGGTTATACCATTGCCACCAACAACTTCGGCGTGGGCGCCTATCCTCTGGATATGATGGTGGCCAACGAGCAGTCCGCGGCGGACGCCACTGGCATGACCCTGACCGTTACCAACAACGAGTTTACCGCCGACAAGGTTATAACCCAGCTGCAAAATCAGCTGGCCGCCAGCCCCGACGGGGTGGCCTTCCTGGGTATCTCCGAGACGCTCTTCCCTGTGGCGGCGCAGTATTGCAAGAACGCCAAAACGCCCTATGTTTTCTATGCCTGCTCTCCCACCGATGAGGATATGGAAAAGATTGAGCAGGATGAGTACTATGTGGGCATGGTCATTTACAGCCCCAAGAACGAGGGTTCGCGGCTGGCCGAGCTGGCGCTGGCTGACGGCTGCAAGACCGCGGTGATCTCCGCCGGCGCTTCCGGCGACTATGCCCATGACCGCCGCATCATCGGATTTACTGAGACCTTTGAGGCCGGCGGCGGTGAGATCCTGTTTGTCTCCCACTCCGCCGATCCCTCCGAGGCCGTACAGAAGACCAATGACTACATGACCGCCTATGGCGACACGGACTGTATCTATGCCACCGGTGAGGATTACATCACCCCTGCCGCCGACGTCATCAAGTCCCGCGGCATTACCGATTGCAAGATCTACGGCTCCAACATCAGCCCCTCTGTGTGCCAGCTCATTATGGATGGCCAGGTGGAAGCCTGCACGGGCGGTGAGTTTGTCTGTGGCAGTCTGGCGGTGACACTGCTGATCAATTATCTGGACGGCAACCCGATCAAGGACGCCGACGGCACCGCGCCCTACTTTGATAACCTAACCCAGTTCATGGTGACTGCCGAGAACGCTGAGGACTTTTATGAGTTCCTCAGCGATGAGAACCTGGCCACCCACACCATCTCCGACGAGGAGTATCAGAACCTGCTGGTTCGCAACAATCCCGACGTGGACTATGACTACTTCTACGACTTCCTGACCAACTATGAGGAGAACGTTTACGCAAAAGTGGAGGCAAATGCCGCACAGTAAGAGCGCTGTCTCCTGAGCGGGCTGGCCGGGCCCTTCCAGCTCTGGCCAGCCTTATCCCAGAGGCGGCTTGCCGCAAACATGGTGGTGCAGAGCGGCCTTCTGGAGTGATGGCATGTGGAGCGCGGTTAACATGATGTGTGACTGCCGCAAGCTATATGAGTATAAAACCGGATGAAAAGAGGGAAACACATGAAACGAATCCTTGCTTTGGTTCTCGGCCTGGCAATGCTTTCCGCGCTGGCCTCCGGCTGCGCCCCCACAGGGGAGTCTGGCGGTGGACAGAGCAGCCCCGCTGTCAGTACCGGCAGCAATACCTCTTATACCATCGCCACCAACAACTTCGGCGCGGGTGTCTATCCGCTTGATACAAATGCGGCCTATGAGCAGAACGCGGCGGATGCCCTCGGTGTGACTTTGAATGTAACCAACAATGAGTTTACCGCTGACAAGTCGATCACCCAGCTCCAGAACCAACTGGCCTCTGCTCCTGACGGGGTGGCATTTCTGGGCATCTCCGAGACGCTTTTCCCGGTAGCTGCCCAGTATTGCAAAAATGCGGAGACACCGTATGTGTTCTTTGCGTGTGCGCCCAAGGATGAGGATGTGGCTGCCTTTGAGCAGGACGAGTACTATGTGGGAACGGTGGTCTACAGTCCCCAGGGCGAAGGGGCCGGCATTGCGGAGCTGGCGCTGGCCGACGGCTGTAAGACTGCGGTGATCTCCGCCGGCGCTTCCGGCGACTACGCCCACGACCGCCGTATCATCGGCTTTACCGAGGCGTTTGAGGCTGGCGGCGGAGAGGTGCTGTTTGTCTCTCACTCCGCGGATCCCTCTGAAGGAGTGCAGAAGACAAATGATCTCTTGACCGCCTATCCCGATGTGGACTGCGTATATGCGTGCGGCAATGACTACGTGGCGCCGGCCGCGGATGTTGTCAAGTCCCGCGGCCTTGAGGGGTGTAAGATTTACGGCGCTGATATCAGTCCAAATATCTGCCAGCTTATTATGGATGGTGAGGTAGAGGCATGCAGCGGAGGCGTGTTTGCAAGCTGCGGAGTGGCGATTACCCTCCTGGTCAATTACCTGGATGGAAACGTAATCAAGGATTCTGAGGGCAAGGCCCCCTACTTTGACAGCCTGGAGCTGTTCACAGTGACTTCTGACAATGCGGAGGACTTCTACAAGTTCCTGAGTGACGAGGCACTTTCCACCCACACCATCTCCGACGAGGAATATCAGAACCTGCTGGTTCGCAATAATGCCGAGGTAAATTACGACTACTATGTGGACTTTATGGCAAATTACGCTGAAAACGTGTATGCCAAGGTAGAGGCCAACGCGAACAGAGCGTAAATACAGCAGACTGGCCGGGGGGGGGGAGAAGGACCAACCCGGCCAGCCCTGCATGTTCAAAATGGAGCGTGAGATATGAGCTTGTCAATGAAATTTCCGGGAGCCTATTTTCAAGGAAAAGACGCGCTGGAGGAGTTCGCGGAGCATACGATGTGCTACGGACGATCCTTCCTGTTTGTTGGCAGCAAATCCGCCCTGAGGGTATCAAAGGAAAAGCTGGCGCATAGCTTCTCGGGGACTGATGCCCAGATACAGTTTGAGCTCACCTCCGGGGTGCCCTGCGCCTCGGAGATACAGCGGGTGACAAAGCTGGCGGCGGACAGCGGAGCCCAGGTGCTGTGCGCCATCGGCGGCGGTGGAGTGATGGACATTGTGCGTTCCGCCGCGATGGACTTGGGACGGGCTATGGTCATGATTCCAACGGCAGCGGCCTCCGACGCGCCCTGTACCTTTGTCAGCGTGCTTTACTCCGAGAACGGCCAGGAGATTGTGGGGGACCGTATCTTCCACAAGTGCCCGGATCTGGTCTATGTCGATACCACCATTGTGGCCCAGGCTCCGGTGCGTCTGCTGGTGTCCGGCATGGGAGACGCCCTGGCGACCTGGTACGAGATGGAGAGCTGCGCGGGCAGCGGGCATGAAATGTCCAACACGGCAGTGGCCCTGTGCCGGATCTGCCGGGAGCTGATCCTGGAAAATGGGATGTTGGCCCGGCTGGCGGCCGAAAACCATATTGTGATCCCTGCGCTGGAGCGGGTGATCGAGGCCAACTGCTTCCTCTCCGGCATCGGCGGAGTCAATACGGGCTGCTCCGGAGCGCATGGGTTTGGCGACTATCTTTCCTCTCTGCCGGGCGGGCACGACTATATGCACGGCGAGCGGGTGATGGTGGGCCTGGTGATTCAGCTGATCCTGGAGGGGTATCAGGAGCAGGAGATCCGGCGTGTGATCCGTTTCGGGAGAAAGGTGGGTCTGCCGGTCTCTGTGGCTGAGTTGTTCGAGGAGCCGATAGAAGAGCTGGCGCACCGGATCGGTCAGGATACATATAACGACCATTTTGTGTGCCACATGAATTGTGACCACAGCGCCCAGGCCATTGAGGGCGCGGTGCGCATGGCGGTCGCTCTGGCAAAAGAAATGGAACAGGAGGAGCTGCATCTTGAGCGCTGAAATCAAAAATATTACCCAGATCGGCATCGTGACAGGAGATCTGTATGCTATGGTAGATCGCTACCAGAAACTTTATGGGATCGGCCCCTGGGAGATCCGGGACGGAAAAAAAGGTTTCAAGGACGAGGCTGAGGATCTGATGGTATATGGAAAGCGCCAGGACTTCAAGGTGTCTCTGGCGCTGTGCATGGCGGGAAACGTGCAGCTGGAGCTGATTCAGCCGCTGGATGAGTACAGCGACTACGCCAGACACCTGAAGGAGCACGGCGAGGGCCATATTCACCATATCTCCATCCTTACAGATAACCAGGCATTCCGCGAGACTATGGCAGAGCGGGGAATTGCCAGTGTGATGAAGGGACATGTGGCCGGAGTGGAGACGTTTGAGTACTTTGACACCGGACGAGAGCTGGGCGTCAAGGTCGAGATTCACGATCTGGAGAGCTGACGGAGGTTCGGAAGGTCATGTATTACCTGGATAGCGCCAGCATGGATCCCGCCTGGAACCTGGCCCTGGAGCAATTTGTCTTTGACCAGCTGGGCCCCAGAGAGGACTGCTTCATGCTGTGGCAGAACGACCGGACGATTGTGGTGGGCAAATACCAGAATGTTCTGGAGGAGATCAACAGTACCTATGTAAAGGAGCACGGTATTACCGTGGTTCGGCGGCTGTCGGGAGGCGGTGCGGTATATCATGACCGGGGCAATCTGAACTTTACTTTTGTGGCCAGAGATTGTCAGGGCGGAATGATCGACTTCTCGTCCTTTTGCCGGCCGGTGGTCGACGCCCTGCGGGAGATGGGGGTGCCGGCTCAGATCAATGGCCGCAACGACATGACCATCGGGGACAAAAAGTTTTCCGGAAACGCCCAATATCTGCGGCAGGGACGGGTTATGCATCACGGTACCCTGATGTTCGACTCCGATCTGGAGGCGGTGGGCCAGGCACTGGCCGTTCGGCCGGACAAAATTCAGTCCAAGGGACTGAAATCGGTGCGCAGCCGGGTCACCAATATCAAGCCCTATGTAAATGATCCCCAAATGACGGTGGAGGATTTCTGGGCGGCCCTGCGGGAACGAATGTTCCGGTGCTTTTCCATGCGAAAGTATCAGCTCTCACCGCAGGAGCTGGAACAGGTGGAGGAACTGCGGGAGCGGATTTATAGCCAGTGGGAGTGGAACTACGGCCATTCACCGGCTTGCAGCATTCGGAAGGAGCGGCGGGTGGAGGGGTGTGGAACCCTTCAGATTCATATGGATGTGGAGAAGGGGAACATTACCCGGCTTGCCTTCAGGGGGGATTACTTCGCCCGGAAGGACAGCGACGCACTGGCGGAGTACCTTCAGGGAACTCCGCTGGAGGAAGGCGCTCTTCGGCAGGCATTGAAAGACTGGCCGGTGGAGGATTATTTTGTGCGTATGGACCTGGATACCTTTGTGTCTGCTATGCTGCAATAAAGCATTGCGGAAGCGGAAGCCTGAGTTTGCAGAGACTGGATAGAGGTGGTGAAAGCACCCATGAGAGCATATGACCTGACCAAGGAACAGTGGAAACGGGTAAAGCCACTTCTGCCTCCCCCCAGGGCTGATAGACGGGGGCGTCCCCGTAAGAATGACCGCACTATGCTGAACGGCATGCTCTGGGTGGTGCGAAACGGTGCTCATTGGCGGATGCTGCCCCGAAAATATGGGCCGTGGCAATCTGTATACGCCAGATTTGCCAAGTGGCGCAGGGATGGCACCCTGGTAGCGGTGTTGCTTGCACTGTCAGGTGAGAAAACGATAAAGGAAGCTGGTACATCCCGCAGCTAGGATAAGCTCTGGCTGCACATCACGTTTCTGGCAATATTGCTTTCTACTACAATATTAAGAGGTAAGAGGGAACCCTGTCGCTGCGGCGGGGTTCCCTCTTGTTATTGGTAGGGAGGAGGAGAGTGGGGCATTTTGTAATCATAGGCCGGTGTACCGCGCACCTACAGTCTCCCAATCAAAGCGCCTGACCCAGGCGAAAAAGTAATACGCCGAGTAATATCTCGTCCACCGGGGGCTGAGGGAGAAACCACATACCGGTAGCCCTAAGTATCGGACTGTAGGCGTTGGCGTGACAAAGCTCTGGACTAGCTTCACATCGAGGTTGCATCGTGAAGTCTGAGGAAAACGGACACATTCACCTGACCCTTGGGGCCCTTGAAGCTCTGTTATAAAATCGGTAGAACAGCTTTACATCCTTATCCTGCCCACCGAAGTCATTATCTTCTTTGCATTTGAGGCTCCCGGTTCCTCATGGCGTTAAACCTAATGAGCCTGAACTCCTGCTTCATCATCGCCATGACCGGCATCTTCATATTCTGGCTCGGCATCGGTGCGGATCTATCTGTCGGTCTCCTGCCAGATCGGCATTATCAGCGTGGTGTTTGGCATCGCCATCTCGCCGGCGCTGGGGCCCTGCCAGGGGCGGTCAACGGATTCTGTGTCATGCGGCTGAAGATACATCCTATGGTGGCTACCATGACTTATAGCCTATGTATCCTTCAAATCAGAAACCTATTTTGATTTCCCTGATATATTTAAGCGGACCGGCCAGAGAAAGTTCGGCCCCGGCCCATCTGCGCGCTTCTTATGGTCGCGGCCCTCATCATAAGCTGTTTCCAGAGGGACAAGACCTATTTCGGACGGTACAACTACTCAATTGGCGGCAATGAGGGGTTACTCGTCTAGCTGGAGTCAATACCAGGAAGGTACGTATGCTCAGTTCCGTCACTACTGAACTGTTTGTGGCGGTGGTTGCCAATGCCTATGATAACTACCAGAGGCAACCCGTCTTGAATAGAAATAACCTTCCTTATGGGCCGTTACGCCCCTTCATACTTTGGGGCTCAGCTTTTGCGTTTCTGCAAATATTTGCAGGGGCGCAAGGCTCCAACGGCTGCCGTCTGAGAAACGGGCTGGCCTGTTGCTTCTGAGAGAGCGCCGTTTACGTGGCAAACCCGCTGAAAGATCCCAAATTCAATAAATCTTTATGTAATAGGTAATTTTTAGCCAAAAGGAGATGCAGTAAATGCCAATGGCTATATGGGCATGGTTTCGGAGGCTCAATGAAATATTTGGCACAGCGCTTGCATGGGTTATTCGGGCAGGACAGACTGGCTACCAGTTTGCGGCGGAACGGTTGGCATTGGAACCTGGAGAATCCGGGGCGCTTGTGTAACCATTTATTGCGGGCACTTGGAGAGCTGCTGATATCCGAAACCATAAACTTTGAAACTTGTTGCTATGAGGGGGAAGAATTCATGAGTGAATTGAGAGGAGCCTGCATCATCGGGCAGTCGGGAGGCCCCACTGCGGTCATCAATGCCAGCGCGCTCGGGGTGATCCGCACGGCCCTGGACACGGACTGCATCACCCGGGTGCTGGGGGCGGCCAACGGAATCCAGGGCGTCCTGGAGGACCGGCTGTACGATATGGGGCAGGAGGATGCCGGGGAGCTGGAGCTGCTGCGGTACACCCCGTCCTCCGCGCTGGGCTCCTGCCGCTACAAGCTGGCTGATCCCAGCCAGGATGACACCGACTACCGCCGTATTCTCGAGATTTTCCGCAAGTATGATGTGCGCTATTTCTTCTACAACGGCGGCAACGACTCCATGGACACATGCAACAAAATCTCCAAGTACATGCAGTCCGTGGGCTATGCGTGCCGCGTCATCGGCGTGCCCAAGACCATTGACAATGACCTCAACGGCACCGACCACTGCCCGGGCTTCGGCTCCGCAGCCCGGTACATCGCTACCACCTGCATGGAGGTCCAACGGGATACCCATGTGTACGACAACGGAACCATTACCGTTCTGGAGATCATGGGAC
>CDZL01008538.1_pt1 | contig 101716 bp, 86 predicted proteins | sample 557581 | NCBI WGS metagenome assembly CDZL01 (sample SAMEA3182063, study PRJEB8094) | gut metagenome | biome: human; feature: gut; material: Stool; isolation source: human stools | place: Canada | collected 2013-01-29 | reverse complement strand
GTGTAGGACTTGAGGTCTACATCGGACAATAGCATAGTTGCAATCGTTCTTGCATCCACACGATCGGTTTTGGTTTTGCGAAGGCTGAGACTTTTTCGGTACAGGTTGGTGTGCAAAGGATTCATGACATAGACGGCCAGGTCATTGTCAAGAAGAAATCCAAGAATGTTGTAGCTGTAATGTCCGGTAGCCTCAAGTCCTACTTTTATTTTGTCTGACTTTTTGGTACAGTCTCGAATCGTCTGAAGCAGCTGCTTGAAGCCATCCATGTTATTGGGGATGGTAATGCAGTCGGCACGAATCGTTCCGTCCGAGTCGAGAATACAGCAGTCGTGCTTATCCTTGGCAACGTCAATTCCAACACAAACCATTTTGATACCTCCGGCGTATTTATTTCGATGCTGTTCAGGACCACAGACTTCTTTGCTCTTGTAACCTCGTTCTAAATAAACCGTCTGGCGGTATCTAACTGATTAACATTTCAACAAAGAAGCTGTGGTTGGAGCCTCCCAAAAACCGTCTTTGCGGTAGTAACGCCTCACCAATCCACAGCACCCTGAAACTATTGTAGCATTCCGCTGGAGAGCGGTCTATAAATACTACTATTTTATTATACGAGGAATGCTTATTGTCTTATCAACTTGTTATAGCGGAAAAACCATCTGTCGCTATGTCCTATGCAAAAGTCCTTGGCGCAACCAACCGCAGTGACGGTTATCTTGAGGGTAACGGCTATCTTGTCAGCTGGTGTATTGGGCATCTGGTGGAACTTGCGCCGCCGAATGCCTACGGTGAGCGGTATATCAAGTGGAGCGTTGCTGACCTGCCTATCCTGCCGCAGAAGTGGCAGTACCTTGTGTCTGCATCCACAAAGAAGCAGTTCGGCATCCTGCAAGACCTGATGCACCGCCCAGACGTTGAAAGCATTGTCTGCGCGACGGACGCGGGGCGCGAAGGAGAACTGATTTTCCGGCTTGTCTACCAGCAGACCGGGTGCAAAAAGCTCTTTTCTCGCCTGTGGCTTTCCAGCATGGAAGATTCTGCAATCCGGGAGGGCTTTGCGAACCTGAAACCGTCAACTGAATATGATGCCTTGTATCAGGCTGCACTTTGCCGGGAACGTGCCGACTGGATGGTCGGCATTAACTGTTCCCGGCTTTTTTCGTGTCTGTACGGTCAGCCGCTTGCTGTTGGGCGTGTTATGACCCCGGTTCTGGCTATGACAGTAGTTCGGGAGGCTGCAATCGCCGCCTTTGTGCCGCAGAAGTTCTACACCGTAGAACTGGAACTGACCAGCGGATGCACAGCATCCAGCCGCCGCATTTCTGAAAAAGATGCGGCTGAAAATTTGCTTGCGGAGTGCCGAAAGGAGATGATTTCCACGATTCAGAAAGTGGCCCGCAAGGAAAAGTCCGAAAACCCGCCCCTGCTCTATGACCTGACAACGCTCCAGCGAGATGCAAACCGTCTGCTGGGGTACAGCGCACAGCAGACACTGAACTATGTGCAGAGCCTTTATGAGAAGAAACTTACCACTTATCCGCGCACTGATAGCTGCTATATCACCGATGACGATGAGGAAATGCTGGCAGGACTTACGGATGAACTGGAAGAATTTCTCGGCATTGCCGCAGATACAGCGGATTTCGCTGTTCCCCGGACGCGGCGCACAGTCAACCGGGATAAGGTCACAGACCACCACGCTATCCTGCCGACCCGAAGTATGCTGCAAGCCGATCTGGATGCCCTGCCCACAGGTGAACGAAATGTTCTGAAACTCATCATTGCACGGACGCTGATGGCGGTCAGCAAACCCTATCGTTATCTGGAAACGACGCTCACCACCGAATGCGCTGGCGAGGAATTTACTGCCAAGGGCAAAGAGATTTTGGAAGAAGGCTGGAAAGCTGTGGAGCGTAAAGTGCTGGCGGACATTCTGAGCCGAAAGCAGGAATTTACCACACTACCGGCTATGGAAGAAAGCGAATGTGCCATCCTCAGTGCCGAGTTAAAGGAAGGCCACACCTCACCGCCGAAACATTTCACCGAGGACACCCTGCTGCACTCAATGGAAACGGCCAGTGCGGATAGTATGCCGGAGGGTGTGGAACGTCAGGGCATCGGCACGCCGGCAACCAGAGCCGCAACCATCGAAAAGCTGGTGCAGAAAGGCTTTCTGGAACGCAAGGGCGAGAAAAAGACGAAAGTGCTGCTCCCCACCGAAAAGGGCAAAGCCTTTATCACCGTGATGCCCGAAGAAATCCAGTCAGCCGAGATGACCGCCGACTGGGAAACGAAACTGCTGCGCATTGAGCGTGGCGAGATGGAGCCGGAAGAATTTATGGTCGAAATCAAAGATATGATCTCCTCGCTGGTGAACACCACCGAGGCCGTGAAAGGAGCAAATACGCTTATGAAAAATAAAGTGATTGGTGTCTGCCCGAACTGTGGTGCAAATGTAGTCGAGCGTGAAAAGGGCTGGTTCTGCGACAACAAGCCCTGCCGTTTCGTGCTGTGGAAGGATAACGCATTCTTCAAGCGTCTGGGAAAGCGGCTGGATTCCCATGTTGCGGACAAGCTGCTGCGGGATGGTCGAGTGCGCCTGAAGGACTGCAAGAGTGCCAAGGGCAAGACCTATAACGCTACCGTCCTGCTGTCCACCGAAGCTGATGGCCGCAGCAAGTTCAATCTGGAATTTGAGGGTGGCCGCTGATGGAGCAGAAAACGGAAGCCCTCTATCTCATCAATGGGGACAGGTTCCTGCATTTGCGGGAAAATGGCGCAGGTGTCGGCTTTGCCACCTACGACTGCGCCACCGGTGAGCCGCTGGAAAGCGGACAAATCTCCAAGCAGAATCTTCCTCCTGACGGAAGAAACGCGATTTCTGCCGCCCGTAATTGGTATCTGTTTGAACTTTCCAGTGATGACCGCAAGGCAATTCAGGAGGTCAGCTTGCAGCACCTCGATACCATTCCGCAGTCTGGTGTCCGCAGGCGGCGCATCTGGGATGACCCTACAATTTCCAGAGATGATGTTCGCCTTATCAACAGCCACTACGATGACCTCTATCGTGTGCCGAATCATGGTGTAGTGCAGGTTGACCGCTCCGATGGCAGCAGCTACACGGCGCGTGTGGAACATCTGGATGACTACCATTTTGACATGGGAGAGTACGGAAATGTCTATCACATCTGTCAGTTTGGCGAGATGATGGAGCGCAGCGGTTCGACCGCCTATCCTGAAATCCAGACGCAGGACGAGCAAGGCGCATGGGAACTTGGCGGAAAGGGTTATCTTGCCATCCAGAGTTGTGAGGATGGATGGGATTATACCCTCTATCACAGCGATTTTTCCGTGATGGATGGCGGGCAGCTTGATGAACCGGAGCTGACGATTCAGGAGGTGCGCGAAGAAATCCTCGAAGCGCATCACATGGAAAAGGGGCGGCGTGTGCTGAAGGACTATGACCTCATCATGGACAAAGTTGCCGAAGCCGAGGAACTGGGGCTGTCCAATCGTCCTTCTACGTTAGAAAAGCTGGCGGAACTGGCGGGGGCAAAAGAAAAGTGTGATGCCCCGGAATGCAACCCTTTTGGATGTAAGAAAGTGAGGGATGCCCATGAACTTTAACGGCGAGGAATTGATGCTGATGCTGCTCTACAACACCGGCTCACGGCTGGGGTTGATCCAGGAACTGCGGCTTATGCAGTGCTACCTGATGCCGGACGAGACCGCTCTCCGGGAGTTGTCTGAGGGTGTGGTCGAGAAGCTGAAGCTGATGACCGATGAGCAGTTTGCAGAGATCGAATTTCCGATGGACTGATTTTTGCCGCCCGTGGGCGGCATCCATACAAAAAAGTTACAAACCCTAAAAAGTGTGGTCTTGATAGCACAGTTGAATTCATGCTATACTAAAGCTACTTTATCGTTTCAGACTCAAAACAGAAAGCGAGGAAAGCCAATGGACAACGAACGCCGCTCCCCCATCGACCGACTGCTTTTTGCTACCTTCTTGAAGGGCCGTACATCTTCCCGTGACCTGTGGGATGAAAAGGGAGAGATGTCCCCTGAAGATAACCAGAAGATTGTGAACGAGACCAACGAGATCATCAACGATGATTCTACCTACCCGTTTATCAGCTATCTGACCGATCTTCTTGCAAAATCCAAGCCCTCCGATGCCGCTGTCAAAAAGCTGCATGACCTCATCGACCAGATTGCCGCAGCGACCGGGCATGACAGCACCGATATTTTCCGTGTGCTTCTGGCTAAGCTGATTGAAAAGCCCGAAGAACAGCAGACATTTGATAATCTGCTGGAAATGGCTGAAAAGATTGCTGCAAAACACTAAAACAACTTTACATGGAATCCATAGCGAGTGACCTATCTGGTTGCTCGCTTTTTTCTTTACCCTAAAATCGGAAGGAGGAACGCAATGCCAAACAAAACCGAAGAATATCTCGCCCTTGCCCAACGCACGGCAAACGGGCTGACGCGGTATTGGGAACACTGGACGGACTACCTGACTACGGCATCCCGGTTGTACAAGTACAGCTTTGCCGACCAGCTGATGATCTATGCCCAGCGTCCTGATGCGACTGCCTGCGCGGGTTTTGACATCTGGAACAATCGGATGAACCGCTATGTGCGCAGAGGGTCTAAGGGTATCGCCCTGCTCGACCAGTCCAGCAGTGTCCCTCGGCTGCATTATGTCTTTGATGTAAGCGATACCGGGGTTCGGCGCAATTCCCGTGACCCGGAGGTGTGGCAGCTCAACGATGACCTGTTCCAGCCGGTATCGGAAATGCTGGCACGAGAATACGGCATTCACCATGAACGGCTTAGTCAGCAGATTGCAGACATTGCCGGAAAGCTGGCAGAATCCTACTGGGACAACAACAGCACAGACATTCTCGCCATCGTTGACGGGACGTTCCTTATGGATTATGATGAAGCCAGACTGGAACTCCAGTTCAAGAGTGCCGCTGCAATCAGCATCATGTACACCATTTTGGAACGGTGCGGTTTTGAACCAGAGGGTTATTTTGACCGGGACGATTTTCAGGCAATTTACGATTTTTCGACCCTGGATGCTGTCTATGCACTGGGTACGGCGGTCAGCGATTGCAGCCGGGATGTGCTGCGGAATATCGAACGCACCGTCAAAACGACCATTCGCCGCCGCAATGTAGAAAGGAGCCAGCATGAATATGAAGAACAGGAACGTGACCTACTCGACCATCGGGGATTACCAGCTCCCGAACCTAACCTTGAGCCAGCCGCAAAAGCCGCTGGGCCGGTACGGACGGATACGCCGGATGTACCTGATGGAGAATCGCCCGGTGCTGTACAACTCGATGCTGCTGACCGGGAAGCTGCATCCGCACCTGCTGGAAGTGGAGCAGACAGCAGAGAACCAGAAGCAGCAGATGATGATCGAACTGCTGAAGCAGAACCCAGCCCCGGACAAAGCGCAGAACCAACTGATGTGGGTGCAGCACATGAACAGCCTGAAAGCACAGGTGGAAGAAGTGATCCTGATGGAACTGATTTACAGCTGAGTTTTTTCAATCTCAGCATCCCCACCGAAGCCCAGCAAATCGAAATGATCGACCGAGCGGAGAACGAAAAATCGTCCTCCGCTTTTATTTTGTCGCAGTCTGAAATCGAAAACGAGCTGCGCAGGCATGGCTCCGGCTATCAGAACGGTAAGCAGCGAATCACTGAGCTGTATCAGATTCAGCCCGACCGAAAGCTCCGTGCCAAAGCACTTGCAAAGGAGTACGGCATCGGCGGGCATTCCCACGATTATCTGGATGGCAGCAGCGGATTTGTGAACCACGATGGCAAAGGTCTGGAATTTGACCATTACCCGGAACATCAGAAAACCACATTGAGCTGGGCGCAGGTTGAGCGGTATATCGACCTGATGATTCAGTCCGACCGCTATCTGACAGATGAGGAAAAGGAACGGCGTACTGCCAGACAGGAAGCTGAGCGTCAGCTTCCGATGCTGGATGGCACTGTTGCCGCAGAGTACACTGCTCTGAAAGAACAGTATCCCAACACCCTCGTTGGCCTTGAGCTGAACGGTAACTATCTGTTCTATGACAAAGATGCCGTTGCTGTGGAGCGGATTCTGCACACCAATCTTCTGTCACAGGAAAATGCGCTTGGCAAGGTCAAAGTAACCGGCTTTCCGAGTGAGCAGTGGGCAGCAGAATCCAAAAAGCTGTGGGCAGAGGGCAACAATGTCTATCTGGCTGGTTTGAACGAAGATGGCTCCCACCACCAGACAAAATATCTCCGGGAAGCGGATTATCTGCCGATTGGCAGCATCATCAAGCTGGATGACCGGGATTTTCGGGTGGAACACGTTAATTTCACGTTCAAATCCGTTAGCTTGCAGGATATGGAACTGACGAAAAACAGACTGCCCATTTTCCGCAATGAGCATCTGCCGCACATCCGGGAACTGTACGAAGAACAGCAGGATGCAGTCATTGATGTTGTTCCCGAAAAAGAGGTCAGCTATCAGGTCGGCGACGAAGTTGTAGTAGACCTGCCCACCAGAACGATTGAGGGCACCATCGGCTATGTTGGTGAAACCGATGTGCGCATCGACACCAGTGCGCACGGTCATTCTTGGGATAACGAGGTCATCAACCGGCAGCAGTTTGAGGAGGGACTGCGGCAGAAGGAGCCGGATGAGCCTGAACTGACCGATGAGGAACTGGATGAACTGCCGATCTCTGCGGTGATTGATGGCGAAGTTCAGACTTTCCCGGATGCTTCCGCCTTGGATGAAGCCATTAACGCAGAACCTATCCCTGAACCCGCCGGGAACTTCCACATTACAGACGAGCATTTGGGCGAGGGCGGCGCAAAGCAAAAATACAGCCGAAATATTGAAGCGATTCGCACCCTTTTCCAGCTGAAGCAGGAACATCGCGGCGCAACTGCGGAAGAACAGACTGTGCTCTCGCAGTATGTCGGCTGGGGTGGTCTGGCAGATGCTTTTGACCCGGATAAGTCCAACTGGTCAAGCGAGTACACGGAATTGAAAGGCTTGCTTTCGGAGGAAGAATACAAAGCAGCCCGCGGTTCCGTCTTGAACGCTCACTATACCAGTCCTACCGTCATTCATGCCATTTACGATTCTGTGGAACGGATGGGGTTTAAGTCTGGCAATATCTTGGAGCCGAGCATGGGTGTCGGAAACTTCTTTGGAATGCTGCCGGATACCATGCAGGACAGCCGCCTGTATGGTGTGGAGCTGGACAGCATCACCGGGCGCATTGCCGAAAAGCTGTACCCGCAGGCTGACATCACGGTAGCAGGCTTTGAAACCACCGACCGTCGGGATTTCTATGATTTGGCAATCGGCAATGTGCCGTTCGGTCAGTATAAGGTCAATGACAAAGCGTACAACAAGCTGGGATTTTCCATCCACAACTATTTCTTTGCGAAAGCTATCGACCAAGTACGTCCGGGTGGCATCGTGGCTTTTGTCACTTCCCGGTACACGCTGGACAGCCGGGACAGCACTGCCCGCAAGCACATTGCCGAACGTGCTAATTTGCTCGGCGCAATTCGCTTGCCCAACAATGCGTTCAAGGCAAATGCCGGAACGGAAGTCGTTTCCGACATTATCTTTTTGCAAAAACGTGACCGCCCTGCGGATATTGAGCCGCCTTGGGTGCAACTTGGTAAGACAGAAGATGGATTTGCCATCAACCAGTATTTCGTAGACAACCCGGGGATGATTCTGGGCGAACTGACCACCGAAAGCACCCAGTACGGCCATGATCTGACCGTTGCGCCCATTGAGGGTGCAGTGCTGTCTGATCAGCTTGCCGAAGCGGTACAGCATATTGAGGGCTGGTACACGGAAATCGAGGTAGAAACACCAGATATTGCGGACGAAGAAACGGCGGGCAAGGTTCTCCCGGCTGACCCGGACGTAAAGAATTTTTCGTATGCCGTGGTGGACGGTGAGGTGTACTACCGTGAAAATTCGATTATGACGCAAATCGAGTTGTCCGATACTGCCAAAGCCCGTGTCACCGGCATGGTAGAGCTGCGGCAGATCGTAAACCAGCTGATTCAGGAACAGTTGGACGATTACCCGGATTCTGCTGTGCAGGAAACTCAGGCGCGCCTGAACGATGCCTACGATGCGTTTACCAAGAAATATGGTCTGCTAAACGATCGTCGCAATGCGCGGCTGTTTGAGCAGGATTCCTCTTATTATCTGCTCTGCTCTCTGGAAAACCTCGATGAAAAGAAGCAACTCAAAAGCAAGGCAGATATGTTCACGAAGCGGACGATTCGCCCAGAACGAGTTATCACCAGCGTGGACACTCCCAGCGAAGCACTGGCGGTATCGATGGGCGAACATGGCAGAGTAGACTTGCCCTATATGGCAGAACTGCTCGGCACTCCCGGCGAGTACGACCGTATCACCACGGAACTTTCCGGCGTGATCTTCAAAGACCCCAGTGCAGACCCCACTGACCCGGAAGCTGGCTGGCAGATGGCAGACGAGTATCTTTCCGGCGATGTCCGCACAAAACTCCGCATCGCACAACTCGCCGCTGAAACGAACCCAGAATTTGCTGTCAATGTTGACGCACTCACTAAAGCACACCCCAAGGAGCTGGAAGCATCCGAAATTGATGTGCGTCTGGGTGCAACGTGGATTGCCCCTGAAATCATCCAGAAATTCATGCAGGAGGTCTTTCAGGTTCCGTATACGGCAGAATGGCGTGTGCAGGGTAAATCCGCATTGGGTCATGGCGATATTATGTCTACGGAAACCTACGGAACGCACCGTGCCAATGCCTACAAGATTCTGGAAGATACGCTCAACCTCAAAGATGTCCGCATCTATGACACTATTGAGGATGCAGAGGGCAAGCCAAAACGTGTGCTGAATAAAAACGAGACTACCCTCGCCCAGCAGAAACAGCAAGCAATCAAGGATGCTTTTGCAAATTGGATTTGGCAAGACCCCCAGCGGCGTATCTCTCTGGTGAAGCAGTATAACGAATTATTCAACTCCACTCGTCCCCGCGAATACGATGGCTCGCACATTCATTTTGTGGGCATGAACCCTGAAATCACGCTTCGGGAGCATCAGCGCAACGCCATTGCTCATGTGCTTTATGGCGGTAATACGTTACTTGCACACGAAGTGGGTGCGGGCAAGACTTTTGAAATGGCTGCATCCGCAATGGAAGCAAAACGCCTAGGTTTGTGTCAGAAAAGCCTGTTCGTGGTTCCCAACCATCTGACGGAACAGTGGGCATCGGAGTTCCTGCATCTGTACCCAAACGCAAAACTGCTTGTGGCACGGAAAAAGGACTTTGAAACGGCAAATCGAAAAAAATTCTGTGCCAGAATCGCCACCGGCGATTACGATGCCGTTATCATCGGACACAGCCAGTTCGAGCGCATCCCGCTTTCTTTTGAGCGGCAGGAGCGCATTATTCAGGATCAGATTGCGGAAACGCTCTTGGCTATCAACGAGTTGAAAGCCAATGCCGGAGAGAATTTTACCATCAAGCAGATGGAGCGCACCCGCAAAACGCTGGAAGCCAAGCTGGACAAGCTGCGCGCCGACAGCCGCAAGGACGATGTTATCACCTTTGAGCAGCTGGGCGTTGACCGCCTTTTTGTGGACGAGTCGCATTTTTACAAGAACCTTTTCCTCACGACAAAAATGCGCAATGTCGCAGGATTATCTACCAGCGAAGCACAGAAATCTTCGGATATGTTCGGCAAGTGTCGCTATCTGGATGAGATCACCGGCGGGCGCGGCGTAGTGTTTGCGACTGGTACGCCTGTCAGCAATTCCATGACCGAACTGTATACGGTCATGCGCTACTTGCAGTACAGCACCCTCCAGCAGAAGAAGCTGACACACTTTGACTGCTGGGCATCGACCTTTGGCGAAACCACCACCGCCATCGAGCTTGCGCCCGAAGGTACTGGGTATCGCGCCAGAACAAGATTTGCGAAGTTCTTCGACTTGCCCGAATTGATGTCGATGTTCAAAGAAGTAGCAGACATCAAGACTTCCGACCAACTGCATCTGCCTGTGCCGGATGCGAAGTTTGAAACGGTAGTTGTAAAACCGTCCGAGACCCAGAAAGCTATGGTGCAGGAACTGAGCAGACGCGCCGCCGAGATTCACTCCGGCAATGTGGATGCGTCCGTGGATAATATGTTGTGTGTCACCAACGATGGCAGAAAAATCGGTCTGGATGTCCGCCTGATGAACTCCATGCTCCCGGATGACCCGGACAGCAAGTTGAACGTCTGTGTGCGGAACGTCCTGAAGATCCGGGAGGAAGGTAAAGACCAGAAGCTGACGCAGCTTTTGTTCTGCGACCTCTCGACACCCAAAAACGATGGCAATTTCAATGTCTACGATGATATTCGCAAGAAGCTGATTGCCGCCGGGGTGCCAGAAAACGAAATTGAGTTCATCCACAACGCCGACACCGAAGCGAAAAAGGCAGCACTGTTCTCGAAAGTGCGCTCCGGCGATGTGCGCGTCCTGCTGGGCAGCACCGCAAAGATGGGTGCAGGAACCAATGTGCAGCAGCGTCTTGTTGCAGTGCATCATCTGGATGTCGGCTGGAAACCCAGCGACATGACCCAGCGCAACGGTCGCATCATCCGGCAGGGAAACCAGAACCCGGAAGTCAAAGTGTTCAACTACGTTACGGAGGGTACGTTCGATTCGTATTTGTTCCAGACCCTTGAGAACAAACAGCGCTTTATCAGCCAGATTATGACCAGCAAATCCCCGGTACGCTCCTGCGACGATGTGGACGAACAGGCATTGTCCTATGCGGAGATCAAGGCTCTGTGCGCCGGAAACCCTCTGATCAAGGAGAAGATGGATTTGGATGTGCAGGTCGCAAAGCTGAAGGTGCTGAAAGCCGACCACCAGAGCCAGAAGTTCCGTTTGGAGGATAAGCTGCTGACGAAGTTCCCGGCTGAGATTCAGGAGCAGACTGCAAAAATTGCAGCCCTGAAATCGGATGCCGAGATCGCTTCGGCACATCCGCAAAACAAAGAAAACTTCTGTTGCATGGTCATTAAAGGTATGACCTACGACGAGAAAAAGACCGCTGGCGAACGGCTGATTCTCGCCTGCATGGAACTTCCGAACACCGAGGAACAGTTGGTGGGCAGCTATCGCGGCTTTGAACTTTCGCTGCGGTTTGATACCTTCCACAAGGAGCATCAGGCGTTGCTGAAAGGAAAACTGAAATATCCGGTGTCGCTCAGCTCCGACCCGCACGGCAACATTGTCCGTCTGGACAACGCTCTGAGCAGTTTTGCCGACCGCATAACCGCAGCGGAAAACGAACTGGACACCCTGAAACAGCAGCAGGCGGCGGCACAAGTCGAGGTGGCAAAGCCGTTCCCGCAGGAGGAAGAACTGGCGCAGAAATCCGCGCGGCTTGCCGAACTAAATGCCCAGTTGGACGTAGATGAAAAACACCATGAGCCGGAGCAGGACGAGGAAGAAAAGGAAGATGCTCCCCGCCGCTCTGTGCTGGCTGCGTTGGAAGAAAAGGCAGAGAAAGCGGAACCCGTCAAGCCTTTCAAATCCTATCTCGACAAGGACGGTGATGCCCGGTGAAAGAGAAACGGGATGAGGTCATTATCCTGCGCCTGACAAAGACGGAGAAGCACTGCATCTATGAAAAGATGCTGGGCATGGGAATCCGCAGTCTGAGTGCCTATATCCGCAAGATGGCTCTGGATGGGTACTGCCTGCACCTTGACCTGAAGGAACTGCGCCGCATGGCGTATCTGCTCCAGATGTGCAGCAACAACCTCAACCAGTATGCTAAATGCGCTAACGAAAGCGGTCAGGTCTACGCCGCCGATCTGGAGGACTTGCGCACCCGGTTCGATGAGTTGATCTCCATTGGCAAGCAGATTCTTTCCCGGCTGGCTGACCTCTGACCTTGCCCCACGGCTCCAGCTGTGGGGTACATACTGTCTGGCATCGTTGACGGTGCGCAGAATCTTCTATATACTGAACACAGAAAGGCGGTGTCAATAATGAGGTTCATGGTAAAAGTTCTTCTACCCCCTCTTGTGCTGGTGAGTGCGTTTCTGGCTTTGATGCTGCGGTGGACGCTGAATCTGTCTGCTTTCATCCTTGCACTGCCGATGATGTATATTTTCGGCTGTGGACTTTATACGCTGTACTGCCGGGAGTGGACGCAGTTCTTGATCCTGTTGGCAGCAGAGTTCGGTTGTTTCCTGCTCATCACTGCCGGAACGGTTATTGTGGAAGCCGTGGAATGGTTCAGCGGTTGGATTGCAGAACTGTGATGGGCAAAGTTTCTGCATATTGCCCGTATTCACGCATTGATTTTATAAGTTTTGCGATTTATAACCGCAAAACTTATTGATTTCGTATTGAGTTTGCGGTAAACTATCCTAGATAGGAGGCGATTCCGATGATTGACAGACCTTTATATGTAAACCAGATTATGGCATACACCGATACCCCCTTTGTAAAAATCCTGACTGGTGTGCGTCGCTGCGGAAAATCCACGATCTTGAAAATGATTATGGAAAAATTGAAAACTGAGCGGAGCATTCCCGCTGAACGCATTGTCAACTGTCGCTATGATTCGATGGAGTATGCGGATATGACGGCGAAACAGATGTATGCACAGCTCAAAGCGCAGCTCTCCCCGAATGGCAAGACCTATCTTTTTCTTGACGAAGTACAGGAAATCAAAGGTTGGGAAAAGGTCGTCAATTCACTGGCCTCTGACTTTGATGTTGACTTGTATGTTACTGGCTCCAACTCCCATATGATGTCCTCGGAAATTTCAACCTACCTCACGGGACGATATGTTGCTTTCCGCATCTATACGTTGTCTTTCAGCGAATATCTGACATTCAAACAGCAATACGCCACACTCAGCAATCCGAAAGCTGAGCTTGCCAACTATGTTCGTCTGGGCGGTTTTCCCGCCACACACTTGCAGGCATATTCGCAGGACGAAGTTTATACGATCGTCCGGGACATTTATAATTCCACTATTTTCTCTGATATTGTCCGTCGGAATCAAGTCAAGAAAATCGACCAGCTGGAGCGCATCGTCAAATACACGTTTCAAAATGTCGGCAACACGTTTTCTGCCAAGTCGATTGCGGATTACCTGAAATCCGAGCGTCGTGCCATTGACAATGAAACCGTTTACAGCTATCTCGAAAAGCTGGAAAATGCCTATTTGCTGCATCGCTGTTCCCGCTATGATCTGCGCGGCAGGGAAATCTTGAAAACGCAGGAAAAGTTCTACCTGGCAGATACCGCTCTACGATACAGTGTTCTCGGCTATAACGCCGACAGCGTTGCTGCCAGCCTCGAAAACATTGTCTATCTGGAGCTTTGCCGTCGGAGATATACTGTCCAAATCGGAAAAACACCCGATGGCGAAATCGACTTTGTTGCTGTACGCCAAAACGAAAAACTGTATGTTCAGGTTACACAGCAGATCAATTCCATAAGCACAGAAAAGCGCGAGTACGAGCGTCTACTGGAAATCCATGATAATTATCCCAAATATGTTCTCACCACGGATGCTTTTGCAGGTGGCAATTATGAGGGCATCAAAACCATGCACATTGCAGATTTTCTTCTGAGTTCTGAATATTGAACATTTGCTCTTTCTATCAAAATGCCGCCATTGTGCGGCATTTTCTTTTTGCCGGGAGGTGGTAGAACTGGCAGCAACACGATTGATTGCACTGCACAAAAACAAGGGAAAATCCGTTGCGGCCTGCCTGAAAAGCCGCACGGATTATGCACAGAACCCCGACAAGACACAGCAGGGCGAACTGGTCAGCAGTTACGAATGCAGTCCCTTGACGGTCGATGAAGAATTTATGCTCTCCAAACGCCAGTATGAATTGATGACCGGGCGCAGACAGAAAAATGATGTGATTGCCTACCAGATTCGGCAGTCGTTCAAACCCGGAGAAATCACTGCCGAGGAAGCCAACAAGGTCGGTTATGAGCTTGCTATGCGGTTTACAAAAGGCAAGTATGCCTTTATCGTTGCGACCCATACCGACCGGGAACACATTCACAATCACATCATCTACAATTCTACTGCACTGGACAGCACCCGGAAATTCCGGGATTTTTTGTTGTCCGGGCTTGCGGTGCAGCGGTTGAGCGATTTGATTTGTCTGGAACATCAACTCTCCGTCATTGAAATCAAGCCGTATCGGGAACGGCAGAAGCGCACCTTTTATCCGCCCAGAGAAAGTAATCGGGATAAGCTGTGCGCCGTAATCGACAACATCCTGCTGAACGAGAAGCCAACAGACTTTGAAGCCTTTCTTCAAACGCTGGAACAGCAGGGCTATGAGATCAAGCGAGGAAAGCACACTTCCGTCAAAGGCACACGACAGAAACGTTTTATCCGTTTTCGGACACTGGGTGCAGGATACAGCGAAGATGAAATCAAGGCGGTCATTGCCGGAGAAGCCGAACACCGTCCGCATCAGAAGCAGCCGCCAAAAGAGCAGCCGTTCCATCTGTTGGTGGATATTCAGGCAAAACTCTCTGAGGGAAAAAGCGAAGGCTATGCACGGTGGGCAAAACGCTACAATCTGAAAGAGATATCCAAGACCCTGATCTTCCTGCAGGAAAACAAGATCGGCAGCATCGAAGAAATGCAGGAGAGAGTGGATGCGGCAACTGCTCGATACCATGAGTTAGGCGATTCCATCAAGGCCGCAGAGCGGCGCATGGCAGAGATTGCTGTCCTGCGGGCGCACATCATCAACTACGCTAAGACCCGACCTGTGTATGATGCCTACCGTAAGGCTGGGTACAGCAAGAAGTTTCTGGAAGAACATCGGGAGCAGATTACCCTGCACCGGGCAGCAAAAGCCGCTTTTGATGAAGCCGGACTGAAAAAGCTGCCAAAGGTAAAAGAGCTGAATACAGAATACTCCACACTGCTCTTTCAGAAGAAAGCAGCTTATCCGGCCTACCGCAAGGCACGGGATGAGATGCAGGAATTGATGAAAGCACAGAAGAATGTGGAAATGTTTTTCGCAGAAGAAAAGACTACCAAGGAAAACATGCTGGCTCGATAAACAGAGAATGCCGAGGATTCTTCCCATCTTGAGGAGAGTCCTCGGCGTTCTTTTTCGTTATAGAAGCATTTGGCACAAATGCGCAGCCTGCATCCAGCGGATGCAGTACACAAAGGGTTTGGGACTATCCCAACAAGCATTTTGCAACGCAAAAATGGCATTTGTATATACGAATGCCCTGCTTGCCAAGCAAAATGTTCATTTGATAGTAGTAATGTAACGGTTACCCGTCATTAGCAAATTGAACTCCTTCGACTTTTTGTATTGACGAGATTTATTATATGCGGTAGAATTTAAAAAAGCTCTCGCATCGTTTTTTAATTCGTATCATCGTCAATACAATTGTGCCACGCTATAGCACAGCTAGTTCCTATGAGGAAAGACAGCCATGGAATTTTATTATCAATTTCTTTCAGGAAAGGCGCAAAGAACCTACAGATGCATTGAACAGGGGATTAAGAACCAGCGAAAAAACATTTTACTATTAGGGTGTTTTTCCGAGCCATATGCCACTGAGCTTGTTAAATTGGTCAGTTACGACCACCCCGAACTGTTTTATGTGAACTATTCTAAACTGAGTTACTTGCAAGGAACATTGGGTTTTACGTATCAGCCGGACTACGTGTTCCCATTGACACAGATAAAGAGCTTGGAATCCACTTTACAAATTCAGGCCGAAAAGATTTTGGAGGAGATGAAAAACAATCAAATCAGCACTCCATATGCTAAAGTAAGATGGATTCATAATTATCTCATTCGATATGTAAGCTATGATTATAAAAGCCTACAAAATAATAATCCTTCAGCACATTGCATTCAGGGGGTCTTGCAAGAAAACAGTGCGGTATGTGAAGGAATTGCCAAAACATTTTTATATTTATGTGATCAGGAACAAATTCCCGCGGCTTTAGTTGTCGGATCGGCAGATGGCAGTGAAATAGGAGTTAATGACGATATGCTCCATGCGTGGAATCTCGTAAGTCTGGAAGGTTCTTGGTTCCACATTGACCCAACATTTGACCTATGCCAAAGTCAAGCTGTAAAAGCCAATCGATATGATTATTTCTGCCTTTCGGATGAAGAAATGATGCGCGATCATATTTTTGAAAAAAAAGTCGAATGTGTTAGCAATGAAAAAAGCTATTTCTGTCAAACAAGATGTTCAATTAAAAATTCCAGTGAATTACGAACTTATATTCAAAAAAGATTTGCAGCAGGAAAAAGGGTCTTTTACTTTAAAATAGTTGCAGACCTCCGAAAGATGGACAAAGCACTCGACAAAGCAATGATGATTACTCAAGACACACTGACAAATATCGGCTGGGTATATCCTTATCGATACTATTATAATAAATCGCAAGGAATCATTTATATCAATTTAATGAAGTGAGGAAAATATATGGGCAATAGTTTTTTGGAACCAGCTTATCAGGGAATGTCAGGTATGTTGCGTTCTCTTGTGACAAGCAGTTTAGATCGCACCAACGAAGCAAACCGTGCTGTTTGTGAATACCTTCCTTGTTCCGTCAACGCATTTTTCGATTCGGCACATAGCGTGGACAGCACAATTATATCTGGTGGAGACAAGCGTTTACGAACTGAGGCTATCCGGGCGCAAGTCCAAGCATCTATAAGCAATCACATCCCCGTGATAATCTTGCACGAGGGTGATTATCATTTGGAACACATTTTGAGGCAAAATTTTTCTTCCGGAAACCGTTATCGAGAAGTTGGCACATCATCTCCCTGCTTTGAACCCTTTTATGGGCTTACTTCTCTTGAAATCGCCCGTGAAACACTAGAAACTGCTCCTAAAGACTATGAGTTAAAAAGCAATTCACAATTTTATATTGAGGCATTGTGTTCATATCTTGGATATGCGGGCCGACATACCTCATTTAAAATGTTATCGACCTGCCCTCACGCGCAAATGTTTGATAAAGTTGATGACTTAGAGCGTCAGGGGGTTATTTCATCGAGCACAAGTCAAGAACTAAAGGCCAAACTAATGATGGGACAAACAGAATGCTATAAACTCAATAGCTTTTGGGGTAGCTTTCGCATGGAAGCTGATTCTGTGATGTACCATCCTAAAAGCGGCTGTCGCCCAGTTAACATTGTTAGTGCTATAAAAAACCGAGAAATTCTTTGCATTGATATTTCTTCGGTAACAAACCAAATCTTGATGAACACCATATTCTATCAGCTTCGTTTAGCACTACAACATGGCGCATCTTATACATTGGTTGTTGATTCGCTTCCGTTAGCGTCTAATGAAATGTATACCAATTTCATCAAATCGTCAGCTTGTAAAGCACATCGGTTGTTCGTTACAGATGACTTATATGCTATGCTGGGAGGAGACGACAAGCTGTTCTCGGCTCTGGTGGGAAATGCTCATACTGTTATGATTTTTGCACATACTGCAGGCAAAAGCGCAGAAAAATGGTCGGAGTTTCTTGGACAGTATGATAAATATGAACGTTCTTATAGCCAAACGCGAGGCTCCAGCCGTGCTCCTTTTTCAATTTTTTCCAGCTCCAACAACTCCCGGAGTATCAACATCGCCAAAAGCCGGGAATTTATCGTCAAGCCGGAACAGTTGATGAGGATGTCCCAAGGCGAGGCATACATCCGTATGGCAGATGATCGGCAGATTGCTCACCTGATTGTTACAGAATAATGGTGGTGCTTGGGCTGACGACGACAACAGCATGTGGTAAACCGTTATGGATGTTGTTGCAGCCCGGATGAGCAAGACTAACTGCGGGAGTTCACCCGTTTCCGCAGTTAGATCGATGCAGGCCAATTCTAAGGAACAAAGCCTGTAGAATACAACCTGTATGGCACGGTCGGAACTTTCGAGCGTTCAGATGAAAATATTTCAACTTCAATTCCGAGAATTAGTGGAAACAGTCAATTCAAAGCAGTATAATAAAACTATCCCCTATAAAAAACAAAATTTGGGAGGAATCAAAATGGCAAACGGTTCGCTAGCAGTTGGCACAGTCATCAAGACCAAGTACGGCGGCTCCATCAAGGTTGAAAAATATCTTGCTGAAGGCGGTCAAGGTGAAGTGTATGTAGTAGCCTGTAACGGAGGCAAAGAGAAAAAAGCTCTGAAATGGTACAAGACTGCTGCACTAGGTAAGGATCCTCGCGCTTTCTACGAAAATATCGAAGAAAACATCAAGCGTGGCAGCCCGGATAAAGCATTCCTTTGGCCGGAAGATATCACTGAGTGGACAGATGGTACCTTTGGATATGTGATGGGATTACGCCCCAGTAGCTACCATGAGATTACCGAGTTTATGCTGTGCAATGTACGCTTTAAGTCTTTCCGCACTGTAGTAGATGCCGCACTGAGGATTGTTTCGGCATACCGTATTCTGCATAATGCAGGCTACAGCTATCAGGATTTGAACGATGGCAACTTCTTTGTTGATCCCGATACAGGCAAGGTGTTGATCTGTGATAATGATAATGTAGCACCGGATGGCTATGTTACCGGCATTGCGGGAAAACCCGGATATATGGCACCCGAAATCGTTGTAGGCGATGCTTCTCCGAACAGCCTGACCGATCGTTTCTCGATGGCGGTTATTTTGTTCATCCTGTTTACAAATACGCATCCGCTCAAGGGCAAGCGCTATATGAAACCGGCTTTGACCCCTGAAGATGAACGCATCCTGCTCGGCAGTGATCCGCTGTTCATCATGGATCCTGACAATGACGATAATGGTCCCCACCCGGTAGCTCATGCCAACGTTCGGATGATTTGGCCCTGCCTGCCGGATTATGTACAGCAAATTTTCTTGCAGGCATTCAGCCAGAAGGCACTGAAAAAGGCATCTGCGCGACCGAAGGAGCTGGACTGGTTGCGCGTACTTACCCGTTTCCGTAGTGAAATCGTCGCCTGTCCAGCTTGCGGTAATGAGATCTTTACGCAGGATGGCCGTAGCTGCCGCTGCGATGTCTGTCGGAAGCCGCTGAACATCCCGTTCCGTCTGGAACTGGAAGATTACAGCATCCCGGCAGTTCGTAATTCTCGCATTTATCGCTGCCAGCTGGGCATCTGCAATGAAAGTGAAGCACTCGGCCCGGTGGCACAGGTCGTGGAAAAGGCAGACCAGCCGGGCGTGTATGGTCTGCGCAACCGCAGCGGGCGGCGCTGGGATGCGATTACCAGCAAGGGAGTTGCGCGCAAGGTTGGTGCGGATGAGGTCGTCCCCATCAAGGACGGCATCCAGATCAAGATTGATGAAGCCAAATTGGCATTCAAAGCTAATAGCTAAGATGCGTTCGGAATGATAACACGCGGACGTTCTGCCGAAATCGTTTGTGTATCGTATTCCTCTCACACAAAGTACAAGTTTTTTAATTTGACGAAGAATATAAACCCTAGAAATCGTTAAAGAGAAAGGAATCATTATTATGCCTCGTATTGATGAAGTTGGAACCGTACCTCGCAAAGACCTTCATATTTTTTATGTTCTGGATACCTCTGGCAGCATGGCAGACGAAGGAAAAATCGGTATGCTGAACCGTGCCATGGAAGAAACTTTGGATGCTCTGCAGGATGTTGCCAAACATAACGGTGACGCTAATCTGAAGATTGCGGTGATGGAATTCAACACCGGTTGCAAATGGATTACCGATAACGGCCCGGAAAATATGGCCGATTTTGAGTGGGAAGATTTGAAGGCTGGCGGTTTGACCGATATCGGTGACGCTCTGGATGAGCTGAACAATAAGATGAGCACCCATGCATGGCTGAACTCCATGATGGGCGCATTGATGCCGATTATCATCTTTATGACCGATGGTTATGCTACGGATGACTGGGAGAAGAAGCTGGACAAGGTGCGTGAGAACCGCTGGTTCCGCCGTGCGACCAAGATCGGCTTTGCACTGGGTAACGATGCAGATAAGAAGATGATTGCTTCTGTTGTAGGCAACAGCGAGGCCGTTATTCAGACCAATGACTTGGAAGTGTTCAAAAAGTTGATTCGTATCGTTTCTGTTACTTCTTCCATGTTGGTTACTCATCCTGATGCAGATAAGCCTCCAGTAGGCGATATCATCGACAGTGCCGCAGAAGCCGCTGGCGTAGACAAGACGGATATTGTTGAGCATTTGAATCCCGATGAGTACAAGCCTGAGGAGCCGATTGTCGAGGATGAAAAGAAAGCAGGCAATGATGACGGCACTTGGGCTGGCGGTGACGACGAAGAATGGTAAACCGTTAAGGAGCTGCGTATGAACAACATACTTGCATTCCATAAATCGGTACAGGGTTCCAACCACATCGAATGGGGAAGACCGTGCGAAGATGCCTCCGGGTCTTATGCAAACCCGGAAAAACAGTATTATCTGGCAGCGGTTTCAGACGGCCATGGCGCAGATGAATGTTACCGTGCAGACAAAGGTTCAAAGATTGCTGTAGAAATTGCTATCAAAGATTTGCAGGAACTGGCCGAGAAAATGACCCGCACCCCGGAGGTGGAGGCACGATTCTATCAGGATATGCTGAGCAGTCCACGTTATCAGCAGATGACGATGCGCCATCTGACAGACGTTATCCATGCGGAATGGGTGGAATCTGTCCGGCAGGATTTGCAGGATCACCCTCCTACAGAGGCGGAACTTGTTTCCCTTCAGGAAAAGAAAAAAACGAACTACACTGTGTCAGATCGTCCGGAGCAAGTTTACGGGTGTACTCTTATGGCAGCACTGTGGATGCCGAAATGCTTGCTTTTAATTCATCAGGGAGATGGCCGCTGCGACGTGTTTTACACGGATGGCACGGTCGATCAGCCGATTCCCTGGGACAGCCGTTGCGTGGGTACTCGGACGACTTCTCTCTGTGATGACGATGTGGAACCTAGTTTCCGTAACTGCGTGATTGACCTACAGAAGAAGCCTGTCATGGCCTGCTATCTGGGATGCGATGGCGTGGAAGACGCTTACCGGGATTCCGAAGAAAATATGGAAGGCGTTCACACCTTTTATAAGGGCTTGACCTACGAAGTGGTGCATCGCACCCCAGAGCAGTTGAATGAATATCTGGAAGAGATGCTTCCAAAATTCAGCTACAATGGATTGTACAATAATGCTGGCAGTGGCGATGATATATCGGTTGCCGCTATTGTGGATGTTGCTGCTGCCCGGCCTTTTGCTGCGGCTTTTCTGAGGGACACACAAATCTACACTTTGAGAGAAAGTGCTTTCTGGAAGGAGGACGCAGTCCGCTCCAAAATCCGTAAACACGGCATTCTCCAACGTCGTGTGAGTGAAGCAGAAGATGCTGCAAAAAACTCTACAGAAAAGTTAGAAAGGCTCCGGGAACAACGTACAGATTTGGCAGATGACATTGAACGTGCCAAGATTTTTATTGCTAAAGATCGGCAAGATTTGGAACAGCTCAAATTAGAGAAACAGTCTGCCACTTCTGATGTCGAGCAGCTTCGCGATGGAAACGTATTGCAGAATGTAACGTTTCTTCGCCGTCTGATTGCGGCAGGTGATGCCTTTATGACGGAGCTGAAAGACAAATATCACACTAAAGAAGATGAACTTCAGCGCAAGGAGCGTAAATTGCAGGAGTTGCAGCAAAGACTGGAGACTCTGGATGCATCAATTCGGGAACTGAATCAGCAGCAGTCTGACCTAGAGGAAAAACTAAACAAGCAACGCAGGGATTTTGCAGAATATGATGCACAGTTCCGCAACGCACAGGATGCGGCGGCTCAGGCTAAGCGGGCCTTGGATATGCTTTTGAGTGCTCCTCCAGAGGATAATGATTTCCCGGAAGTGCCGCCACCTGCTCCCGTATCTGAGGTTGCTGAGGAAGGTACGCCAGTGGAGGAGCTGTCGTTTAACACGCCTGTGACAGAGACAGGCGAAGATTTCCAGTCATCGGAACCAAGCGTTGAAGAACAATTGGGAAGAATCGATGGTAGCAGCGATTCGGCTACATCTCCTCCAGAGATACGAAGCGAGTCGGAAGGATTCGAGATATACTTTTCCGCTCTTGACTCACAGGACGATTTCTAAATGAAAACTTATGCATTAGGGGCATTTGAACTTTCACAACTCAGAGCATTTGATGACAATGTGGATACCCTGTACGCATCTGCTGATGCAACTCGCTTGCATCAGATTATTCGTATGGCAGTACAGTCGTCCACATTAACGGAAGTTGATCTTTATGAGTTGCGATTGCTTTTACCGCGTATTCTGCCGCAGGAACAGGAAGACGAGGAAGTTGCCCCCGCATCCGCTGCGTCAGAAAAAGAGGATGACTGGAATGAATGGTCTGAGCGTGAATCTCAGCGGTATCGGCAGCGGCGCAGGCTGCTGGAAGAACAGCACGAGCTGCTGCACATGCTGCAGACACTCCAGCACCAACATAAAGAAGAACATCGACCGGTTTTGCTGCATCACAGAGGTCATGGACATCAGCGCTGATGTGGTATTTTCGAAGTAAAGGAATGGATTGTTATGAGTTTTCTGGATCGACTTCGCGGCAACAAAAACAAAACCGAAGAAAAAACACAGACGAAAGCTGAACCCAAGGTCAAAAGTGAGAGCGAAAAGCATGATGATTTTGTAAGACGGCTGAGGGAGCAGACCCGGAGCACACAGCCGCAGCAATCGTCCACCAGTATGGCAAACCGGATGAATAATAAAAAAAGCGGTTCCGGCAGCTCCAGTGATGAGCAGCGGGAACGGGAACGCAAGATCTGGGAAGAGCGCAATCGGCAGCAGCAGAACGCAAAAAAGAAAGGCGAGGACCGTGAGCGCTGAAACAGTGCTTAGGACGGAGGAGTGAATTTATGGCGGAAAACAGCAGAAATGACTTTATGAGCCGAATCAGCGGCAACGGCGAATACCGCAAGCCGCAGTATAGCCAAGCCAATAAATCTTCCATGCAGAAGCGCGCCTCCAGCAGCGCAGGCGAAGCACGGGAACGCTCGCTGCACGGCAGCACACGCTCCAAGGGAAGCAGCCAGTCCCAGACGAAATCGCAGAGCCAGAGCAAGAGCAAAGGCATGTCGCGCTGATGCTGGAGGAAACGGTTGAACAATGAGCGTTGGTAAAACTGTATTGCAGGGCAGTACCGTAGAGAAAAACGGTCTGCCGCCCAGAGCAAGCAATCCTGCCGTAACACTGAAGGGAACATTTCACGGCAGCCGCGCAGCCTTTGACCTGACAGAAGATGTCCTCAGCAAGCATATGATGCTGATTGGCGGGACTGGTTGCGGAAAAAGTACTTTATTTTATCACCTAATTCATCAAATTCGTGCTAAGATGACAGAGCAGGACGTAATGATTATCTTTGATACAAAAGGTGATTATTATAATCGGTTCGCTAAACCCGGCGATGTCGTAATTGGTAACTCGCCGCAGTATTATAAAGACTCTGCTCGATGGAATGTTTTCAAGGAAATTTTAGCAGATGGTTGGGATGATAAGCAAGTGCAGATGAATACCATGGAAATCTGCAAAGCACTGTTCAGCGATAGGCAAAATGCCCAGAACCCTTTTTTCCCAAATGCAGGTCGAGATTTGCTGACCGCCATTATGATGCACATTATTCGAACTAGTCAGGGCGATAAAACGCTTATGAATCAGTTCCTTTTTAACAACGCATTGTGTAACTATCTTGCTAATTCCACCCGAGAAGATATATTAGCCGATCTGGATGAAGAACCCGATATGCGTGCGGTGCAAAGCTATATTTCTGACGATGGCGGTCAATCTCAGGGTGTCTTGTCCGAAATGTATTCTGTTATACGAGACCTATTTCTGGGTGTATTTGCAGAGCACGGAACATTTTCTATTCGTAATTTTGTGCGAAAAAAAGGTGGCCGTGCATTATTTATAGAGTATGATTTGGCAATTGGAAGTGTGTTGACACCTATCTATAAGTTAATGTTTGACCTTGCTTTGAAAGAAGCTCTTGGACGTACAAAATCAGCAGGCAATGTTTACTTGATTTGTGATGAATTCAAATTGTTGCCAAATCTTCAACATATTGATGATGGCGTAAATTTTGGGCGCAGTTTGGGGGTCAAGGTAATCGCTGGGCTGCAGAGCATTGAGCAGTTGACAGAAATCTATGGAGCAAGCCGTGGCAAAAATTTAGCTGCCGGTTTTTCGACGACTATTGCATTTCGTGCAAATGATGTTGTTACCAGAAATTTTGTGTCAGAATTACATGGGAAAAATATTGTACTTGAACAATATCGTACTCTGGACAATCGTTATGTAGAAGAAAAACGTAGCGGCTGTGTGGTTGAAGATTGGGATATGAACACTCTAAAAGTTGGTGAGGCGATTGTTGGTCTCCCATTCGCACCGCCTTTTCGGTTTTATTTTGATATGTACACAGAGTAGTTTACCCGTCAAATAAAAAGGATGTAAATCATGGACGAAAAAGAACGGTGTTCCATAGAAGAACGAATACGAGGAAACTGTGCCGAAAACCGCAGACACATTGATGCCAGCCGGTTTCAGGATAAAGGGCAGACTTCTCGTTCTGTCCAAGTTACTTCCCATAACTTTGATAAGATGATGGATCAACGAGGGCTAACACCAGAGCAGACAAAGCAACTCAAGGAATCATTTCAACCGGGAACCATTGAGGCTCGTCACGGAAAAAAAGGAGAAGCTTTTGTCGTGACATCTGGTGAGAAAAATGCCTCTGGCATATTTGTGTCCAAGGAGTCCTTGGGAAAAACACCGGAAGAACGAATCAATAAAGGCGCACTTCCTCCTTCTAATAATGCCCATTATGAAACCCGGGTCGTGCTGGATCGAAATCAAACACTGCTTAGTGGAAAAATAGCAGCGCAACCGGATTTTGTAGAAAAAGATCCAAGCCATCAGTCGCGTGATGGTGGTGGAGTGCAGACTGTTACAAATGGAGGCTATAAAGGTGGTGCGATCCGGCAGGAAGATTCAAAATATCCGGTTCCTGTCAGGGCATCGGAAAACAACCAGAAGGCAACTGCACAACGTTCATCGATAAAGTCCAAGGGACAGTCGCGATAATTGCGGAGGTACAGGAATGTTTGATTGGCAGAACAGAACAGATCGCAGAGCAAAAAAAGAAGTGGAAACCACTATCCAGAAAGATGAGCGCCGCTTGGCGATGCCTCCTAAGGTAGAGGCCACTATTGTGGTGCAGAAATGCCCTTCCAGTAAAAAACTGTTGGGCGTGCGGATTCAGAAAAAAGAAGATGGATACTGGTACTCCGTGTGGAATTTTCCCCTAGAAGAAAAGCGTGCAAACCATGAAAATTACGATGAGAATAAAATTGAGGGAGCTGTGTATATCGATAAGGACTACAAAGGTTGCCCTTTCTGTGGACAGAAAGGTTTTGTGCAGTGCGGTCAATGCGGAAAGCTCTCCTGCCATGAGGGACAGCGTGCCACGGTTTGCCCTTGGTGCGGAAATTCGATGACCCAATTTGGTGTAGGAAATCTAAAGCTGAACGGTGGAGACCTTTGATTAAGCAACGTTCTGAGAAAGTTTGAGGAAGAAAAATGTTATATCTTTTGCTTATTTTATATTGTGCATGGGCGTTCTATGCAGGGTATCAGTTTCTTAGTGGACGCTCACTTTGGCTAGACGATGATGCCGTACTCAACCGAGTTGTCAAATTGGTTGCTAGCATCGCTGTTGGCTATGTAATCGGAGCATTCTATTTTATCTATCTTATCTGGAAATTTATAACGCATTTGTCATTTTGAGTTTAGAAAAAAATTATGAAAAGATATCAGAGATAATCCAATTATCTCTGATATATCGGAAACACAACTGCGAGGGAAGTCACTGTGGAAAAAAGAGACACAGGGTATAATGAAAAAGATGCCAAAAGCATTCTGAAATATATTTATGAGAATTATGATGGCATAAATGCTTTTAAAATGCGAGGAAAAGCATTAGGCATTTTTATGGACTGCGCTTCCACACCGCATTTACGAAAAGAAATTGCAATTTTGAAAGCACTGGAGGAAAGCGGTAAGCTTCAGGAACTTGCAAACACTTCATCTCTTAGCAAAGCTGACCAACAAAAAATGTTGAATTTGATACGAGACGACCTTGTTTCCAATAAGGCTATGGATGAAGTAACAGTTATACAGTTTCTTCAGACACTAAGTGAAGCGCTAAACTGGACGTATAAATCTTTTCAGAAAGACTGTGCGAATAAAAGCACTGATCTAAAATCTCAGCAAGAGAGGCCGCGAAAAAAAAGTTCAACCCATAAACCGGTAAAAGAAGTTCGTCAGCAACTACAACCACTTCACGAGGTTCCAAAACAGCAACCTACAGAACCGCGGCCCACAAAGCAACCGGTAAAGCAGCAGCCCGCAAAACAGAAAACAGCAAAGCATAATTCATGGCTTTTTCTGTTGCTTCTTGTTGTAATAGGACTTGTTATATGGCTAGCCTCGCAAAAACAGATTCCACGAGATTCGGTCACCTCTGAATCTTCAATAATTAGTTCCTCTACGTTATCTTCTTCCGAAGATACTTCGGAAGCACAGCAAGAGAAAGTTTCCTTAGTACTTCCGAATGTAGTCAATCAGGATAAAGATGCTGCATGTAGAGTATTGGAAGAAAAAGGTATTACGGTAAACATCAGTTATCAGTATGATGCATTTGCAGAAACGGGTACCGTAATCGCACAAAATCCATCTGCTGGAACTGAATGGAATGGTGAGTCTGTAGAACTTGTTATTTGCGACAAGTCCCTAGGTATGGTCACTGTGCCAAATGTAGTAGGTATGTCTCTGCCAGCAGCTAAAGAAACCTTGGAAGAAGCAGGTTTCACAACAAGTGTAAAATTAAGCGGCAATGAAACTGCTGTGGTCAAATCCCAGAAGCCTACGGGTGGCACCGAAGCCGAAAAGGGAAGCAATATCATACTCTCTTATGAAGAGCCAGCAGTTTCCGAAAATCAAACCAGAACAGAAACTTCCGGTACCAGTAATAGTTCTGCTTCTCATTCTGCTCCTACGCCAGCTACATCTCCTGCTGAAACTCAGCAGCAGTCAGTTCAACCAGCACAGACGGTATCTGCCTACATTAGTTCGTGTAATAAGAGCATTGTCCAATTTGTTACAAGTGGTGGCGAAGTAACCGTATATGTCGAATTCATCTATCCTGGTGGAGAGCCTTCCGGCCGTTTTTCTTTGGGTACTTTTACTGATGGTTCCCACGAATTTTCTCCAGGCGTATCGATTGCAGATCCGCAAGGCACATATCAAGTTCACTTGTATGATGCTAACAGCAACCTGTTGGCATCTTCCAGCTTTACAAATTAACAGAGGTGTGATAATATTACTATATCCATATGCTCACGGTGACACATTTATTTTTTGATGGTGGAGGCATTAAATTATGAAAGACAGAAAATGGAATCTGCCCAAGCACTATGCGGTAATTAGTGCAGAGGAGATGCAAACTATCGATGGTGGTATTGGCCCAACGACGCTTGAAGATGGTAAATATTCAGATTACGAAACTGCTGGTTCTATCACAGTTATGCTGGAGGACTGGTTCAACCGTATTTTTCAGCCTAGCTATTCAGACCGTCAGACAATCAACAAGACATTTGCCGGCATTGGCGTTTTTCAAACGATTGTTAATGCTTTGAATCCAACGGCCATCGCTAAAGCAATAAATATTGCCCCTGTTTTTACGGGGATTTTTGATGCTCTGGGAAAAATTGGTATGTCTCGCGTTTGATTGTATGGTTTTATAAAAGCAAAAAGAGGCGGTCACTTCCTATAAGGGGGCGGCCGCCTTTTTGACAAAAGGAATAAGGTGACCCTATGGAAGATTACAATCAGCAGGACGCGAAAAGCGTTCTGGAGTATATTTATAGGAACTACGGAAAAACCGTATTTCAGGAAAAGGGAAAAGCAAGGGCGTATTTTAATGATCTCGCTCCACAGTTGAGCAAGGATCGGAATATGTTGAAGGTCTTGGACGAAATCGGTGTATTGCAAGATCTGTGCTCGGTAAATTCTGATGACCGGGATAGGCAAAAGAAAGCGCTCAGAATAGCAGAAGAAAAAGTCACGAAGAATACACCGCTGGATGATAAATATGTGATTTCTTTTTTCCAAACCCTAAGTGAAGTGTTTGGCTGGAAGTACCAGTCTTTTCTGGCGGATCGGACGAACGAATTATTGGTGCAACAAGAAAATCCGCCAAAAGAACCCGAACCAGTCATTATAAAAAAATCAAAAACAGCCCCTGCTACACCGGTGGATCCATATCAAACTCCGCCAATGATGCCGAACCAAAAGAAACAGCCTCCGGTCGGAAAAACACCCAAGAAAAAATCCCCCGGATGGTTTGTAGTCCTGGTTTTGCTGATTGTTGTAGGTGCTTTCAGCTTGGGAAAAAGCTCCCAGAGCAGCGGGAAAACTTTGCCAGAGAGTCCGACAGCATCGATTTCTGAGAAAACACCAGTCATTGAATCGGGAATAGAATCTGAGGCTGAAACAGAGCCAGCAGATACGGCAAAGAAGGAGCTATCGCAGGAGGCAAAATTTCCCATTGTATCGGAAACGACTAGCGATGAAGTTTTGAACCCCAATGAAACATATCAGAAAATTTTTGTTGAAGCGAGCGGAAGTTCTGCTCAACTAAGACTTATGACCTATCGAGAGGGCGAATGGGTTCAAGAACTGAGCACAACCGCTGCAATCGGCTCAAATGGCATCACATACAATAAAACAGAAGGCGACCATATGACACCGGCTGGAACCTTCCCACTTGCGTTTGTGTTTTCAGATATAGCACAGGATACGAAGATGCCTTTTGTGAGAATTGATGACAACAGTGTGTGGGTATGCGACCCTAATTCGAGTTTTTACAATACACTGCAATCGAAGCATAACCCATTGCGTGATTGGTCTGACAACAAAGGCAGCACGGAGAAAATGTATGTGAAGTTTTCCAAAAAGTCCTCGTCTGCCTGTATTTATTTTGAGTTCAATGGAGATGGGCAGACACAGTACAGTGCGGAAAATTACAACGGTGGCTCCGCATTGTTTTTGGATGGTGTAGGTGCTAATGGAAATATGTACTCTGGATACGGGGACATTAAAATAGCCGGAAATGATATGAATAAATTACTAAAACTACTTGATCCCAGTATGAATCCAACCATTACGATAGAACCTGCTTGAATTCAAGAGCCGAAATGACTGTAGTTCGCATTCGCCGTTAATTACAAGAGCTTGTCTCATAAAAATATCTCGTCGTAAAGTTTGATATTCGCTTCAGTAACATCAGCAAAATAGAATTATTAAAAATGTAGTGAAATCTGTGCAAATGCGAACTTGTAGAGGCCACTCGTAAATCGAATAGTAACAAAAGAAAGAGCATCATAACTTCATCGGTTTTTGATTCTGATGAAAGGTGATGCCCTTTCTTTTTCGTAGAATGTTTTAAAAATTACTGCGTATTAACATCTTGGAATCGGTTGTTGTATTTTGCAATAGTTCTATTCCATCAGTTTATAATATATACTGTTTTTCTTTACATACAACGGGTTTGTGTTCAAAGAAACCAATGTCACACTTGCAATGAAACGGCCCTATGAACTGCTGCTTCATCTTGCGCCCACAGTTCGGACAGATACGCTTGCTTGCTCCCATGTTATATCACTGGAGCTTTGAAAGGATTTCTTCAGCAGTCATGCCACTGGCCAACAGCTTCTTCAGCACATCTTCTGCTTCGCCCTTCTTGGCTTCTTCTGTTGCCTTTGCTTCAGCAGCAGCTTTCTTGTTCTCTGCCTTAGCCAGTTCCTTAGTGGCAGTTTTTAATTCGGCTTTCTTGGCCTTGAGCTGAGTTTTCAAATCGTTAATGTTTGCAGTTAGTGCAGCAACCTCGGATTCGATTTTCTCCTTTTCTGTGGCCTTTTCTGCAACGACTGCTGCATAATCAACGGTAGCTTTTACGGTACGAGTCTTGTTCTTGCTTCCCTTGGGTCTTGCCATAATAATGTCCTCCTATGCGATGGAATGATTTGATACTTATAAGTATATTTCCGAGTAGTAGAAATTGCAATAGTCAGCCATTGCTGTTTTCAGTATAAACATCATTCTTCTCACCATTCCCAAAAGTCGTCGCAAGTGTACGTCTAAAAGGATTATAATTTTTTCTTTTCTACGGTATAATGAGCGCAAGTTTTACGGCAGAGGAGGCTTTTCGGTGAAAAATGTCTTGGATACGATAACATCTTACCGCGAAGCTCGGCACTGGTCGAATTATGATTTGGCATCTCATGCCGGAATCAAACCAACAACAATTTCCACATGGTACAGCAAAAATATTATGCCCACCTTACCTACGCTTGTAAAAGTTTGCGACGCATTCGGAATCACACTGACAGAGTTTTTCTCTGTTGTGGAATCCGGCGAACGGGAACCTGTGGTGCTTACCCATGAACAGGCAGAAATGCTTGAAAAATGGTCGGCACTACGCCCGGAGCAGAAAGAAGCTGTCGTTCATCTGCTGAGTACCATGCCGTAAACTTGTGTATTCTCTCTTTTATCATGGATAGCAACAGGGATTTTCCCTTTTACTATCATGGAGGATTGCACCGTGCATTCTCCATGCTCCGCCCCATAACATTGCCATAATCGACAAAGGAAAGGACGAAGAAAAACTATGAAAAGAAGATTGATTGAGTACGAACCCAGTCCCGGCGGGCAACCGACCCGCCGCGAACGAATGTCTGCCTGCACTCTGACCCCTTGGTGTGGCGATTGGTTGCTGCGCCGTTTGGTCGGAGGGCTGGCTTATGTACTTTGACCCTTACGCCGCTGGTTATAGAATCCAGAAATTACGCAAAGCACACGGACTGACACAAGAAGAAGCCGCAATCAAACTGAACATTAGTGATCGGCACATGAGAAGTCTGGAAAAAGGCACTTATGCACCGCTGGACTTGTTTGTTGAGATTGCCGTACATTTTGATGTCACTCTGGATTACCTCATTCTTGGGAAAGTTGAAACGAAAACTGAGCTGGCACTCAGTAAAAAAATCAATGACCAGAAGCAGGCTATGAAATCGTTGAAGGAACAGCTTCTAGCATTTGCAATGGAGATTGAGGTCGAATAACAAATCTACGGGAAGTCGGAGAGTGTTCTCCGGCTTCTTTTTTGTTGTCAAAAATCAAACGTGTCTATGTGAAATCGGAAGGAAAGCTTCCGGTTTTGCTACTTTTTGCAGGTGAAAAAGCCCAAAAAGCGGAAGGAATGCATCCTAAAAAGGCAATCAGTTTTCAGGTACACTATGGTCACAGCAAGGGCAACACCCCAGACGGGGAGGAGCCCAAAACTGGAAGCCGTACCTTGAAAACTGAATATCATTCCCTCGGACAAAATAATGAAACTTCCGTAACTCGCGGCCCGGTCATAACGAAGACGGGGTGGCTGAAGAAGCCAATGTGGAGTGTGGGTGCAATTCCCCGCTTACCGAGGTGTATTCCAAATCCAACGGGGGTCGAGGACAAATAGGTTGGAAAAACTTAAAGCAAAACTTCAAAGCCCACCACCGGGATTCTTCTAAACCTTGGCGGTGGGCTTTTTCCATACCGAACACTCACCCATACGAAACGGAGGAAATGATGATGAGCCGTAATTTTACTCGCCAGCCCGATGAATCGACCCTGACCACCCTCTGCCCGCACTGCCTGAGTGCTTTCCGCAATGCGCGCGGCATCCGTGTCCGCCGTGCTGACCCCTACCAGCTCACCAAGGAACCCTGCACCTACTGCCAGACCCGTTTTGGCTACGACTACTACATCCAGCCCGCCAGCCCGAAAGCCACCTATTTTAAGAAAGGCCGGTTCGATGATGAAATTGACTGCGCTTAAGATTGACCCTGAGTTTCAGGGCAAGATTCCACCGCTGAATGCAGAGGAAGAACACATCTTAGAGCAGAACATGATTCAGGAGCGGCGGCTTTTGAACCCTCTTATCATCTGGAACGGCTACATACTGGATGGACATTCCCGGTATCGCATTCTCAAAAATCACCCAGAGATTGCTTTTGAGGTGAAAGAAATCCAGTTGCCTGACCGCTACGCTGCTTTGGCATGGATTTGTCAGAATCAGTTGGGGCGCAGAAATCTTGACCCGGAACGTCGAAAATTCTTGATGGGAAAAGCCTATGAGAATGAAAAGCTCTCCATTGGCGCACCCATTGGAAATCAAAACGGCCTAAAACAATGTGTTCAAAATGAACACATTGAATTGGCTTCCAGAACGTGCGAAAAAATCGCAAAACGAAACGGTGTTGCTCCTTCTACTGTACGGAGAGCTGAAAGATACGCCAAAGGGGTAGACGCAGCCGAAACTGCTGTTCCCGGTGCAATGGAGGAAATATTGTCAGGGCATATCAAGGCAACCGATGCCGAGATCACCGCTCTGGCTAAAATGCCAAAAGAAGAAATCCCGGCAATCATCGAAGAACTGCGCAAACCCAAACAGGAGCGGCAGGCAAAAAGCAAACCACCGAAGCCCGAAAAGGTCGATGCCGATGATGTGCCAGTGTCCAGCAAAGTCCATACCGAGGGCGAGATCACCCCCGTAATCAATTCGCCCCCGGATTTCAAAAGGAGTATCCAAGGTCAAAAACGATGTCTTACAGACGAAGAACGAAAGCGTCTCCAAAAATCCATTGATAACCGCCACCATAAAACGACCGTTGCGAACGGCTCGATTATGATGTGCGAAGTTCAGGGCGCAAAGGAGGATTTTATCCGCCGCTGGAATCTTGTATTCAAAGACTATCCCGATGTTTTCGAGGACAACGGTTGCCGAAGTGCCATTCTTTCTCTGATTGATGATACTTTGGCCTATCTTCAGACGATAAAGGAGAGAGTGCTATGATGATTTCTAATCTGAACCTTGCCAATCTGCCCGAATGTGTTTGCGAGATGCGCTACATTGACAGCGCACTCCTGACCCCCTGCGCTGAATATCAGCGTGTGCTGCGTACCAGAAAAGTGGCGGAGATTTCTGCCACCTTCTCGGAGTATGTTGCCAATGAACCGAAGGTCAGCTACCGTGATGGACGTTACCATGTTTTTGATGGTCAGAACACCATCGAAGCGCGTGTTGCCTGCAACGGTGGTCGTGACCTCCCGATTCTCTGCAAGGTCTTTCACGGCCTTTCCAAAAAGGATGAAGCCCTTTTGTTTGCTGTTCAGACTGGCATTTCCACTGATTTGACCGCAGGTGAACGGCTCCGTGCTGACATTGTTGCAGAAGATGAAGATGCCTGTGCATTCGTTGCAGCCACTGAAGCAACCGGTGCTACTTTTGCACTGGATGGCATCCGGGCCGAGTGGAAAATCTACTGCATCCGTTCCGCCTATTATATTTACAAGAACTATGGCTCTGACATCTATCAGGAAGCCCTGAAAATCATCGTGGAGGCATGGTGGGGCGATTCCGATTCGTTCCTGTCTGGCATCCTCCATGGCGTTACCCGCTTTGTGGCAATGTACCGCGATGAATACAGCCGGGAACGGCTGATTATGCGGCTTGGTTCCGTCCACCCCAAGACCATCACCAAAAATGCACGAAAGGACACCGGCAATATCGCAGACCGCCACATGAAGCAGATTCTGGAAATTTACAACGGCTCCAGCCGTTCTTTGAGCCTTCCTGTCAAGCGTTAATCTTCTCTGCCTTTATCGGCATACTCCTTTCCCTGCACAAGCCGCTTCAGGGGTGTGGCGGCTTGTGCTACATATTGTAAAGGGGGCTTGATCGTATCATACCAAAAGAATGGAAATATCTCCGCGGGGACATTTACTTTGCAGACATGGAGCCGCATATCGGCTCTGAGCAGGGCGGCACACGCCCGGTGGTCGTTCTGCAAAACGATGTTGGAAACCGTTATGCTCCCACATTGATTGTGGCAACGGTGACTTCACGCATCGCAAAAAAAGCAGACCAGCCAACACACGTTCTAATCGACCAAAATCCAGCGTTTTCAACGCCCTCTATGGTTCAGGCAGAACAGATATTCACGATAGACAAAAGCCGCGTACAACGCTTTCTGGGGCGAATCACGCCATCTGAAATGTATCGCATCGAAGCAGCCGTTATCAACAGTTTGGATTTGAATGGAGGTTGAGAATGCTCGATAACAAGATTTCACACTCTCATTCCCCTGCTGTTCCTCCCGATTTCTTCAGTACGGATGCAACCGCACTAAAAATGGTAGCAATTTTATTTGACAACGGGCTGATTACTGCCGACACCTATCATCAGGTCATTAGCAGATATTCTACCTAATGTCAAGGATGTCGTTCGCTCTGGCGACATCCTACATATTTTCCCTGCGATTCTCTATACTACGGGCAAAGGAGGCACAGCGTATGAACATCACACAGAGAATGTATTTCGGGCAATCCCCATTAGATAAAGACCGCGACCGCCGCATTGCCTTTTACGGGCGTGTTTCCACTCAGCATGAAGCACAGGTCGATGCACTCGGAAATCAGATGCAGTGGTACGACGATCAGCTTCGGTATCATCCCAACTGGCAGGTCATAAACCGCTATATTGATGAGGGTATCACCGGCACCTCTGCCAAAAAGCGTCCTGCGTTTATGCAGATGATTTCCGATGCCAAACGCGGCAAATTTGACCTAATCGTCACCCGTGAGGTCTGCCGCTTTGCCCGCAACACTGTCGATACCCTTCAGCTTACCCGCGAACTTCGCAATTTCGGCGTTGAAGTTTTCTTTGTATCGGACAACATTTGGACAATGGACGGTGATGGCGAGCTTCGTCTTTCCATCATGGCAACGATGGCACAGGAGGAAAGCCGCAAGATTTCTGAGCGCGTTCTCGCCGGTCAGAAAATCAGTCGGCAGAAAGGTGTCCTTTACGGCAGTGGCAACATCATCGGCTATGACCGCGACAACGCAAAGCGTACATACGTTATCAACGAAGAACAGGCTGCCACCATTCGGATGGTTTTCACGCTCTACTCTCAAGGCTACGGAGAAAAGGCTATCGTCAATGAACTTTCTCGGCTGGGCTGCAAGGATGGGCATGGAAATGTCAGTTGGTCTTGCACCAAAATCAGCCGCATTCTTCGCAACGCAACGTATATGGGCTATATCTGCTACAACAAGTCCAAAGTCAACAACTATCTGGAGAAGAAGCGCATCAATAACCTTGATGAAGATTCTTTCGTCTATGTAAAGGGCAACTTTGAACCCATTGTATCAGAAAGTCTTTGGCACGAATGTGAACGCATCCGCAAATCCCGTATTTCAAGCCTGCGCCTTCCTGATGGAGAAACACGGCGTAAGGGTACAAAAACCACCAAGAATTTGTGGGTATCCAAACTTCGCTGCCGCTGTGGTTCTTCGTACCGCATCTTCAAATGGCGCAAGCTAAAAGATGGTACTCCCGTCTTTGGCTACCAGTGCAATATGCGCACGGTCAACCCGACCCGCTCCTTTGTTCTGGAGCATAGTCTGACCGACCAGCTCAGTTGCGATGCCATTTCTGTTCCCGAATGGAAGCTCGACCTGATGGCAAAAAAGATTTTTGAAAAGGTCTGGGGCAATCAGAACAAGGCTATCCTCCTTGCCTGCCAGATGATTGAAGGCTGCAAAAGCGGAAAACCCACTACGCTGATATCCGCAGCACCGATTCAGAGCAAGATTGAAAAAATCAAGAATCGCAAGATGAACTATGCTGCAATGCGCGCCGATGGTGAACTGGGGCGGGAAGAATATCAGGCGCTTTGCAAACAGGCTGACGATGAGATCAACCGTCTGGAACAGGATTTGAAATCCATTGCTCCCGAACCCGATTCCGCAGCTGTTTCCGCCAACATGAAAGCCCTCCATGATTTTCTTGAGCAAAAGCTCGATGTTCGCGGTGCCTGTCTTGCCCCGGAACTGATTGAACAGTTCGTTGAGGTCGTCACTCCAATCAGTGATTACACCTACCGCTGGAAGCTCAACACTGGGAGCAAGAAAGAAAAGCATGAACGCGCCGACTTGATGGCTGTCACCGGCAAGCCTGTTCTCACCTTTACCATCGACTTTGAGACCGCCAAGAAGTATCGTGAGGCAAACAAGATGCCGCATCAGTTCCGCCGCGCCGCATGGTCTGACCTTACTGTGGAGGTCTACCTGTGATGTTTCCACTGCATCGAATTGTTTTCAATCTGCTTCACGCCTTACATGAGCATAAAACGAAGCCCGCCGTCAAAATTGACAGTGGGCTTCATTTTATGCTCGATTTTTAACGGAGATGCGTTGTAAAATTACTTCGCTCTCGGTTTTTTAATAGCAGCCTGAGCAGCAGCCAGACGGGCGATAGGCACACGGAAGGGAGAGCAGCTGACGTAGTCCAGACCGACGTTGTGGCAGAACTCCACGCTCGTGGGATCGCCGCCGTGCTCGCCGCAGATGCCCAGACCCAGATCGGGGCGGGTCTCACGGCCGTCGTGGGCAGCCATCTTGACCAGCTTGCCGACACCGATCTGATCCAGATGCTGGAACGGATCGCTCTCGTAGATCTTGTTCTCGTAGTATGCGCCCAGGAACTTGGCAGCGTCATCACGGCTGAAGCCGAAGGTCATCTGGGTCAGGTCGTTGGTGCCGAAGCTGAAGAACTCAGCCTCCTTGGCGATCTCGCCGGCAGTCAGGGCTGCGCGGGGGATCTCGATCATGGTACCGACCTGATACTTCATGTCAACGCCAGCAGCAGCGATCAGCTCGTCAGCAACCTTGACGACAACGTCCTTGACGAACTTCAGCTCCTTGACCTCGCCGACCAGCGGGATCATGATGTGCGGGGTGATCACATGGCCGGTCTCAGCAGAGACGTTCAGAGCAGCCTTGATCACAGCACGGGTCTGCATAGCAGCGATCTCAGGGTAGGTAACAGCCAGACGGCAGCCACGGTGACCCATCATGGGGTTGAACTCGTGCAGAGAAGCAACCACGTTCTTCAGGTCTTCGTAGGTCATGCCCATGTCGGCAGCCAGTTCCTTGATGTCCTCATCCTTGGTGGGCAGGAACTCGTGCAGGGGCGGGTCCAGATAACGGATGGTCATCGGGCGCTCACCCATGATGCGGTACATAGCCTCGAAGTCGCCCTGCTGGAACGGCTCAACCTTGGCCAGAGCAGCCTCGCGCTCTTCCACGGTGCGTGCGCAGATCATCTCGCGGACAGCCTTGATGCGGTCCTCAGCGAAGAACATGTGCTCGGTACGGCACAGGCCGATGCCCTCAGCACCCAGATCCACTGCCTGCTGTGCGTCACGCGGGTTATCAGCGTTGGTCATGACCAGCAGCTGACGTGCTGCGTCTGCCCAGCCCATGAAGCGGTTGAAGTTCTTGTTGCCGGTAGCGGCCACGGTAGCGACCTGCTCGCCGTAGATGTTGCCGGTGGAGCCATCGATGGAGATCCAGTCGCCCTCGACGAACTTGTGGCCGTTGATCTCGAAGGTCTTTGCCTCCTCATCGATCTTGACCTCGTTGTCGTTGCCGCAACCGGAGACACAGCAGGTGCCCATACCACGGGCAACAACGGCTGCGTGGCTGGTCATGCCGCCGCGGACAGTCAGAATGCCCTGAGAGACCTGCATACCCACGATATCCTCGGGGCTGGTCTCCAGACGCACCAGAACGACCTTCTTCATCTTGCCGGACTTGACCATCTCCTCTGCCTCTTCAGCAGTAAAGACGATCTGGCCGCAGGCAGAACCGGGAGAAGCTGCCAGACCCTTGCCGACGACCTCTGCAGCCTTCAGGGCAGCAGCGTCGAACTGGGGATGCAGCAGGGTATCCAGCTGCTTGGGCTCCACGCGCAGGACAGCCTCCTGCTCGGTGATCATGCCCTCGTCCACCAGATCGCAGGCGATCTGCAGAGCAGCCTGTGCGGTACGCTTGCCGTTACGGGTCTGCAGCATATACAGGTGGCCGTCCTCAATGGTGAACTCCATATCCTGCATATCGCGGAAGTAGTTCTCCAGACGGGTAGCGATCTCGACAAACTGATCGTACACCTCAGGCATCTGATCCTTCAGGTGGCTGATGGGAGAAGGAGTGCGCACGCCGGCAACAACGTCCTCGCCCTGTGCATTGATCAGGTACTCGCCCATCAGCTTCTTAGCGCCGGTGGCGGGGTCACGGGTGAAAGCAACGCCGGTGCCGGAACGGTCGCCGGAGTTACCAAAGGCCATCTGCTGCACGTTGACAGCGGTGCCCCACTCGTAGGGGATCTCGTTCATCTTACGGTAGACGTTTGCACGGGGGTTATCCCAGCTGCGGAACACGGCCTTGACAGCCTCGATCAGCTGATCACGGGGATCCTGCGGGAAGGGACGGCCTTCGTTCTCCTCGTAGATCTTCTTGAAGGTGCCGACCAGTTCCTTCAGGTCGTCAGCAGTCAGGTCCACGTCGTTCTTGACGCCCTTGGCTTCCTTCATCTTGTCGATCTCGACCTCGAACAGGCTCTTCGGGACCATCATAACGACGTCGGCGAACATCTGCACAAAGCGGCGGTAGCAGTCGTATGCAAAGCGGGTGTTGCCGGTCTTTTTAGCCAGACCCTCAACAGCCTCGTCGTTCAGGCCCAGGTTCAGGATGGTGTCCATCATACCGGGCATGGACTGACGTGCGCCGGAACGGACGGAGACCAGCAGGGGGTTGGTGTTGTCACCGAACTTCTTGCCGGTGATCTTCTCCAAGCCCTTGAGGTGCTCAAAGATGTCAGCAGTGATTTCGTCATTGATCTGACGGCCGTCTGCGTAATACTGGGTGCAGGCGTCGGTAGTGATGGTGAAGCCCTGCGGCACCGGCATACCGGCTGCGGTCATCTCGGCCAGACCGGCACCCTTGCCGCCCAGCGTGTTCTTCATGGTGACCTTGTCACCGCCGAAAGCTTCATTGCCTTCGCTGAAGTAGTACAGATACTTTTTGCTCATGCGTTGTTTACCTCCCATTCGTGACCGGCGGCCTGGCAGCCGCGGTCTCATCGTTTGCCTTGTCTTGAACGTACGATGAACATTGTTTTATGAATGCTAAACTATTATACCAGAAAATCCATTCCTTTCCACCATGCAAAATCCCGAATTTGTCTGTTATTTTTTATGCAAATCCCTTGAAATTTGCTAAGTTTTAAGGTAGTATAGAATGGGAGAAAGTTCGAGAGGTTTTTTGTTTGTACACGCGATTTCTCGTCCTGTTGGATACAACTTTCTATCCCTGTAACTTTTTCATTTTTATTTTGTCGGAACAAAGCTTTCCGCAGCGGAGATGCTGGGCGGACAGGCAACAATTTTCCGGTCGCCTTTCCTGTCTCTCTTCCGCCGCGCGCTTTGGTGGGAAGGGAGATTTTTTCATGCAGAATTCCATTTCTGAACAGGCCCGCGCCGCAGCTCTGGCACAGCTGGACGCCGCCGAGGCTGCCCGCGAGGACATCCTTGTGCAGCACATTGCAAACGGCGTGGTCATTGACAGCCGCACCGTGCAGATCGACCCGGAGGTGGTCATTGCTCCGGGTGCTGTGATCCTTGCGGGCACCATCCTGCGGGGCAAGACGGTCATCGGCGCAGGCTGCGTCATCGGCCCCAACACCCTCATCGAGGACAGCACCGTGGACGAGGGCACCACCGTGAACGCCAGCCAGATCTACGGCAGCCACATCGGCCCCCACAACAACATCGGCCCCTTCACCCATGTGCGGGTGAACACCGTCACCGACTACGGCGTGCATCTGGGCGCCTATGTGGAGACCAAGAACTCCAACTTTGCCCGCGGCAACACCGTGAGCCACCTGACCTACATCGGCGACAGCGATGTGGGCAAGTACTGCAACTTCGGCTGCGGCACCGTCACCTGCAACTACGACGGCAAGGATAAGTTCCGCACCCAGATCGGCGATTACTGCTTCATCGGCTGCAACACCAACCTTGTGGCTCCGGTCAAGGTGGGCGATGGCGCCTACACCGCCGCCGGCAGCACCATCACCAAGGATGTGCCCGCACAGGCATTGGGCATTGCCCGGGAGCGCCAGACCAATCTGGACGGCTGGGCAGAGCCCAAGATGGAAGCCTACATCGCCAAAAAGCAGAAGCTGGAAAACGAGCAGAGCAAGTAAACCTCTGCCGGAAGGGAGCTGTGCATGAAGTCTGAAAGCTTTCGCAAGCAGGCGCTGAGCCTTGTCCTTTTCTTCGCGGCTGTTGCCGCCGTGTTCGCCCTGACCCGCCTGCGCAGCGACCCGGCCAAAAAACAGGCGGAGTTCGTGGTGCAGCAGCTGCTCTCCTGCTCCTCTGCCGTAGAGCAGGCCGTGGATGCCGCCGCGCCCGCCGGCAGTGAACCGGGGCTTGCCGCAGCGGACACCGATGGGCTGTACGCCTTTCTTCAGGCGCAGCTGGGCGATGCCATGACAGCCGACTGCCTGAACAAAATCATGGCGAACCGTCTGCCCACCCGCATCACCGCGCTGGCAGGGCAGTCCGGCGACAAGCTGGTGCCCGCTGACCTCACCCTGAAAAAGCGCGCCGGGGCAGAAAACTGCTACGACTTTTCCGCCGCCCTGCTGACCGCCACGGACAGCACCGCCGCCGCGCAGGTGTCCGGCACCATCACCATGGTGAAGGAGGACGGCCGCTGGAAGGCCTCTGCCATCACGCTGAACCTGTAATATAATGTTTTTCTGCCCCTGTGCCCTGCGGCATGGGGGCATTTTTTGCTTATAATGTATATCTTTTTGCGCGCGCGTATGTTATACTTAGATGTTGTATCACACTATTATCAGGAAAAGGTATTATCATATCATGAATGAAAACGATATCTGGCTCATTGCAGGGCTGGGCAACCCCGAAGCAAAGTACGATGGCACCCGCCACAACGCCGGTTTTGCCGCGCTGGACGCGCTGGCCGACAAGTGGAACATCTCTGTGGGCAAAACCAAGTTCCAAGGCCTGTGGGGACAGGGCGAGGTGGACGGCCACAAGGTGGTGCTGCTTAAGCCCCTGACCTACATGAACCTCTCCGGCGATTCCATCGCCCCTATGGCGGGCTTTTTCAAGATCCCTGCCGACCATGTGCTGGTGCTGTGCGATGACATCACCCAAGCCCCCGGCAAGCTGCGCATCCGCCCCTCCGGCTCTGCTGGCGGGCATAACGGCCTGAAGAGCATCATTGCCCGGCTGGGCGGGGAGAACTTCCCCCGCATCCGCATCGGCATCGGCGCAAAGCCCCACCCGGACTACGACCTTGCCGCATGGGTGCTGGGCAAGTTCCCGCCCGAGGACGCCAAGGCCATCGCCGACCGCTACGCCGACCTTGAAGCCGCCGCAAAGCTTATCATGGACGGTAAACTCAGTCTGGCGCAGAGCAAGTATAACGGGTAAGCGGGACGAACCCTCTCAGTCGCCTGACGGCGACAGCTCCCCCGAAGGGACGCCAATCCGCTCACCTCAGCATCTGCCGTTCCCGGTCACGCCCCCACTCGTGAAAATGCGTTTGGAGCGCTCCGCAGAGCTTGTCGGGGCAAAGCCCCTCCATCTGCTAGCGCAGACCGCTCTGCCGCTTAAAAGCCCCACTGGGGCTTTCATTGCTACGCTGCGCTCCGCAAACGCGGTCGCTCCAAACGCGAAATTATAAATAATTCTTCCGCTGAAAATATCCAGAGCGCAACGACGACCGCCGCCAGTGGCGGAAACAGGGAGGAGTTGTTGGGGCAGCGGCCAGCAAGACGCAAGTGCCGCCCAAGGCACGCTGCGGATGCTGGGTGCCGCAACCCGATAAGCGGAGGATATTCAAAATCGTTATTCTCCCGCATCCTGACAGGAAAGGAGGTTTTTCCATGTACGAAGCCTTACTCAAGGCCACCCCGGAATATCAGAAGGTCGCCGCAAGCTTTGGCTCTGCAGGGCCGGCGGCGCTGTTCGGTCTGCCGCCCGCAGGCCGGGCGCTGCTGTATGCCGCACTGCAAAAAGACCTTGGCCGGGTGCTCTGCATCGTGACCCCCGGCGAGGCCGAGGCCACCCACTTTGCGGACGACCTCAAGGCGCTGGGGCTTACTGCTGCGGTGTTCCCCCCGCGCGACTTTATGCTGCGCCCGGTGGAGGGTGCAGGCCGCGAGTACGAGTACCGCCGCCTTTCGGTGCTGGGCGCACTGGCGGGCGGGCGGCTGCAGGCTGTCTGCGTGCCCGCCGAAGCGCTTTTGCAGTACACCGTGCCCCGGGCTGAGTTCATCCAGAATACCCTCACCTTAAAGCCCGGCATGGTGTATAACCGCGAAGCACTGGTAGCGCGGCTGTTTGCCGCCGGGTATGTGCGGCGCAGTCAGGTGGACGGCCCGGGGCAGTTCAGTGTGCGCGGCGATATCGTGGATATCTACGCGCCGGATATGCGTCAGCCCGCCCGCGTGGAGTACTGGGACGACGAGATCGACTCCATGTCCTCCTTTGACCTGCTGACCCAGCGGCGGGACGGCGCACTGGAAAAAATCTACCTCTCCCCTGCCCGCGAGGTGCTGTTCGGCAGCACCGCCGAGACCGCCGAAGCGCTGCGCGATGCCATCAAAAAGGCGCGCGGCAAGCACCGCACCGCGCTGGAAAAGGCCACCGAAGCCGATCTTTCCCAGCTGGATTCCTGCCTGATGCCGGAGGCCATGGATAAATATTACGGCATCCGCTACCCCGCCCCCGCCACGCTGCTGGACCATCTGGACGCGCCGCTGTTCATTCTGGATGAAGTTGGCGGCATCCGGGATGCCCAAAAGGCCACTGAGTTCCGCCGCAGCGAGGAGCTGACCGGACTGCTGGAGGAGGGCGTGCTCTGCCCCGGGCTGGATGTGCTGTACCAGACCATGGACGATCTTGTCATTGCCGCCCAGAACCACAGCACCCTGCTGTGCGAGAACTTTCTGCGCGGGATGAACGAGTTCAAACTGAAAGACCTCATCAACGCCGAGGCCTTTGCCGCCCCCAACTGGAACGGCGTCCTTGCCTCCCTGCGGGAGGACTTAGACCCGCTCATCGCCCAAGGCTATGCCGTCACCCTGTTTGCCGGTACACCTAAGGGCGCAGCCGCCCTGACCCGTGACCTTGCTGACAAGGGCTACGCCGTGAGCATGAGCCGGGATGTGCGCCCCGCCAAGGGCATTTTACAGGTGCTGCCCGGGCATCTGACCGCCGGGTGCACCTTTCCCTTTGCCCACACGGCAGTGCTTTCCAGCCGCCGTCACGGGCTGGACGAGGAAGCCGCCGCCGAAGCCAAAAAGCGCAAGAAGAACAAAAACGCCCTGTCCAGCCTTTCGGACATCAAGCCCGGGGACTATGTGGTGCACCAGAGCCACGGCATCGGGATGTACGCCGGTATCCAGCGGCTGGAGGTGCAGGGCGCTACCAAGGACTACCTCAAGGTGCAGTATTCCGGCTCGGATGTGCTGTATGTGCCGGTGACCCAGCTGGATCTGCTCAGCCGCTACACCGCCCCCGGCGATGAGGAAAAGGTAAAGCTGGCAAAGCTGGGCGGCACCGAGTGGCAGCGCACCCGCGCCAAGGTGAAAAAGGCCACCGAGGAGATGGCGCAGGAGCTGATCGAGCTTTACGCTCGCCGCCGTCAGGCCACGGGCTATGCCTTCCCGCCGGACGGCGACTGGCAGCGGGACTTTGAGACCCGCTTTGACTACGATGAAACCGACGACCAGCTGCACGCCACCGCCGAGATCAAGCAGGACATGGAAAAGGGTTACCCCATGGATCGTCTGCTCTGCGGCGATGTGGGCGTGGGCAAGACCGAAGTGGCGCTGCGCGCCGCCTTCAAGTGCATCATGGGCGGCAAGCAATGCGCCCTGCTGGCACCCACCACCCTGCTGGCGTGGCAGCACTACAACACCCTGCTCTCCCGCATGGAGGCTTTTCCGGTGAAGATCGGGATGCTGTCCCGCTTCCGCACCGCCAAGCAGCAGAAGGAGACCCTGCGCGGCTTACAGGCCGGCAGCGTGGATATCGTGGTGGGCACACACCGGCTGCTGTCCAAAGATGTGAAGTTCCACGACCTCGGCCTTGTCATCATTGATGAGGAACAGCGTTTCGGCGTGAAGCACAAGGAAAAGCTGAAGGAAAACTTCATCGGGGTAGATATGCTCACCCTGTCGGCCACCCCCATCCCCCGCACATTGAACATGGCAATGAGCGGCATCCGGGATCTTTCCACCATCGAGCAGCCGCCCATCGAGCGGCAGCCGGTGGAGACCTTTGTGCTGGAATATAACGATGTTATCCTTGCCGAAGCCATGAAGAAGGAGCTTGCCCGGGGCGGGCAGGTGTACTACCTGCACAACCGGGTGGACAACATTGAAGCCTGCGCCGCCCATGTCAGCCAGATGGTGCCGGGCGCGCGGGTAGGCATTGCCCACGGCAAGATGACCGAAGAAGAGCTGAACCCCGTGTGGCAGCACCTGCTGAACGGCGAGATCGATATTCTGGTCTGCACCACCCTCATCGAGACCGGCATTGATGTGCGCAACTGCAACACCCTCATCATTGAGGACGCCGACCGCATGGGTCTGGCGCAGCTGTACCAGATCCGCGGGCGGGTGGGGCGCTCCGGCCGCAAAGCCTACGCCTACTTCACCTTCCGCCGGGACAAGACCCTGACTGATATCGCCCAGAAGCGGCTTTCCGCCATCCGGGAGTTTACCGCTTTCGGCTCCGGCTTCCGCATCGCCATGCGGGATCTGCAGATCCGCGGCGCGGGCAGTCTGCTGGGGCACAGCCAGCACGGCCACATGGAAGCCGTGGGCTACGACCTCTACGTCAAAATGCTGGGACAGGCCATTGCCCGGGCACGGGGCGAGCCTGTCCAGCGGGACAAGAGCGATTGTCTTGTGGACCTGCGGGTGGACGCCTTCATCCCGGAAAAGTATATCCCGGACGGCGCGGGGCGCATCGAAGCTTACAAGCGCATTGCCGCCATCCAGACCCCGGAGGACGCCGCCGATGTGCTGGACGAGCTCATTGACCGCTACGGTGACCCGCCGCCCTCAGTGAGTGATCTGGTCAACGTCTCCCTCGTCCGCGTGCAGGCCGCCGCCGTGGGCGTGTACGAGGTGACCCAGAAGAAGGACACCCTCGTGCTGAACCTGGAAACGCTGGAACTTGCCATGATCCGCGGCCTGCTGCAGGCTTTCAATGGCCGTGTCACCGCCAGAGCGGGCAGCAAACCCTATCTCTCGGTGGTATTGCAGCCGGACGAAAAGCCGCTGGAACTGCTGCAAAGCATCCTGAAAGCCATGGATGCCATTTTGAACAACAAGGAGCCAAACCAATGAAAAAGAAACTGCTTGCGCTGGTATGCGCACTTGCACTGACCGTCAGCCTTGTAGGCTGTGTATTCTCCACCCCGGACACCGTGGGCAAGATCGGCGATTTTGAGGTGACCAGCGGCTTATATCTGCTGGCGCAGTACGATGCCTATCAGCAGGCTGCACAGCTGGCAGGCTCTGAGCAGGACGCCAGCAAGGTAAAGTCCTTCCTTAAGGCCACCATCACCACCGATGCCGACACCGGCGAGACCGCCGTGGTAAGCGATTATGTGGCGCAAAAGACGCTGGAGACCCTGCAGACCCTTGCCGCTGTGGATGCCCGCTTTACCGAGCTGGGCGGCGAGCTGACCGAGGAGCAGAAGTCCGCCGCCGACAGCTACGCCCAGCAGCTGATGGATAACTACGGCGACACCTACACCGCCAACGGCATCGGGCTGGAGACTTTGAAGCTGTTCCAGCAGCTGCAGTACAAGCACACCCTGCTGCTGGATCTTGTCTACGGCAAGGACGGCGAGACCCCTGTGGAGGACGGCGAGCTGACCGAGCATCTGGACAGCACCATGTACGAGATCGGCTTTATCACCGTGCCGCTGTACAACACCAGCACCTTCGCCTTTGCCAGCGATGACCAGAAGGCCGAGATGCTCTCCCTTGCCCAGAAGGCTGCGGACAGCTACAACGCCGCCGCCCCGGAGGACGCCTCCAGCCAGCTGACCGCCTTTAACAGCATCGCAAGCAGCGCACTGACCGATATTTGCGCCGTGCTGGACGCCGAGGTTCCCTCCACCAGCACCCTGCAGACCGACCTGCTGGGCGAAAGCGACCTGACCGACGCCTTTACGCAGGAGGGTGCAGCCGATACCCTGCGCGGCCTTGCCTACGGGCAGGCAGCCGCCATCCAGTACACCGGCTACGCCATAATGCTGGCCGTCCGTCTGGATCCGCTGAGTGTTTCCACGCTGGATGCTCTGCGCAGCCAGATTTTGAGCGACATGAAGGGCGAGGAGCTGAACGATGCCCTTGCCGCCTACGGTGCCCAGCTGGACAGCACCCTGAGCAGCTCTGCCATGAGCAAGCTGCCCGCTTCCAAGATCGTAAACGCCACCAGCGCCAACAGCTGATAACTGCATAAAAATTGCAAAAACGGGTTCGAGATTTTTCCTGACCCCGTTTTTTATAGCGCTATAAAACAGACCCGGCAGGCCTTTTGGGCTTGCCGGGTCTGTTTTTGATTGGAGCAGTGGGGCAGGGACACAGCACTGTCAGGCCTTACTTCTCGTTCTCATAGCTGAAGACAGCGTAGGGGTAGAAGATGTTGGCGTCCAGATAGCCTGCCCAGCGGCCGGGCTTACGGGTGTAGTAGCCGATGGGGATATCGCCCCGGATGACGCCCTTGACCAGGATCAGCATGTGGCGGAGGTACTCCACGCTGAAGGGGTTCAGGTTCTCCCAGTGGCCCGTCAGCAGCTCATAGTCCACATCCTCGTTCCGCAGCAGCACCTCTGCCATGAAGTGCTCCAGACCCGGCAGATAGGTGTCGGTGGCAGCCTCCATCATAAACAGATCGCCGGAGCCAACAGCGTCACCGGTAAAGATGTAGTCCTTGTAGAAGAACACCACAGAGCCCTTGGTGTGGCCCGGCACATCCACCACTTCCAGCTCCTCAGAGCCGATGCGGACCGTGTCGCCGTCCACGATGTTCACCAGCTTCAGGTCCTCGGCGGTGAGGCCGAAGAACTTCTGCATGCTGGAGAGCAGGCCCTCCTGGTCATCGGGGTGGATGTAGGTGCGGCGGACCTTGCCGGACTTCAGCAGGGAGGGAATGCCCAGAATGTGGTCGCCGTGCTTGTGGGTCAGCAGGATATCCAGCTCTGCGTCAGGGTTGGTCAGCACGTTCTCCCGCAGGTAGGCGTAGAGGTCTGCTGCGCCGGAGCCGCCCATGGCGGTGTCAATGATCAGGGCTTCCTTGCCCAGATCCATTACCCACAGGGTGTCCATGCCAAAGTCCATGACACGGGTGATGTTGTACTTCACCGGGTAGTGGCTGAACATCATGTTGGGGTTCAGCTTGCCGTGCTGGGTCCGGGTCAGGGACTGGGTAAACATCCAGTTATAGGGAGTGCCGATGCTGTACACACGCTCCCATACCTTGTGGGGCTCCGGCATGGAACCGGCGGTAAAGCCCTCGTACTTCACGCAGGAGCAGCCGGCATCCTTCAGGGCCTGCACAGCCTTGGCAGTCTCGGCCTCCGGCATCTCCGGGTCATCCTTGCAGTGGTAGGCCCACACAGGGGTGTTCTTGATGGCCTCAAAGGCACCGGGGACGGTGTACCACTGGGCAGGCACCATGCCGCACATGGGGATGGCTGCGGCAAAGTAGTAGGGGTAGCTCAGGATCATGTTCCAGACACCGGTGCCGCCCATGGACATACCCTCGATGTAAATGCGGTCCGGGTCAATGCGGTGGGCAGCCACATAGCTGTCGATGGCAGACTTCAGGGCCGTAACGGTGTCCGGGTCGGTCCAGTTCTTGCCGGGGCACTGGGGTGCAAACAGGTAGGTGGGGTTCTTCCGGATCATTTCGTCAGAAATGTAGAAGGTAGCACCGTCGTTGGCGGTAAGCTGGGTGCCGTTGGGACCTACGCCGTCCTCGCCGTGGAGGAAAACGATCAGGGGCAGGCGCCCCTTTAGGGTCGGGGCGTAACGGCGGGGATTGTAGGCGTAGTACTCCACCCCGGCAGCACTGCCCGCCTTAAAACGCTTGGCCAGCTCTGCCCGGTCGGGGCTGTCCACCTTGACCAGACAATTCTGGTCGGCGTCCGCTGCAAAGGCAATGCCGCTGGTACCCAGCACACTGGCAACAGCCGCAAAGGCAGCAGTGTTACGCATAAAATCACGTCTGCTCAGTTCCATAGTTTCTTCTCCTTTTGGGGCCAAAAAATAAATACGGATTGTGAATACTGTACGAAACTTCCTCACCATATAAGATGAGAGCTGTCACCAATACATTAATATATCAAAAAAGTGCTGTCAAGAATGTGTCAAAATCTTTGGAGAAGGCTCTAAGCCAGGCTGTCGGGGTTTGTCAAAAATGACGAAAATCATCCTACCAAAAACCACCGTCCATCCCGGACGGCGGTGCAAAGTACCAGTGGTAATGCGACCACAGCCCGGGGCGTTTGTATACCGGGGTGAGCACGATTTCAAATGGCCTCCGCGTGCGCTCTAGCCATCTTCAGCGGAAAATATATTTTTATATTTGCAATTCTGGAAAATCTGCGGATTTTCCAGAATTGCCTTCTCACGGGAGGGATTGCAACGGCAGACGGCATTTCCTGCAACAGCTCCTTTTGTGAAAATGCGTTTGGAGCGCTCCGCAGAACGCGCCAAAGGCGCTTTATTTTACCACCCTTGCAAACTCTGCGGCAAGGGCGGCGTTCACCGAGCGGACGGCGTTGGCGTCCGGCTTGATGGCGGTGCGGTCGTAGGTGAACAGGCCGTTCACCTCGTCCTCCACGTCAGTCAGCTGGGTGTACACCAGCGCCGAAAGCCCCTTTTGCAGCTGCGGCAGCACCGTGCCCAACTGCAATTTTTTGTACCGAGCGGTCAGCTCCTCCCGGCTTTTGGCCGTGCCGTAGCCGTAGGTCTTGCGGGGCGGCTCGTGCCCCGGCATAGGCCATGCAATACCGCCGTACTCGCTCAGCGCCACGGTACGGGTCTGCGGGCGCACCCGCAGGGGGTAGAAGTAGTTGTGCAGGGAGTACACATCCCCGCCGCCCTGATCGTACCAGCCGCTGGCTTCGTCCACAAGGCGGGTATCGTCCAGCGCGCGGATGGTCTGCACTGCCCCGGCGGCATCGTACTGCCCCCAGCCCTCGTTAAAGGGCACCCAGCAGCCCACGCAGGGGTGGCAGCGCAGCGCCTGCACCGTATCTTCCAGCTCCCGGCGGTATTCTTCCCGGCTGCTTTCGCTGCCCCGGCTCAGCAGCCCCCACAGGGGCGCTTTGTCCGGCAGGCGGCGCATAAGCGGCTGCAAAACATTGGTCAGGTAGGTGACGAACCACAGGTTATACTTACTGCCGCCGTTGACCATATCCTGCCAGACCACAAGTCCCAGCCTGTCGCAGTGGTAGTACCAGCGTTGCGGCTCAATCTTTGCGTGCTTGCGCAGCAGGTTGTAGCCCAGCGCCTTTACCTCGCTCAGTTCCCGCTCCACCGCCGCATCCGAGGGCGGGGTGTACAGTCCCTCCGGCCAGTAGCCCTGATCCAGCAGGCCGTTGAGCAGGATGGGTTTATCGTTCAGGCAAAATCGCAGCACGCCCCTTGCGTCCGGTGCGCAGCTCCACTTGCGCAGGGCAAAGTAGCTGTGCACGGTGTCGAACTGTTCTTCCTCTCCCTGCGTGGTGCCCACGGTCAGGTCGTACAAAAAGGGCGTGTCCGGGCTCCACGGGAAGAAATACTCGTCCGCAATATGCAGCGTCACCTCACCGTCCTGGCCGGCCTCATCACTGCCCCAGTCCTCGGCAATGGTCACACCCCCGGCGCGCACCACCGCCCACAGGTTCACCGCGCCGCCGGGTGCAGAGGTATGGGCTTTCACGGTCACGGTGCGGGCATCATAGTCCGGCGTAACGGTGAGAGACTGGATGTAATTTTCCGGCACGCGCTCCAGCCAGACCGTCTGCCAGATGCCGCTCTGGGCGGGATAGAACATCCCGCCGGGCTGCAAAGTCTGCTTGCCCCGCGCCTGTGTGCCGTGGCCGGTGGGGTCCTGCACCGCCACCCACAGGCTGTTGCGGCCTGTGCCGTTGAGCTGCGCGGTGATATCCAGCGTAAAGGGCCAGTAGCCGCCCCGGTGGCCGCCCACCAGATGGCCGTTCACCTGCACGGCGCAGGCGTAGTCCACTGCGCCGAAATGCAGCAGCACCCTGCCGCCCGTCCCGGCGGGCGGCGCAAAATATCGGTGGTAGTGCAGCCACTGCCCGGGCTGCAATGTGCGCCCCACCCCGGAGGCGCGGCACTCCGGCGCGTAGGGCACTAAGATCTCGCCATCCCAGCCCGCCGGGCGCTGTGCCGAGGCGGTGATGGCGTACTGCCACAGGCCGTTCAGGTTCTCGTAGCTGTCCCGGCGCATGGCCGGGCGGGGATATTCCGTCAGAGGGTGCATACACTCACCAGCCTTTTCTACTCGTTTGCTCCATTCTAGCACAGCCCGGGGCATTTGTATACCGTGGAGCGGACGATTTTGAATGGTCGCCGCGTGCGCTTTGGCCATCTTCAGCGGAAAATTATTTTTATATTTGCAATTCTGGAAAATCTGCGGATTTTCCAGAATTGCTTCTTCATGGGAGTAAAAAAGAGCCGCCGCACGGCGGCATGGCTGTGCGGCGGCTTTGTGAGAAGGCGGAAAATTGTTTAGTTCTCGGCCAGATTACCGGTATAAAGCTGGTAATACTTGCCCTTTTTGGCGATCAGCTCGTCGTGGCTGCCGCGCTCGATGATGCGGCCCTGTTCCAGCACCACGATGCAGTCTGCATTGCGGACGGTGGACAGGCGGTGCGCGATGACAAAGCTGGTGCGGCCATACATCAGGCCGTCCATGCCGCGCTGCACCAGTGCCTCGGTGCGGGTATCGATGGAGGAGGTCGCCTCGTCCAGAATCAGCACCGGGGGATCCGCCACGGCTGCGCGGGCAATGGCCAGCAGCTGGCGCTGTCCCTGCGAGAGGTTGGCGCCATCGCCGGTCAGCATGGTGTTGTAGCCCTCCGGCAGGCGCTTGATAAAGCCATCGGCGTTGGCAAGGCGGGCGGCGGCGATGCACTCCTCATCGCTGGCCTCCAGCCGGCCGTAGCGGATGTTCTCCATCACCGTGCCGGTGAACAGGTGGGTGTCCTGCAGCACGATGCCCAGCGAGCGGCGCAGGTCGGCTTTTTTGATCTTATGGATGTTGATGCCGTCGTAGCGGATCTTGCCCTCCTGAATATCGTAGAAGCGGTTGATCAGGTTGGTGATGGTGGTCTTGCCCGCACCGGTAGAGCCGACAAAGGCGATCTTCTGCCCCGGACGGCCGTACAGGTTGATGTCGTGCAGCACCGTCTTTTCTGGCACATAGCCAAAGTCCACGTCCGTAAAGGTAATATCGCCCGCCAGCTTGTGGTAGGTAACGGTGCCGTCGTGGTGGGGGTGCTTCCACGCCCAGATGCCGGTGCGCTCGTTCGTCTCCACCAGCTGGTCGTTGCGGTCGTACTTGGCGTTCACCAGCGTCACATAGCCCTCGTCGGTCTCGCTGGGCTCGTCCATCATCTTGAAGATACGCTCGGCACCAGCCAGTGCCATGATGACGCTGTTGGCCTGCATCGACACCTGACTGATGGGCATATTGAAGCCCTTGTTCAGGCTGAGGAAGGCCACCACGGTGCCAAGGGTCATGCCGCCAACGCCGCCCACAGCCATGGCTGCACCAACCAGTGCGCAGATGGCGTAACTGATGTTGCCCAACTGGGCGTTGACCGGCATCATGATGTTGGAGAAGGCGTTGGCCTGCTTGGCGCTTTCCTTCAGCTGGTCGTTCAGCGCACGGAAGCCGGCAAGGGTCTGCTGCTCGTGGGTGAACACCTTGACCACCTTCTGGCCTTCCATCATCTCCTCGATGTAGCCGTTCACCTTGCCCAGATCCCGCTGCTGCTGGATGAAGTACTTGGAGGAGCTTTTTGCGATCTGCTTGGAACAGAACAGCATCAGCGCCACCATGAGCATGGTAACGATGGTCAGCTGCCAGCTGAGCATACACATACTGAAGAACACCGACACGATGGTGATGACGCTGGATACCAGCTGCGGAATGCTCTGGCTGAGCATCTGGCGCAGGGTATCCACATCGTTGGTGTACACGGACATGATATCGCCGTGGGGATGGGTGTCAAAATACCGGATGGGCAGGCTTTCCATGTGGGTGAACAGCTTGGTGCGCAGATTGCGCAGCGTGCCCTGCGTTACGTTGACCATGATGCGAGCGTTGGCCCATGCGGCCAGAATGCCCACAAGGTAGATGCAGCACATCCGCACCAGTGCACCGGCCAGCGGTGCAAAGCTGGGGTTCTGCTGGCGGGTCATGGGCACGATGTAATCGTCCATCAAAGTCTGCAAGAACAGGCTGGCCTGCACATTGGCCAGCGCACTGACCACGATGCAGACAAGCACAAGGATGCAGTGGGGCAGATAGTTGCGGAACACCTCATCCATGATGCGCTTCAGCAGCTTGCCCGGGTTTTCCACCTTGGGGCGCGGCCCCCGTGCGCCCCGCGGGCCGGGGCCATGTACTTCTTTTACTGCCATTACTGCGCACCTCCCTGCTTGTCAAAATCGCCGCCGCCCTGCGTCTGGCTGTTGTAGACCTCCTGATAGATGGCGTTGGTCGCCAGCAGCTCCGCATGGGTGCCCAGACCGTTGATCTGGCCGTTATCCAGCACCAGAATGCGGTCTGCATCCTGCACCGAGGAGATACGCTGTGCAATGATGATCTTGGTCGTGCCGGGGATCTCTTCCCGGAAGGCCTTGCGGATCTTGGCATCGGTCGCGGTATCCACGGCGCTGGTGGAGTCGTCCAAAATCAGCACTTTGGGCTTGCGCAGCAGGGCGCGGGCGATGGTCAGGCGCTGCTTCTGGCCGCCGGACACGTTGGAGCCGCCCTGCTCGATCCATGTATTGTACTTATCCGGGAAGCGCTGGATGAACTCATCCGCGCAGGCCAGTTTTGCCATGCGGATGCACTCTTCCTCGGTGGCGTTGGCATCGCCCCAGCGGAGGTTATCCAGAATAGTACCGCTGAACAGCACATTCTTCTGCAGCACCATGGAGACCTCGCGGCGCAGAACATCAAGGTTATAATCCCGCACATCCACGCCGCCTACCCGCACGGTGCCGCTCTCGGCATCGTACAGGCGGGGGATCAGCTGTACCAGACTGGACTTTGCGCTGCCGGTGCCGCCGATGATGCCCAGCGTCTCGCCGGGTTGGATGGTAAAGCTGATATCGTTCAGCACCGGCTGACCGCTGCCGTGCTTATACTTGAAGGTAACGTGGTCGAACTGGATGCTGCCGTCTGCCACCTGCTGCACCGGCTGCTTTGCCGGAGGCAGGTCGGTGTGCTCGTCCAGCACCTCCACGATACGCTTGGCAGAAGCGGCGGACATGGCGATCATGACAAAGGCCGTGCTCAGCATCATTAGTGCCATAAGGATGTTCATGATATAGCCGAACAGGGCGTTCAGCTGGCCGGTGGTAATGGCACCGTGCAGCACATACTTTGCGCCGAACCAGCTCAGCGCGATGTTGCAGCCGTATACCGCCACCAGCATAGCGGGGTTATTGAAGCTCAGGCGGCTTTCCGCGTTGACGAACTGCTTGTACAGGCTCTCGCAGGCGGCGGTATATTTTTCGTTTTCGAAGCCCTCGCGCACAAAGCTCTTGACCACGCGGATGGCAGAGACGTTCTCCTGCACCGAGGCATTGAGGTTATCGTAGTTCTTGAACACCCGGTCAAAGATGCGGAAGGTGGGGATCATGATGGCAGCCAGCACCGCCACCAGAAAGGCCATTGCCACCACGAACACCAGCGACAGCGGGCCGCCGATGACCACAGCCATGAACATTGCAAACACCAGATGCACCGGGGCGCGCACGCACATGCGCAGGATCATCTGGAAAGCGTTCTGCACGTTGGTCACGTCGGTGGTCATGCGGGTGACAAGACCCGCTGTGGAGAATTTGTCGATGTTGGAAAAAGAATAATGCTGGATATTTTCATACATGGCATCGCGCAGATTTCCGGCAAAGCCGGTGGATGCCTCGGCGGCATACTTGCCCGCCAGCACGCCCAGCACCAGCGCAATGGCTGCCACCAGAAAGGTAAGCAGTCCGTAGCGGATGATGGCGTTCATATCGCCCTTTTCAATGCCCTGATCGATGATAAAGGCCATGATGGTGGGCAGCAGCACATCCATAATGGCTTCCAGCGCAGCAAAGAGCGGTGTCTTGATCGAGGCGGCTTTATACTCGCCCAGATGCGACACAAGCTTTTTGATCATCTGAGTTCCCTCCTGTTGAATTTATTTGTTTGGTACAAAACAATTTTATACATAACAATTTAAATGTCAATAGCTTTCGAAAAATGTTCATAATTGCTAATTTAACAAGTCCTTTTTCGGCGCTTTGACGGAAAAGGTGGTTATTTCAACGCTTCCCGCAGCTTGTTCAGCAGCCGCAGCAGTTCTGCGTTCTCCTCCTCGGTCAGCAGTCCGGCCACATAATCGTCGGTCTGGTGGAAGGACAGCAGGGTCTTTTCGTGCCGTTGGATGCCCTCCTCGGTCAAAACCAGCTGCTTGAGCCGGGCGTCCTGCGGCACGCTCAGCCGCTGGATGTAGCCCTTGCGCTCCATCAGCTGCAAAATGTTCGTCACCGTGGAGCGGGTGATGGAAAACTCCCGCTCGATGTCCCGCTGGAACACCGGCTCGTCCCGGTGGCGGTAGAGATACTCAATGATCCACCCGTGCATGGGGGTGGTCTGCTCTACCCCGTTGGCGCGGGAAAACTGGTTCAGCCTGCGGAAGATCAAGTTATCCACCCGGCGCAGCTGGGCAGGGATGACCTGCGGCCCTTCCCACGGCGGGTCCAGCTTGCAGGGCTCTTCAATAGGGTGCTGTGTACACATAATGTTTTTCCTCTGTTCAAATTGTTCGATGTGAAACTGTTTGATACGATACATATATTACCCATCTCCCCGCCCCTTGTCAAGAGGGCGGGGCGCAAAAAAGGCCGCTGCGGAAAATTTTCCGCAGCGGCCTTGGTTTTTATGGATACGGGATACGCTTACAGCTTTTTGCCGGTCAGCAGCTCATAGGCCTCCAGATACTTGGCAATGGTCTTGTCAATGACATCCTGCGGCAGGTCGTAGTTGCTGTCGGGGTTGGCCTTCAGCCAGTCGCGGACGAACTGCTTGTCGAAGGAGGGCTGGCTGTGACCCGGCTCGTAACCCTCCAGCGGCCAGAAGCGGGAGGAGTCCGGGGTCAGCATCTCGTCACCCAGCACCACGTTGCCGTCCTCGTCCAGACCAAACTCGAACTTGGTATCGGCAATGATGATGCCGCGGGACAGTGCATACTCGGCGCACTTCTTGTACAGGGCAATGGTGTAGTCGCGCAGCTTGGTGGCGTACTCCAGACCGTGGCCGGGGAACTGCTTCTCCAGCACGTCGATGCTCTGCTCGTAGGAGATGTTCTCGTCGTGGTCGCCGATCTCTGCCTTGGTGGAGGGGGTGTAGATGGGCTCGGGCAGCTTATCGGACTCCTGCAGGCCCTCGGGCAGCTGGATGCCGCACACCTTGCCGGTCTTCTGGTAGCTTGCCCAGCCGCTGCCGGTAATGTAGCCGCGCACGATGCACTCGATGGGCAGCATAGTCAGCTTGCGGCACATCATACTGTTGCCAGTGAACTGGGGCTGGCGGAAGAACTCCGGCATATCCTGCACATCCACGCTCAGCATGTGGTTGGGCAGCAGATCGCGGGTGTAATCGAACCAGAACTTGCTCATCTGGGTGAGCACGGTGCCCTTTTTGGTGACCTTGTTTTTCAGGATGACGTCAAACGCAGAAATGCGGTCGGTGGCAACCATGATCAGGCTGTCGCCATTGTCGTAGATCTCGCGGACTTTGCCTTCTTTGATGGGTTTGAACTCAGTCATAATCAAACACTCCATTTTTTCCATGTTCTCAGCAGCGCAGCAGCGCAGCGCAGTTCTTACCCTATTATTCTACCATACTGCCGCGCGGTTTAAAAGGAACAGAATAAAAGAAAAACAGGCAAGTTTTGTGTTTTTATCGTGAAAAGTGCGCAAAAAACAGTAGGAAATTTCGGCGTTTTGACGATAAAAGTCGTACTTTATCCTCAAATGCACGCACCTTTGCAAAATGCAGTCATGGACAAGCGCCGCCGGTTGCGGTATCATAGTAGTATGCGTATATCTGCGCTCCGCAGGGGCGCAAAAGTAAACAAGGAGGTAAAGAGTATGGGCAAATTTCCCAAGGGCTTTTTGTGGGGCGGCGCTACCGCCGCCAACCAGTGCGAGGGTGCATGGCAGGCAGACGGCAAGGGTCTGGCTACGGTGGATGTAACCCCCTTCGGCCCGGACCGTTTTCCGGTGGCAACGGGCTATATGGAAATGCTGGGCTGTGATGACGCACATTTCTACCCCAGCCACGAGGCCATTGACCTGTATCACCATTATAAAGAGGATATCGCCCTGTTTGCAGAGATGGGCTTCAAGTGCTTCCGGCTGTCCATTGCATGGACCCGCATCCTGCCCAACGGCGACGATGCTCAGCCCAACGAGGCAGGACTGGCCTTCTACGACAGCATTTTTGACGAGTGCCATAAGTACGGCATTGAGCCGCTGGTCACCATCTGCCACTTTGACACTCCCATTGCCCTCATCAAAAAATACGGCGGCTGGAAAGACCGCCGCATGGTGGACGCCTATGTCCACTACTGCGAGGTGCTGTTCGACCGCTTCAAGGGCAAGGTAAAGTACTGGCTCACCTTTAATGAGATCAACATGCTGCTGCACCTGTCCTTTACCGGCGCAGGGCTGGTGTTCTACCCCGGCGAAAATGTGGAGCAGGTCAAGTATCAGGCCGCCCATCACGAGCTGGTGGCCAGCGCAAAGGCGGTAAAGCTGGCGCACGAAAAAATGCCGGATGCCATGGTGGGCTGTATGCTGGCGGCAGGGCAGTTCTACCCCCGCACCTGCGCCCCGGAGGATGTGCGGGCGGCGCAGGAGGCCGACCGGGACAACTACTTCTTTACCGATGTACAGGTGCGCGGCGCTTACCCCGTGTGGGCTAAAAAGCGGATGGAGCGCGCCGGGGTGCAGCTGCACACACAGTCCGAGGACGACCGCACGCTGCAGGAGGGCACGGTGGATTTTGTGTCCTTCAGCTACTATTCCAGCCGCTGCATCACGGTGGATAAGGAACTGATGGCGGCAGAGAATGCGGAAGGCAACGCCGTGTCTGCATCGGTGAAGAACCCCTACCTGAAAGCCAGCGAGTGGGGCTGGGCCATCGACCCGGTGGGTCTGCGGGTGACCCTGAACACCATCTACGACCGGTACGAAAAGCCCATGTTCATCGTGGAGAACGGTCTGGGTGCGGTGGATACCGTAGAGCCGGACGGCTCCATCCACGACAGCTACCGCATCGACTACCTGCGGGCGCACATTGAGGAGATGGAAAAGGCCATCAACGAGGATGGTCTGCCGCTGATGGGCTACACCACATGGGGTCCTATCGACCTTGTGAGTGCCTCCACCGGCGAGATGAAAAAGCGGTACGGCTTTATCTATGTGGACAAGGACAACGACGGCAACGGCACCCTTGCCCGCAGCCGGAAGGACAGTTTTTACTGGTATAAAAAGGTCATTGCCTCGGACGGCGAGGACCTGACCTGAGCAAGCGCCCCGGCACTGTTTGCGGTATGGCAGCGCCGGGGCGTAAAAGTGTGAGGAAGAACCGATAACGGAGAAAATTTATGACACCACAAATCATTGCACACCGCGGTGCTTCCTATCTTGCACCGGAAAACACCCTGACAGCCTTTAAAAAAGCCATGGAGATTGGCGCAGACGGCGTAGAGATGGACGTACAGCAGACCATTGACGCCGGGCTTGTGATCCACCACGACTATATGATCGATCTGCACACGGATATTTCCGGCAAGATCTATGATATGACCATGGGCGATCTGAAAGAGCTGGATTTCGGCAGCTGGAAGGACGCCATCTATCAGGACGAAAAGATTGCTACCTTACAGGAAGCCATGGAGCTGTGCAAGCAGATGCCGGGATGCACCGTGCATCTGGAACTGAAATCCACCATGGACAACGACCCGGACTTTGTGCCCCGGGTGCTGGAGGTGCTGCGGCAGACGGAGATCGTGGATCAGGTGATCCTTGTTTCCTTCAACCACGCGCTGCTGCGGCAGGCAAAGCAGCTGCTGCCCGAACTGCGGGTGGGTGCACTGGTATACGGCGAGCTGGAAAGCATGCTGCTGCCGCCGCCCATCATCTGGAAGGATCTGGGACTGACCAACGGCATGGACGACATGGAAGCCATGGACGCCGCCCTGCCGGAGAGCGCAGCAGACGAGGAAAATTGCAGCTGGATGACCCGCTGGATGAGCGATAAGGTAAGTATGCTGCGGGCAAACTTTCCCGGCGAGAGCCTGAACGAGATCTATAAAAACCTGATGGCGCAACGGGATCTGCCCACCTATATCCGCAGTCTGGACTTTGTGCCGGAGTGGGTCAGCTGTGAGTACCACACCGCCTACAAAAACGCCGGTTTCATTGACAAACTGCACGAGATGGGCATCAAGGTGTCTTTGTGGACGGTGGACACGGAAGATTCCGTCCGCAGCCTGCTGCGCACCAGCGCCGATGCCTACATCACCAACCGCCCCGACCGTGTGCGGGAGTGGATGGAGAAGGAGCAGGCAGCGACCGCCCCGACAGAAACCGCCACGGCAGAGCCTGCCCCCGCTGCTGCAGCAGACGCCGGGACAGCTGCCGCAGAGTAAACCGACCGGAACAGACACAAAAAAGAGATAGGCTTTCCCGAAAGGGATCGCCTATCTCTTTTTCATTCATTTTATTCTGCTGCGTCGGTCAGCACAAAGGTCAGCTCTGCGGTGACGGCGCACTTGCCGTCCACCCATGCCGAGGCCTTGCCTACGCCCACAGCGCCGTGCTGCTGTACCAGCTCGCAGTGGAGGGTGAGCACGTCCCCGGGGGTGACCTGCTTGCGGAAGCGGGCACTCTTGATGCCGCCGAACAGCGCAAGCTTGCCCTTGTTTTCCGGCAGGCTCAGCGCTGCCACAGCGCCGGTCTGTGCCAGTGCTTCCAGCAGCAGTACGCCGGGCATGACCGGCTGTGCCGGGAAGTGGCCGTTGAAGAATTCCTCGTTGCGGGTGACGCACTTGCGGCCGATGGCCCACTGCCCCGGCTCGTAGTCCAGAACACGGTCCACGAGGGCAAAGGGGTAGCGGTGGGGCAGGATCTCCGCGATCTGCACGCTGCTCAGAGTGTTGGCGTTTTCACGCACGGTACGGGGCTCTGCCATGGGTCAGCCCTCCCATCTGCGCAGGGCGATGCAGGCGTTGTGGCCGCCAAAGCCCAGACTGTTGCTCAGCGCATACTGCATTTCCTGCTGCCGCCCGGTGTTGGGCACATAGTCCAGATCGCACTCCGGGTCGGGCTGGGCGTAGTGGATGGTGGGCGGGGCGAACTGGTCCCGCAGTGCCAGCGCGGTAAACACGGCCTCGATGCCGCCCGCGCCGCCCAGCAGATGGCCGGTCATGCTCTTGGTGCTGACCACGGTCATCTCCTTTGCGTGTGCGCCAAACACGGCGTGGATGGCGGCAGTCTCGCAGGCATCGTTCATGTGGGTGCCGGTGCCGTGGGCGTTGATGTGGTCCACCTGCTCCGGTGCGATGTCGGCATCGACCAGGGTCAGCTTCATGCAGTCGATGGCACCTGCGCCGCCGGGAGCGGGCGCGGTAAAGTGGTAGGCGTCGCAGTTGGCACCGTAGCCCACCACCTCGGCGTAGATGTGTGCGCCGCGCGCTCTTGCGTGCTCCAGTTCTTCCAGCACCAGCACACCGCTGCCCTCACCCATGACAAAGCCGCCGCGGCGGGCGTCAAAGGGCAGGCTGGCAGCATCCGGGTCGGTGGCGGTGGAAAGTGCCTTCATGCTGGTAAAGCCGCCGATGCCCAAGGGGCTGATGCAGCTTTCCGCGCCGCCGCAGACCATCACCGGCTCGTAGCCGTCCCGGATGCGGTGGAAGGCGTCGCCTACGGCGTTGGTGCCGCCGGCGCAGGCCGTGACCGGGCAGGTGCACATGCCCTTCAGACCGAAGCGGATGGCCACCTGCGCCGCTGCCATGTTGGCAATGGCCATGGGCACAAAGTAGGGGCTTACCTTCTCCATGCCCTTTTCCTCGCCGCGGGCGTGCTGCTCCTCGATCGTGGGCAGACCGCCGATGCCGCTGGACAGGATGACGCCGATGTCCTTGCCCTCGGCCTCGGTATCAAGGCCGCTGTCTGCAATGGCTTCGGCGGCAGCGCCCAGTGCCAGCAGGGTGAAGCGCGCCATTTTGCGGACTTCCTTTTTGTCCACCACGGTCTCGGGGTCAAAATCCTTTACCTCACCGGCCAGCTTGCACTTGAAGTCGGTGGTGTCGAACTGGGTGATGGGGCCGATGCCGCATTTACCGGCACGGGCTGCTGCCCAGCTGTCCGCCACATTGTTGCCCAGCGGGTTCACCGTGCCAAGGCCGGTGATCACAACTCTGCGTTTTTCCATAAGGGTTCTCCTTTACATTGCCATGCCGCCGTCCACACAGAGCACCTGCCCGGTGAGATAGCTGCTTTGTTCTGCGGCAAAAAACGCCACTGCCTGTGCCACATCCTCCGGCTGGCCTGCGCGGCCTGCGGGGATGCCCTGCGTCATGCCGGTGCGCACCGCCTCCGGCAGCACGGCAGTCATGTCGGTGTCGATAAAGCCGGGTGCTACCGCGTTCACGGTCACGTTCCGCGCGGCCAGTTCCCGGGCAAGGCTCTTGGTCAGACCGATGAGCCCCGCCTTGCTGGCGGCGTAGTTGGTCTGCCCGGCGTTGCCCCGCAGCGCCACCACGCTGGAAAGGTTCACGATGCGGCCATAGCGCTGGCGCACCATGCGGCGGGCGGCCTCCTTGCAGCAGAGAAAGGCGCTTTTCAGGTTGGTGTCCAGCACTGCGTCAAAATCCTGCTCGGTCAGGCGCAAAATCAGGTTGTCCCGGGTGATGCCCGCGTTGTTCACCAGCACATCCACCCGGCCAAAGGCCTCGGCAGCGGCATCGAACAGTGCCTTACAGCCCTCGGCGGTGGATACATCCGCCTGCACAGTCACCGCCTGCACGCCCTCGGCGCGGCAGAGGGCTGCCGTCTGCTCCGCAGGCTCTGCGCCGTGGCAGTAATTCACCACCACATTGCAGCCCTGCTTTGCCAGTGCCACGCACACTGCGCGGCCAATGCCCCGGCTGCCGCCGGTAACAATGGCGGCGCGGGTCAGCTTTTCTTCGCTCATTCTGCTTCCTTCCATGCGGTCAGCACCGCATCCAGCTGTTCCGGGGTCTCCACTGCGGTGCAGACCACCCCGGGCAGGGTCTTTTTCACAAAACCGCTCAGGGCATTGCCGGGGCCGACTTCCAGAATGTGGTCCACGCCCAGCTCGCCCAGACGGCGCAAAGTGTCCTCCATGTAGACGCTGCTCTGCACCTGCTTTACCAGCAGCTGCGGGATGCTGTCGGTCTCGGCCTTTTCATGCCCCAGACAGTTGAACAGCACCGGCGTCTCCATGGCGCCGAAGCTCTCGCCCGCAAAGCGCTGTGCCAGCGCATCCCCTGCGGGAGCCATCAGCTTTGTGTGGAAGGGGCCGCTGACCTTCAGCGGGATGCAGCGGCGGGCACCGGCTTCCTTTGCCAGCGCGGCAGCCTGCTCCACGGCGGCTTTCTCGCCGCCGATGACCAGCTGCCCAGGGCAGTTGTAGTTGCAGATCTGCACACAGCCCGTCTCTGCCGCCTGTTCGCAGCAGGCAGACAGCTTTTCTCTGTCCAGTCCCAGCACGGCGGTCATGCCGCAGGCAAGGCCCTTTGCAGCCTCGGCCATGGCCTTGCCCCGGAAGGCGGTCAGCTCGATGGCCTGCTTTGCGGTGAACACCCCGGCTGCCTGCAGCGCGGAGTATTCGCCCAGCGAAAGCCCCGCCAGATAGGCGGGCTTTACGCCCTTTTCGGCCAGCACAGCGGTCACGCCGCAGGCAAAGGCCACCATGCAGGGCTGGGTGTATTCGGTCTGGTTCAAAACGCCGTCCGGGTCCTCAAAGCAGACGCGGTGCAGGTCAAAATCCAGCGCTGCGCTGTCAAAGGCCGCCCGGAAGGCGGGAGATGCTTCGTAAAATTCCTTGCCCATGCCGGGGTGCTGTGCACCCTGACCGGCGTAAAGTACGGCAAGCTTCATAAGTTCTGCCTCCATTCGGTCACAAGTTCGTCCATCAGCTCGCGCACGGTGCGCATCCGGTCAAGCCGACCCACGTTTTCGCCGCAGAAGAAGAGCCCTTCCTCCACGTTGCCCTTCACCGCCTCGATGAGGGCGTGGGTGATGCAGTAGGGCACGGCGGCGGGGTCGCAGGTCTTGAGACACCGGGCGCAGTGCTTGGGCGGGAAGCGCTTGCCCTCGGCCAGCGCCTGCACCAGCGGGGTGTTCAGCGCGCGGCCGGGCATTCCCACCGGGCTGTGGATGATGCGCACATCCTCCGGCTTTGCCGCCAGCAGCACGTCCTTGTAGGTCTGGGAGGCGTCGCACTCATAGGTGGGGATCAAGCGGGTAGCAAGCTGCACACCCGCAGCGCCAAGCTTCGTAAAATGTGCCATATCGGCACCGGTGTACACGCCGCCTGCCACAAATACCGGGATGGCGTGGCCGTATTGCTCCTCGTAGGGTTTTACCTCCGCCAGCACCCCGGGCAGAATCTCGTCCAAAGTCTGGCAGCGGTCGGCCAGCAGGTCCTCCTCGGCAAAGCCGAGATGCCCGCCCGCCTTGCAGCCCTCGATGACCACAAAATCGGCGGTACGGTCAAAGCCCTTTGCCCAGCGGCGCAGGATGAGCTTTGCCGCCCGGGCGCTGGATACGATGGGCGCAATGGCCACCTCTTTGGTGCCCACGATGCCCGGCAGCTCCAGCGGCAGACCCGCACCGGAGACCACGGCATCCACCCCCGCCGCCACGGCGGTGCGGATGGCGTCGGCATAGTCCCGGGTGGCTACCATGGCGTTGATGGCTACCAGACCCATGCCCCCGGCAATGGCCTTGGCTTTTTGAATTTCTGCGGTCAGGGCGCGGTGGTTTGCAGCCGCCGGGTCACGGGCAAAATCCGGCTCGCGGTAGCCTGCATCGGCGGTGGAGATGCACCCCATGCCGCCGCAGGCTGCTACCGCACCGGCCAGCCCGCCCAGCGAGACGCCTACGCCCATGCCGCCCTGCAAAATGGGTACTTGCAGGGGCTTGCCGCCAAGGGTCAGCATTCGGCGTTCAGCGCGGCAATGCGCTGCCTCCCGCCCTGCCACAGGTCTGCAAGGATGTCCGCCACGGGGCGCACCTCGTGCAGCATTCCGGCCACCTGACCGGCCATCAGGCTGCCGCTTACCGTGTCGCCCTCAAAGACGGCGCGGCGCAGACTGCCCAGCGTGTATTTTTCCAGTTCCATCTTGTCCGCGCCCGCCTTTTCCTGACGGACATACTCCCGGCTCATACGGTTTTTCAGCACACGCACCGGTGCGCCTACGCTGCGCCCGGTAACGATGGTGTCACTGTCCCCGGCTTTGAGCAGCGCGGCCTTGTAGTTTTCGTGAATGGGGCACTCTTCGCTTGCCAGCAGGCAGGTACCCACCTGCACACCGCAGGCGCCCAGCGCCAGCGCAGCCGCCAGCTGACGGCCATCGGCAATGCCGCCTGCGGCGATGACCGGCACGCTGACCGCGTCCACCACCTGCGGCACCAGTGCCATGGTAGTCATCTCGCCCACATGGCCGCCGCTCTCGGTGCCCTCAGCGATGACGGCGTCGATGCCCAGCGGCTCCAGATGCCGTGCCAGCACGGCAGCCGCCACCACCGGGATCACCTTGATGCCGGCAACTTTCCACATGGGAACGTACTTTCCCGGGTTGCCTGCGCCGGTGGTGACCACGGCGACTTTTTCCTCCACCACGATCTGGGCAAACGCATCTGCCTGCGGGTGCATAAGCATGATGTTTACACCAAAGGGCTTGTCGGTCAGCTCTCGGCAGCGGCGGATGTTCTGGCGCAGGGTATCGGCATTCATGCCGCCCGCACCGATGATGCCCAGTGCACCGGCGTTGGAGCAGGCTGCGGCAAACTCGCCGGTGGCAATGTTTGCCATGCCGCCCTGAATGATGGGGTATTTCGTCCCCAGGATCTCGTTTAAAAGTTTCATGGTCTTTATCCTTTATATTCCACGATCATGCCGCCCCATGTCAGGCCGCCGCCGAAGCCGATGCAGGCAAGGGTCTGGCCGGGGTGCAGCTGGCCGCTTTCAGCCAGCTCGTTCAGCGCCACCGGGATGCTGGCAGCACTGGTGTTGCCGTGGCGGTCCATGTTTTTGTAGAACTTTGCACCATCGGCGTGCAGCGCCTTGACGCAGTGGTCGATGATGCGGCTGTTGGCCTGATGGCAGACCACCCAGTCCAGATTGTCCAGCGTAAGGCCGGTCTCGTCCAGCACGGTGTGCAGGCATTTGGGCAGGGCATCCACCGCAAAGCGGAACACTGCCCTGCCGTCCATGCTGATGGGTGCCGAGCCTGCGCGGCTGGGGCCGCCGGCATGGATGGCGGCATCGCCCCGGGCACCCAGCGTGATGGCAAAGGGCACGGTGGTGTCGGTCAGTTCAAACACTGCCGCACCGGCACCATCGCCAAACAGTACGCAGGTGGAGCGGTCGGCGGGGTCCATCAGGCGGGAGAGCGCCTCTGTACCGATGACCAGCGCGTACTGCCCGCCCAGCGTAGCCAGCAGGCCGCGCGCCACCGCCGTGCCGTACAAAAAGCCGGAACAGGCGGCGTTCACGTCCAGTGCAGGGCGGTTTTCCGGCAGTGCCAGCGCCGCCTGCACCTGACAGGCCACGCTTGGGGTGGCGTCCGGTGCGGAAAGGGTGGCACAGACGCAGCAGGCAATGTCTGCCGGGGCAAGGCCGCTGCGCTGCAGCGCCTGCTTTGCGGCAGCAATGGCCAGTGTAGCGGCGTTTTCGCCCTCGGTGCAGTAGTGCCGGGTGCGGATGCCGGTGCGGGTGGTGATCCACTCGTCGCTGGTATCCACGGTGCGGCTCAGCTCTTCGTTGGTGACCGTGCGGCCGGGCAAAGCCCCGCCGGTGGCGATCAGACGCAAACCCTTCATGCTTTCCTCATTTCTCCGATCTGACGGAATTTCTGGTAGCGCTGCTCGGCCAGCTGACGGCCGTTCATGCGGGCAAGGCTGCGCAGCTGACGCTGCAGTGCCTCGTCCAGATTGCCGAACAGTACCCCGTGGGCGCGCTGTGCGCCGCCCACCGGCTCCGGGATGATCTCCTCCACGATGCCGTCCTTGTACAGATCCTGTGCGGTCAGCTTCATGATCTCGCAGGCTTCGCCGCTGCGGGAGGAATCCTTCCACAGGATGCTGGCAAAGCCCTCGGGGCTGAGCACCGAGTAGACGGCGTTTTCCAGCATGAGGATGCGGTTTGCCACACCCAGCGCCAGCGCGCCGCCGGAGGAGCCCTCGCCAGTGACCACTGCGATCACCGGCACGGTCAGGCCGCTCATCTCCATCAGGTTGCGGGCAATGGCCTCGCCCTGTCCGCGCTCCTCGGCGTCCTTGCCGGGGTATGCGCCCGGGGTGTCGATGAAGGTAATGATGGGACGGTCAAATTTTTCCGCCTGCTTCATCAGGCGCAGGGCCTTGCGGTAGCCCTCCGGCCCGGGCATACCGAAGTTGCAGCGCAGGTTTTCCTCCAGCGTGCTGCCCTTGCGGTGGCCGATGACCGTGACCGGCTGGCCGTGGAACAGCGCCACACCGCCCAGAATGGCGGCATCTTCCTTGCACTGGCGGTCGCCGCACTGCTCAAAGAAGTCGGTGAACAGTGCATCCACGATCTCGTCGATGTGGGGGCGCTCCGGGTGGCGTGCCAGAAAGACCCTGTCCTCTGCGGTCAGTGCCCCGCAGCCGGACAGCAAAGCGTCCTCCTGTGCGGAAAGCTCTGCCAGCTCGGCAGCGTGGTTGGTGATATCGGTCATGTTCTCGTCCGCCGGGTCGCCGCGCAGGGCGGCGATCTTTTCATCCAGCGGTGCGAGCTGTTGTAAGATGTCCTTGATCATAAGGCGCTCCCTCCTCAGGCGTGCAGACGCAGCAGCTGCGCCAGTGTTTCGCGCATCTCGGTACGGGGCACTACCTTGTCCACAAAGCCGTGCTCGTACTGGAACTCGCTGCGCTGGAAGCCTGCGGGCAGCTTTTCGCCGATGGTCTGTTCAATGACCCGGGGGCCCGCAAAACCGATCAGCGCCCCGGGCTCGGCCAGCATGATATCGCCAAGGCTGGCAAAGCTTGCGGTCACGCCGCCGGTGGTGGGGTGGGTCAGCACGCTGATGTACAGCCCGCCCCGGGCGGAGAACCGCTCGATGGCGGCAGAGGTCTTTGCCATCTGCATCAGGCTGAAGATGCCCTCCTGCATCCGGGCGCCGCCACTGGCCGAGAAGATGATCAGCGGCAGGTGCTTTGCGGTGGCGTGCTCCACGGCGCGGGTGATCTTTTCGCCCACGGTGGTGCTCATGCTGCCCATAAAGAACCGGCTGTCCAGCACTGCAACTACCACCGGGGTGCCCTCGATGCGCCCCGTGGCGGTGATGACAGCCTCCTTCAGGCCGGTCTTGCCGGTCTGTGCTTCCAGCTTTTCCGGGTAGCCGGGAAACTGCAGCACATCCTGCGGGGCAAGGTCGGCATCCAGTTCCCGGAAGCTGCCCTTATCAAGGATGAGGTTCAGGCGGTAGTACCCGCCGATGGGCAGGTGCACCCCGCAGTTGGGGCAGACGTACTGTGCCTTGTTCCAGATCTGGCGGGTGGCGCGGCGTCCGCACTTTTTGCATTCCACGAACTGCGGGTCGTTCCACACGGCACCCGCATCCCGCCGGGCCTTCAGCTGGAAGGTGCGCTCCCGCATGCTGCCCGGCAGCAGGTCTTTGATACTGTTCATCTCGTTTCGCCTCGGTCAGCCTCAGACATGGGCATTGATGTAGTTGAAGATATCGCCCACGGTCTTGAGGTTTGCCAGCTCCTCATCGGGGATGGACACGCCGCAGGCCTCTTCCAGTGCCATGTTCAGCTCCACAGCGTCCAGGCTGTCGGCCTCCAGATCCTCGGTCAGGCTGGCCTCCATGGTCACCTTGTCCTCATCGCAGCTCAGGGTATCGACAACGATCTTCTTCATTTCCTCGAAAGTCATAGTAGTATTCTCCTTTATGTTCACTGTTTGTTTTTAATTATTTACCTAAAATTTATGAGGTATCGAACACGACCATTATAACCAAACCGTCGGATAAGTCAATGGTTTTAGTTAAAAATTTTTATCTTTTACATTTTCGACACAGTTTGCTTCCTTTTTATATAGGGGCACCCGAAAGGCGCAAAAAGGCCGCTGCACAGTACTTTGTGCAGCGGCCTTTCCCGCAATAATAATATTATTTTCTTATTCCAGCCCGATCTGCTGGGCGTATTCTTCCAGCAGTTCCCGCTCAAGGAAGGGGGTCTTGACGCCCTCGCGGTCGCGGTAGGTCTCGTGACCCTTTCCGATGACGGCGATCAGGTCTCCCTCCTGTGCGTGATCCACTGCGTAGTGCAGGGCGTCCAGACGGTCGGGGATCTCCACGAACTTCGCGTCCGGGTTGCCCTTGTTCATGCCCTCACGGATATCCGCAATAATATCCTCCACCTTTTCAAAGCGGTTGTTGTCCTCGGTGAGGATGGAAAAATCAGCCATCTTGGCGCAGATCTCGCCCATGCCGTAGCGGCGCAGCTTGGAGCGGTTGCCGCCGCAGCCGAACACCACCACCAGACGGTGGGGCTTGTAGGCGCGCAGAGTGGTAAGCAAGCTCTCGGTGGATACTTCGTTGTGGGCGTAGTCCAGCAGGATGGTGAACTTTTTGCTGATGGGCACCAGCTCCACACGGCCCTTCACCACGCACTTGCCCAGACCGTCGTGGATGGCGGCATCCGGCAGACCCAGCACCTTGCCCACAGCCAGTGCGGCCAGCGCGTTGTACACGCTGAACTCGCCGGGCATATTCACCTTGACGTCCATCTCGTCCTTGCCGGTAACGTGGAAGGCAACGCCCAGAAAATCGTGGGTGCGCAGCAGTTCGTAGCCGGTCTCGCGGTAGTCGGCCTTTTCATCGCGGCCATAGGTGACCAGCTTGCAGGTGTGGCCTTCCAGCAGGGCGGCGGTGTTCTCGTCGTCGATATTCACCACGCCCACATCGCAGCGCTTGAACAGCTGTCCCTTCCAGCTGCGGTACTCCTCAAAGGTCTTGTGCTCGCCGGGGCCGATGTGATCCGGCGAAAGGTTGGTGAACACGCCCACATCGTAGTGCACGCCCGCCACGCGGTCCATCATCAGGCCCTGACTGGATACCTCCATCAGCGCGGTATCGCAGCCGGCATCCAGAAACTCCCGGAAGGTCTTTTGCAGCTCGTAGCTTTCCGGGGTAGTGTTGGCGGTGTCCTTGTGGCGTCCCATATAGTAGATGCCGTTGGTGCCGATCATGCCCACCTTGCGGCCTGCGGCCTCCAGCACGCTTTTGATCATGTGGGTGGTGGTGGTCTTGCCCTTGGTGCCGGTGACGCCGATCATGGTCATCTGCCGGGCAGGGTTGCCGAAGAGGTTGGCGCTCATCAACGCCATGGCATAGCGGCTGCTCTCCACCTTGACCACGGTCACCCCGGGCAGGGTAGAAAGGTCGATATCGTGCTGGATGACCAGCGCGCTGATTCCCTTGGCGGCGCAGTCAGCGGCAAACGCGTGGCTGTCCCGCTGGGTGCCCACGATGCACACGAACAAAAGCCCCGGGGCAGCCTTGCGGCTGTCGTAGATGATATCCGCGATCTCAGTATCCAGACTGCCCTGCACAAGGGTAAAGGGCACGCCTTCCATCAGTTGTTCCAGCTTCATACAGTCTCCTCCAAAGAGCTTCTTTACATGGGGTTTTCTTCTTCGTTGGCCGTCATGCGGTCCGGGTGGGTCAGGGGCAGCTGCTCGGTGTCCGTTTCAGCCGCCGGTTCGGTGGTGTCGGCAGTATCCGTGCTTTCTGCACTGTCGGTGCTGTCGGCGGCGTCCTCTGCCGGGGCGGGTTCCTCGGCCTTGGGCGGCACCACATAGCCGGAGGGCAGGGTGGGCTCGCCCTGTGCAAAATAGATCTTGCGGGTGCTGCTGGCGCTGGTATGGCTGAAATCCAGCCGCCCGGTATCGGTGGGGCCGCAGCCCTTGCCGTCGGCGTTGGTCAGCACATAGCGGGCGCGGTCCAGCTTATAATCCAGATCGTTCAGCGTGCCCAGCAGCACGCTGATGCGGTCCTGATACAAAAATGCGAGCTGCTCGGTGTCTGCCACTTCCAGCCGTGTCACGTCCTGCGACAGACCGTATTCCTCCAGCTTGCTGCGCAGTGTGCGCAGCGCTTCCATACGGGCGGTCTCGGTGCTCACCGTGCTTTCACTTTCGGCGGTTTCCGACCCGGAGGCGCTTGCCGCGTCCGCATCGTCCACGAACCAGAAGCCCTGTCCCGGGGTGCTATCCTGCAGCTTGCCGCCGTACAGGGTGCAAAGCCCCTCGGGCTGGGTGCTTTCCTCGGACAAAATCTTCCATTTGTCCGAGATCACAAGCCACTTACTGCCGTTTTGCACCGCGTAGGCGGGCACGGCCTCGGTCACCTGCACCACCACGGTGTTGGGGTAGTCCCGGATCACCTTGATGGAGCCCAGCAGCGGGAAGTTCTGCTCCAGCACCGCGGCCTTTTCGCCGGGTTCAAAGCTGAAGATGTTTTCCTCCAGCTGCACGCCCATCCGCTGCAAAATGCTGTCTGCGGAGTAGCCAGCGATTTCGGTCACCTGCTTGCCGTCCGGGGTCTGTACCTGAATGGAGTTGATGCGGAACAGCATGGTCATGGTCAGGTAGATGCCCGCGCCAATGACGCACAGCAGCATGGCAAAGGCGGTCAGGCGGCGCAGCATCCGGCGGCGCCGCAATGTGGCGCGGGTCACCTTGCGCTTTTTGCGCATTTCCCGCCGGGCAGGGCTTTGCTGCGGGGCGCTCTGGCTGCCTGCCGGGTGCTGCCGGTTCGGGCGGTTTTGCGCGTTCTGGTTTTTCCGGCTGCTCTGCCCGCTGCGGGCATTGTTTGCCGGGCGGCGCTGCTTGCCGCCGGACTTCGCGTTTTTTGGTCTGCTGCCCGCCGGGCGGTTACCGGCGGGATACTGGGTGGTATTGCTCCCCTGCCCCTGCGCCGGGCGGCGGGGCTGGGATTGGGTCTGGGTGGGGAACTGGATGCTGTTATCTGCCCGGGAGGAGCGCACACTGCCGTTGGCGCTGCGGGAGGGCGGGCGGCTGAGCGGCTCGCCGTTGTAGCCGTAGCGGCTGCTGCCGGTGCTCCGGGGCGTATGATCCTGCGAAGGCGCAGAGGTGCGCGCCACATCCCGGTTCAGATCATAGGGTCTCGGGTTCCGGGGTCTGCCGTTGCGGTCACGGTTCTGCTGCATCATTCGCACCTTCTTTCCTGTTTATTCCGGGGCTGCATCACGGAGTCTTTACCAGCTTGAGCAGCGCCGCAGTGATGCGGTCCAGACTGTCGTCCACAGACAGGCTGCGGGCGTTTTTGCCCATCTCGGCCAGCTTGCCGGGCTGTGCCAGCATGGCAGAAACAGTCTGCACCAGCTTTTCACCGGTCAGGTCTTTTTCTTCGATCACCACAGCCGCCCCGGCCTTTTGCAGCTCCATGGCGTTGTAGTACTGGTGGTTCTCCGCCACATTGGGGCTGGGGATCAGCACAGCGGCGCGTCCCACGGCCTCCAGCTCGGCCAGCGTCAGCGCACCGGCGCGGCTGATAACGAGGTCTGCCGCAGCCAGTAGCTCCGGCATATTGTTGATGTATTCCTTTACCACAAGGCTGTCGCCGGGGGCAAAATCCTTCTGCTTTTGCAGCTGCTCAAACAGCTGCACCCCGTACTGCCCGGTGGCGTGCAGGTGCAGCACCGGCTTGTGCTCGTGCTGCTCCCAGGCGCACAGGTCTGCCACCACCTCGTTCACCCGGCGTGCGCCCAGGCTGCCGCCGAAGGACAGGATGACGGTGCGGTCGCCCGCACCCAGCTGTGCGCGGATGGCCTCGCGGTTGGCGGCCTGTGCAAACACCTCCGGCCGCACGGGGTTGCCCACCACAAGGGTCTTGTCCGGTGCACCCAGCTTTTCCACGGCGGCGGGTACGGCGGCAAACACGATATCCACATCCGGGGCCAGCAGCTTATTGGTCACACCGGGGAAAGCGTTCTGCTCATGCAGGGCGGTGTGAATGCCCATTTTGGCGGCGCAGCGCACCACCGGGCCGGACACATAACCGCCGCAGCCGATGACGAGATCCGGCTTTACTTCCTTCATCATGGCCTTGGCCTTGGGGCCGGAGAGGGCCAGATTCCACAGGGTGATGAGGTTGCGCTTGATGTTGTGCAGGCTGAGCTTGCGCTGAAAACCGGTGATCTCAATATGGTGGAAGGGGTAGCCCGCCTGTGTGACCAGACGGTACTCCATGCCCTCCTTACGGCCTGCAAAGTGGATCTCGGCGGTAGGGTCGGCTTTTTTCAGAGCACCGGCAATGGCCAGTGCGGGGTTGATATGTCCGGCAGTGCCGCCGGCTGCGATGAGAACACGCATGGTGATTCCTCCTTATAAACGCCCGGCCTGCGGCCGGGCGGGCTTGCGGTTTGTTTTACTGTTCTGTACGGGCTGCGCGGGCAGAAGCCAAGTCAATGGTCTTGCGGGCAAGCTCTGCTTCCCGCTCGGCGCGGGCGGCCTCCCGCTGGGCACGCATCTGCTCCCGCTGCTGCGCTGCCCGCTCGCCGTTGCGGCCGATGTTCACCATTACGCCCATCTCTGCCAGCAGCAGGATCAGGCTGGTACCGCCTGAGGAGAAGAAGGGCAGGCTGATGCCGGTGTTGGGCAGGGTGTTGGTGACCACGGCGATGTTGCAGAACACCTGCCACGCGATCTGCGCCATAATGCCGATGCCCACCATGGTGCAGTACAGATTTTCCGCCTTATAGGCGATGAGAAGCCCCTGCACGATGAACAGCACGAACAGCACGATGATGAGCACTGCGCCAATGAAGCCCAGTTCCTCGCACACCACGCTGAAAATGAAGTCGTTGGTGCTTTCCGGCAGCCAGAGCTGCTTTTCCACGCTGTTGCCCAGCCCCAGCCCCTTCAGTCCGCCGGAGCCGATAGCATAAAGGCTCTGCACGGTCTGGTCGGTCATCTGGCTCAGATCCTGCGTCCAGCCGTCCAAACGCTTTTGCAGGTAGGGGATAGAGTCCACATGGGAGAGCAGGGTCTCCAGCAGGGTGCCCGCCGTGATGGCACCCGCCCATGTCAGCACACCGCCGCTGCCGGACAGCAGCAGGATGGTGCCCACCACCGCCACCGTCAGCACAATGCCGGACATGTGCGGCTCCATCGCCAGCAGGATGACCACCGGTATAAGGGGCAGCACCGGCACCACCAGCTGCTTCCATACCCGCACCCGCAGCCACTCCCGGGGGGTAAGCAGGATGCGGCGCTCCGGGTCCAGCCGCTCCACCTGTGGCGCCTTGGCTGCAAGATGGGAACTGAACAGGATCATCTCAAACTTTGCCACCTCCGAGGATTGCAGCGTAAGGCCTGCAAAGCGGATCCAGCGGCGGCAGCCGTTCAGGGGTGCCATAGTCAGGGTGACGGCCAGCATGGCCAGCACGATGAAGTACCCCGGCACCACCATCTTGCGCAGAAAACGGTGATCCACATAGCTTATCAGGAACATACAGCCCAGCCCCAGTATCATGCACAGCGCCTGCTGCTTGATGTAGTGGAAGCTGTCGCCCATGCGCAGGTAACCGGTGGTGTAGCTGGCGCTGAACAGCATCACCAGCCCAAAGATCATAATAACAGCCAGCGTGGCCAGCCAGTCGATCAGCAGCCGGAACCACGGGCCCGGGTCTCGCTGGAACACCGGCACCGGCGCTCTGTGTTTTTTGCGGATAGTCGCCATCTGCGCTCCCTTCCCTCTCTGTGCCCGGTCAGCACCAGCGCAGCAGCGCCAGCGCCAGTACATAGCCGACAGCGCTCAGCGCAAAGCTGCACAGGAACACCGTCTCCGGGCTCATTTTATGCTTTTTTACCCAGCAGCGCAAGGGCTTGCCGGTGCGTTTTGCACCCAGCAGCTGCGCTGCCAAAAGACCGCCTGCCGCCCAGAAGGGCAGCGCCAGCGGCACAGTCAGGCTGGTCATATCCAGACTGAGCGGGATGCAGCCGATGGCACCCGCCGCCAGCAGGCTGCCGCAGCAGCCCACCCCCAGCCTTGCCGGGGGGAACGCCCACAGCAGCAGTGCCACCAGTGCCCCGGCAAGCGCGGCGGGCAGCACCGCCAGCCCGGGCACGCCCAAGCCGGCCTCTGCCATCATCAGCGCCAGCATAGCCACAAAGGCCGCGCCGCACACCGTACCCTCGTCCCGCTCGGCGATGCGGGCACACTCAGCCAGCGCCACCATGAGCACCGCCCACAAAAAGGGCACGGCGCTGCCCAGCAGCACATACCCCGCCCCAGGCACGTCCAGTCCCCGGGGCAGACAGCCCGCTGCCTGCAGCAGCAAAAGAACGAATGCCGCGGCTAGTGCTTCCAGCAAAAGCCGCACGTCCCGCCGCAGCCCCAGCGCCGCCGGGCTGCGCATCCGGGCAAGGTCCTCTGCAAGACCCACTGCCCCAAAGGCAAGGCTTCCGGCCAGCGCCGTGAGCAGCCGTGTCATCAACCGGCCCTCGCTGCCCAGCAGCTCCGGCTGACCCACGCAGGCGGCAAGCCAGCCCACGCCCACCGCAGCCACCGTGCCCGCCGCCGCACACAGCCCACCCCACAGCGGGGCGCGCAGGGGTGCAGGCCGGGGCTGCTCAGACTGTGCCGGCTGCTGGTTTTGTTCGCGGCGTTCCAGCACCCGCCGCAGCGGCACAAACAGGCTGCACAGGGCTGCCGTAAGGGCAAAGCCCAGCACCACCGCCGCTGCCAAGGCGAAACGCTCCATAACTCAGACACTCCATTTCGCCAAATAGTTATACTTCCGCTTCTTTATGCTCTTCGTAGAAGATATCCAGTACTTTTTCCAGTGCCATGCCGTGGCTGGCCTTTACCAGAACAGCATCGCCGGGCTGCACCCGGTCCAGCAGGGCATCGGCGGCCTCGCGGTAATTTTCTGCGTGCAGGGTCTCTACCCCCTTGGCGGCAGCCACCACGGCGGTGCGCTTGGCCTGCTCGCCGTAGGTGATCAGGCAGTACAGCCCGCTCTCGGCGGCAAGACGTCCCAGCTCCTCGTGTGCTTCGCGGCTCAGATCGCCCAGCTCCAGCATATCGCCCAGCAGGGCAAAGCGGCGCTTGCAGGGGAAGTCCTTAAACATCGCCAGCGCGGCCTTCATGCTGTCCGGGTTTGCGTTGTAGCAGTCCTCGATGACGGTCACGCCCTCGCTGTCCACCACCTTCTGGCGGCGGCCGGTCTGCTCAAAGTTGGAAAGACCCCGGATGACCCTCTTGGCGTCGCAGCCCAGACGGGTAGCGGCGCAGTAGGCAGCCAAGGCGTTTGCCACATTGTGGCGTCCCATGGCGGGGATGTTCACCACAAAGGTGCCGTGCTCCTGATCCTCCAGCACAAAACTCATGCCGTCAGTCTCCTGCCGGATGGACAGGGCGCAGACGTCTGCGTTTTCATCGCTCAGGCTGAACCACACCGGGCGCACATGGGCGGGCAGTACTGCCTTGCGCAGGAAGGGGTCGTCGTAGTTCAGCACCAGCGGCGCGCCCTCCGGCAGACCGTTGCAGATCTCCAGCTTTGCCTTGCAGATGTTCTCCTGACTGCCCAGATTGCCAATGTGAGACACGCCGATGCAGGTAATGATGCCCACATCCGGCCGTGCTGCCCGCGCCAGACGGTCGATCTCGCCGGCGTGGCTCATGCCCATCTCGATGACCGCGTACTCGGTGCTGCTTTCCAGCCGCATCAGGGTGCGGGGCATGCCCAGTTCATTGTTCTGGTTGCCCTCGGTCTTGATGGTCTCGCCAAAGCCGCTCAGGGCGGCGTAGGTCATCTGCTTGGTGGTGGTCTTGCCCACGCTGCCGGTCACACCCACCATCTTGGGGTGGTACTGGCTGCGGTAGTTTGCGCCCATCACCATCATGGCGTGGTAGCTGTCCGGGCAAAGGATGGCCTTTTCTTCCGGCACACCGGGCACCGGGTGGTTGACCACCACATACTCCGCGCCCTGCTCCAGCGCACGGGCGGCGAAATCATGGCCGTCGAACCGCTCGCCGGGGAAGGCCACAAAAATGCAGCCGGGCTTTACCTCACGGCTGTCGGTGGTGACCAGTGCCACCTCCGGGTCACCGGTCAGTTTTCCGGCAGGCACCAGCCCTGCCAGAAGCTTGCTTGCATGGATCTTTTCCATTGTTCTATCCCCTCTCGTTCTATTGAATGCTGCACCCTCATCCGTCACCGCCTTGCGGCAGTGCTTTATGCTGAAAGCCTTGGTCGAGGATGCCGGAAAAGCTGTTTTACCCACAGGTCAGGGTGATGATGGTGCCGCGCTGCACGCTGGAGCCGGGCTCGGCGCTTTGCGCCTGCACCGTGCCGCTGCCCTCCACCACGCAGTTCAGCCCGGCGGCGCTCAGCATCTGGCGGGCGAAGTCCGGGCTCTTGCCGGTCACATCCGGCACCTCGGTGCGGCTGCCCTCGTAGGTATCGGTATACAGGTAGATGGTGGTGCCGTAGGGCACCTTGCTCCCCGCGTGGGGGTACTGGTAGGTGACCGGGGCAGCGGACTGGCTGCTCTGGCTTTCCTGCAGCTGATGCTTCAAGCCCTGAATGTTCAGCTGCACCTGCGCATTGCTCCACTCGGTGCCCACAAGGTTCGGCACGGTAACGATGGTGCCGCTGCGGTCCTCGCCGTCGGTGGCGATGCCAAGATAAGGGGCCACCTCGCTGATGATATTGCCCGCCACAGGGGCTGCAAGGATGGAGGAATAGTCCGTCCGGGCGTTGTTGGGGTCATCCAGCATGACGTAGACCAGAATTTCCGGGTCGTTGGCGGGCAGCACCGCCACGAAGGAGGCCACCTTTTTATAGTCGCCGTCGGCGCGGCGGTGCATATTCAGCTGCTCGGAAGTGCCGGACTTGCCGCCGATGCGGTAGCCGGACACATAGGCGTTTTTGCCGCCGCCGGTGCCGTTGCCTACCTCGTACTCCATCATCTGCCGGATGACCTCGCTGGCACTCTGGCTGATGACCTGACGGCGCACATTTGCGCCGATCTCCTGAATGACATTGCCGTTGGCATCGGTGATCTTATCCACCACATGGGGGGTGACCAGATACCCGCCGTTGACGGTGGCCGCAATGGCGGTGCACATCTGCAGCGGGGTGATGGCCATGGCCTGACCGAAGGAGGAGGAAGCCAGCTGCACCTCGCCCAGCTGGTCGGCGCGGTAGTACTGCATAAAGTTGGTCTCGCTGGGCAGGTCCACGCCGGTGCGGGCGGTAAAGCCGAAGGCATCGAAGTAGTTATAGAACTGCTGCGAGCCGACACGCTGCCCCAGCTGGATGTAGTAGATGTTGCAGCTCTTGCGCAGTGCCTCGGCCATATTGAGCAGACCGTGCGCCTTGCGCCCTGCGCAGTGGTAAGTCTCCTTGGCCACACCGTAGGCACCGGAACAGGTAAAGGTGGTGTTCATGGTCGCCACGCCAGAGTCGATGCCCATGGCGGAGGTGATGACTTTGAACACAGAGCCCGGGTAGTACAGTTCGGTGATGGTCTTGTTTTTCCACAGGATATCCCGGTAGTAGCCGGAATAGTCCGCTTCCTCGTCCAAGATCTTGTTGCCCTGTTCATCGGTGATGTAGTTGCCGTCGGCATCCTTTTTATAGATGCCGTAAAGTTCCGGCTCTGCGTGCACCAGCTCGTTGAGGTAAGCCTCGTTGGCAGTGAAGTTCAGCGGGTCGTTGGGGTCAAAGTCCGGCTTGGAAGCCATAGCAAGGATGGCACCGGTCTTGACGTCCATCACAATGGCGCAGCCGCGGTTTTCCACCGTATTGGCTGCAATGGCTTCGTTCAGGTACCGCTCCGCGATCTCCTGCACGTTCACATCCAGCGACAGCACCAGATTGGAGCCGTCCTTGGCGGCAAAGGTGGTGGCGTTGGCGTCTGCAATGGCGTTGCCCACCGCGTTGCGCTGGGTGATGGTGCGGCCATCCACACCGGCCAAGGTGGACTGGTAGGATTTTTCCAGTCCGTAGGTGCCGACGCCGTCCGCATCCGTAAAGCCCAGCACCGCTGCGGCAAACGCACCGTAGGGGTAGTTGCGCTGGAAGCTTTTTTCCGAGGACACCGAGATGCGCCCCTTGCGGGAGGTGTCGGTGGCCTTTTTGTGCGCCTTGTTGAAGCTGGTGACGTATTTTTCAATGGAAAGCTTCACCGCGTTGTTCACCTTGGTGGCAAGGGTGACGTAGGCAGAATCCAGCCGGGATAGTGCATCGTAAACGGTCTGGTACTGCTGCTGATACTCTGCCGAGGAGGTGTCCACGCTGTCCAAGCTCTCGCCGTCCCCGGAGAGCAGACGCAACGTCAGCTCCCGGCTCACCTCGGCGCACATGGCGGGGTCCAGCGTTTTGGTCACGGTGTCGTCATCGTTGGCCTTGCTGGTATAAAGGATGCTGCTGTAACTGGGGTCTGCCCAGATAGTCCACACCACGCTGGTGGAGGCAAGGGTGATGCCGGAGGCATCGCAGATCTCGCCGCGGGTGGCTTTGATGGTGGTATCCAGCAGCTGCTGCTGGGCGGCGTACTGGCGGTACTCTGCCCCGTGGATGATCTGGATATTATACAGGCTGCGGATGACGATGGCGGCTGCCACCACCACCGCAAGGATGCCCAGACGGCTGCAAAGCCGCCGCACTCGGCTGTCCAGCCGATCCCGGCCGGAGGCCGGACGCAGGCGGTAGCCCCTGTTTTTTTTGTTACGGAAAGGTTCTTGCATTGGTTCTCTCCTGCGGGGCGTGCACTGCATTCCGCGCGCCCTGCGCTGTTATTTATTCAGACTGCGGTGTCCATAAACCGAAAAAAGCGTGCGCTGCCGCACGCTTTCTTCGTTTATCTCACGGTGCCCAGAATGTTCACCGCGCCGGTGTACAAAAAGTCGGTCCATTGCCGCACGGTGGACTCCCGGCGCACCAGTGCGCCGCTTTCGCCCAGGCGGATATAGGTGATCTGGCTGGGGTCTACTTTCATCAGACCCAGCCGCCCTGCGGTCTCTTCCACGCTGGCAATGTTGGTCTTGCTGTTCAGGGTGCTGTTGTAGTAGGTATACTGGCTCTGCTCGCTGACCAGCTGCGCCTTAGTGGCTTGGATCTGGTCGTTCAGCTCCACCAGCTGTGCCTCGCTCCACAGCAGACTGATGGCAAAGCCCACCAGCAGTGCTGCCGCCACCAGATTCATGGCGTTATGTACGGCGGCCTGCAGCGGGTTCAACCGCCGCTTGCCGCCCTTTGCTACCCGCAGGTTTGCTTTGCGCTGCGGCTGCGGTGCCCTGCGGCGGCGCACCGCGCTACGATCATATGCTGGCTGACCCATGGTTTCTCTCCTCCTCACAATGCCAGTGCTTCCGGCATCTCAGCATTTTTCCAGCACACGCAGGTGGGCGGAACGGCTGCGCCGGTTCTCCTCCAGTTCCTGCGTATCAGCTTCAATGGGTTTGCGGGTGATAAGCTTTGCCTTTGCCTTGCCGCCGCATACACACACCGGAAACTCCGGCGGGCAGGTACAGGCTGTGGACCAGCGGCGGAACTTGTTCTTGACCAGCCGGTCCTCCAGAGAGTGGAAGGTGATCACGCACAACCGGCCGCCCGGTGCAAGGTGATCAAAAATGGTATCCAAGCCCTCTTCCAGCGCGTCCAGTTCGTGGTTCACTGCAATGCGCAGTGCCTGAAAGGTGCGGCGGGGGGGGGTCTTGTTCTTGCGGCGCTCTGCCGGGGGCATGGCGCTTGCTACGATATCTGCCAGCTGCAGGGTGGTCAGGATGGGAGCGGTTTCCCGCGTCTCCACGATCTTTCCTGCGATCTGCCACGCATAGGGCTCCTCGCCGTAATCCCGCAGGATGCGGGCCAGTTCCTCGCGGCTCTCGGTGTTCACAAGGTCTGCGGCGGTCTCGCCCTGTTGGCTCATGCGCATATCCAGCGGCGCGTCTGCCCGGTAGGAAAAGCCCCGGGCGGCATCGTCCAGCTGATGGCTGGAAACGCCAAGATCCAGCAGTGCGCCGTTGATCTTTTCAATGCCCAGCTGCTCCAGCGCCTGTCCCGCATAGCGGAAATTGATCTGTACCACGGTGGCAGGCAGCCCGGCCAGACGGGAACGCGCGGTCTGCACCGCGTCCGGGTCCTGATCCAGCGAGATGAGCCTGCCGCCCTTGGCGGCGTCCAGCCGCAAGGCGATCTGGCGGGAATGTCCCGCGCCGCCAGCGGTGCCGTCCAGATAGGTGCCTGCCGGGTCGATGGCAAGCCCCGTCAGGCACTCGTTCAGCAAAACGGGGATATGCTCAAACGAGGCCGGGTCAAAGGGCTGCTGTTCTTCAAAGGCCATTGGCACGGCCTCCTTTCTCGGTTTAGTTTTTTTGCATCAGAGGTGCAGCTTGCGCAGCCGCTCGGCGCGCTGGTCGTTGGTCACGGCGGCGCGGCGGGCGTTCCAGACTTCGGTGGCCCAGATCTCAGCATGGTTGCGGTTGCCGATGATGGTCACGTCCTTTTCCAGTCCGGCGTAGGCGCGCAGCTCTGCGGGCAGCAGGATGCGTCCTTGCTTGTCCGGCGCCACCTCGCAGGCGGTGCTGAACAGGTCGCCGGAGATAGCCCAGCTGTCCATCAGTTCATCGCTTTCCAGCTTGTCCGCCAGCCGCTCCACTTCTTCCATGGGCAGTGCGAACAGGCAGCTGTCCACCCATTCCAGCACCACGAAGCTCTCGCCCATGGCATCGCGGAATTTTGCGGGGAAGTTCAGCCGCCCTTTGGTGTCGATGGTGTAATCATAACGGCCAAAAAACACGCGCTGCTCCCCCTTTCAGGGGCGTTTTCAGGGCGTGTGCCCTACTTTTACCCACTTTGCCCCACCGATACATCTTTATTGTAGCAAATCAAGTTCGTGAATGCAAGGGTTTTCGGGCGGCTTTTGGCCGCAAAAATCCACAAAAAAAGTCCCTGTGAGCCGTCATTTTTGCTCACAGGGACTGCGTTTTCCGCAATCTGTGGAATTTGTGTGGAAAGTTGACCGTTATCAGCCGTTTTTCTTGGCGTTCTGGCGCAGGCTGGCACGGATATTTTTGACCTGTGCGGCGTTTTCCACCATGGTGTCCTCGGTGGTGCGCAGCATATTCTCGCAGTAGTCGGTCACGGTCTGGCGCAGGGTGCGCGCCTCGGTCTGGGCTGCGGAGGTGATCTCAGAAGCGCGCTGCTGGGCGGCCTTGACGATCTCGGCGTCGCTGACCAGAATACGGGCGCGCTCCTCGGCCTTTTTCACAATGGCCTGTGCCTGTGCGTTGGCGCTGTCCACGATCTGCGCCCGGTCGTTCACGATCTGCTGCGCCTGCCGCAGCTCACCGGGCAAAGCCGCCCGCACCTCGTCCAGATAATCCCGGATCTGCTCCACATCCACGATGCGCTTGCCGCCGGAAAGGGGCACGTTTGCGCTCTCTTCCAGTGCATCCTCAATGGTATCCAAAAGCTCGTTCACGTTCATAAGGCTTCTCCCTCCTGCTCAGCGGCGGACTGCATGGGCTTTGTATACTTCCACAGCAGCACCTTGCCGTATTTATACTGTTTCTGCAGGGTCAGACTGCCCGTCTGCGCGGGCAGCACGATGCCTGTTTCGCTCTCGCACAGCACGATGCCGCCGGGGGCAACGCACTTTTCCACGGCGGGCAGGATCTTTTCCAGCGTGCCGCCACGGAAGGGCGGGTCCAGCAGCACCAGATCGAACTGCTCCCGGCAGGCCGATAAGAACCGCGCAGCCTCGCCGATATTCACCCGGCTGCGGTCGAACACGCCGCAGGCCTTGCAGTTGCGCATCACGATGCTTACGGCCTCCCGGTTCTCGTCCAGAAAGACGCACCGGGCCGCACCCCGGCTCAGCGCCTCAATGCCCAGCTGGCCGCTGCCGGCATACAGATCCAGCACCCGGGCCCCGGGCAGGTCGAACTGTACGATGCTGAACATCGCCTCCTTCACCTGCGAGAGGGTGGGGCGGGTCACATCGGTGCCGGGCAGTGCTTCCAGCCTGCGGCCCCGGGCTTCTCCTGCGATCACGCGCATGATGTTACCTCCTTGCCGTAGCTGCCGCCCCCGCGGCAGCCGGTTTGAACTCTTTCGTATCCTTTATTATCTCCCAACTGCATAGCATTGTCAAGAGCCCGCATTGCGCTGCAGGCGGCTTTGTGCTACAATCATAGCAGCAATATTGCGCATTTTACGGCGCATTTCAGCAAAGGAGAGTATACAGCATGAAAGTTCTGCTCATCAACGGCAGCCCCCACGAGAAGGGCTGCACCTACACCGCCCTTTCCCTTATTGCCGGGGAGCTGAAGGCACAGGGCATCGAGACCGAGATTTTGCACGTCGGCGGTCAGCCCGTGGGCGGCTGCATCGGCTGCGGCGGCTGCCGCAGCGGCAACGGGTGCGTGTTCGGCGGCGTAGTCAACGAGGCCATCGAGAAGGCAAAGACCGCCGACGCCTTTGTGTTCGGCAGCCCGGTACACTACGCCTCCGCTGCGGGCAACATGGCCAGCTTTATGGACCGTCTGGCTTACGCGGGCGGCAAGTATCTGGCCTACAAGCCCGCCGCCATCTGCTGCTCTGCCCGCCGCGCCGGCACCACCTCCACCCTTGACCAGCTGGTCAAGTACCCCCAGTTCTTCCACATGCCGCTGGTCAACGGCTCCTACTGGGCCATGGTGCACGGCTCCAACCCCGAGCAGGTGCTGCAGGACGCCGAGGGCTGCGCCGTGATGCAGGAACTGGGCCGCAACATGGCATGGCTGCTGCGCTGCATCGAGGCCGGTAAGGCCGCAGGCATCGACCACCCGCAAAACCCGCCCCGCCCCATGACCAACTTTATCCGCTGAGACAAAAGATTTGTCATGCGCTCCGCGTTGCTCTGCGCATCTTCAGCGGAAGAATTATTTTAAATTCTAAATCGGGAAAATCTGCGGATTTTCTCGATTTAGTTTTTTCATACAGCCCCTCTCGTGAAAATGATTTCAGAGCCCAGGAACGCCGCTGGCGTTCCGGGGCTCCATTTCTATGGGCGATTTTGTACAATTTTTCCAAGCATTTCTTGGGAAACCTGCCACCCGGCAGCTTTCGCGCACTACAAAATTTCTGCTGAACCGGCGCAAAAAGGGTGCGAATGCTTTTTTCGTTCATAACTTTGTGATACCATACCTCTATAAGCTTATCACTTAGACGGAGATCCTGCTATGGAACACTACGATTGGAACGAGGGCTGGCTGTTTGCCCCCACCTTTGACCCGGCGCTGGTGCGCCCGGAGTGCCCGGAGCTTTCCCTTACCCCGGTGCGGTTGCCGCACACGGTCAAACCTCTGCCCTATAATTATTGCAATGAAAACGACTACCAGCGCCTGTGCGGCTACCGGCGGGAGTTTTTTGCGCCCAAGGAGTGGCTGGGCCGCACCGTGCTGCTTACCTTCGGGGCGGTGGCGCACGACGCCACCGTGTTCTGCAACGGGCGGCGGGTGTTCCACCATGGCTGCGGCTACACCGCCTTTACGGTAGACCTGACCTGCGCGCTGCGTCTGGGACAGAAAAACGTGGTGGCTGTGCGCTGCGACTGCCGGGAGGATCTGAACGTCCCGCCCTTCGGCGGGCAGCTGGATGCGCTGACCTACGGCGGCATCTACCGCGCCGTCAGTCTGGATATCAAGGAGCCCGCCTACCTGCGGGACGTGTTCATCGAGGCAAAGGCCGAGGGCGATTTCCGCATCTACACCGCCACCGTGGGCGAGACGGTCGGCTGCACCCTGCAGGCCGAGATCCGCAGCCCCGCCGGGAGCCGGGCGGTGTACAGCGGCGAGCTTTCCCTGCCCATCACCGGCACGCTGAATAACGTGCACCCGTGGAGCCTGGAGCACCCCACCCTGTACACCCTGACCATGCGGCTCATCCGCCCCGGCACCGGCGGTCTGCCCGACCGGGTGCTGGACGAAAAAACGGTGCGGTTCGGTTTCCGCACGGTGCAGTTCGTGGCAGGCGGGCTGTACCTGAACGGACAGCGGGTGGAGCTGCGCGGGCTGGACCGGCACCAGAGCTACCCCTATCAGGGCTACGCCATGCCGGACAGCATCCAGCGGCTGGACGCCCAGCTGCTGAAAAAGGAACTGGGCTGCAACGCCGTGCGCACCTGCTATGCGCCCCCCAGCCCGGCGTTTCTGGACGCCTGCGACGAATTGGGTCTGCTGGTATTCCCCGAAATGCCCGGCTGGCAGCACATCGGCGACGAAGTGTGGCAGGCGCAGGCGCTGCAAAACTGCCGGGAGATGGTGTGCCAGTACCGCAACCATCCCAGCATCTTTTTGTGGGGTGCCCGCATCAGCGGCAGCCCCGACAACGAGGCCTTTTATAAGCGCACCAACGAAGCCATCCACCGGCTGGACCCCACCCGCCCCACGGCGGGCACCCGCAGCACCCGCAAAAGCCAGCTGCTGGAGGACGTTTACGCCTACAATGATTATTCCTACGCTGGGCGCGGCGCGGGCTGCGAGAACCGCGCCGCCGTGACTCCCGACACCCGCAAGGGCTACCTTATCAGCGCGTTCGGCGGACAGAACTTCCCCGCCAAGCCCTTTGACGATGAACCTCACCGTCTGGTGCAGGCGCTGCACCACGCCGCCGTGCTGAACGACAGTATCGCCCAGCCGGGCGTGGCAGGCAGCTTTGGCTGGTGCATGACCGACTACAACACCCACCGGGAATTCGGCAGCGGCGACCGCATCTGCTACCACGGCGTGATGGACCTGTTCCGCAACCCGAAGCTTTCTGCCGCCGTTTATGCCAGCCAGAAAACGCCCCGCGCACCCTCCGACATCGTGCTGGAGGTCTCCTCCGCCATGACGCTGGGCGACCTGCCCGGCGGCGCAGCAGCCGCCTGCTGGGTGTTCACCAACGCCGAGAGCGTTCGGTTGTACCGCGGCAACGACTTTGTGGCCGAGTTTGGCCCCGACCGCCGGGGACGCTTTGCCGCCCTGCCCCACCCGCCCATCGAGATCAACGATTTTGTGGGCTCCCTGCTGGAAAAGTACGAGGGCATGGATCACGCCACTGGCGCACAGGTCGCCGCCATCCTCAACGAGCTGCGGCGGGACGCCATGGCGCTTTCGCCCCTTTCCAAGGCGCGGATGCTCTCGCTGCGGCTGAGCTGGAGCGAGCTGCTGCGGATGTACTACAAATACATCGGTGTGCTGGGCAGTTCCGCGCCGGTGTACCGGTTCGAGGCGGTATGGCATGGCCGCGCCGTGCGCACCGTGGTGCGGGAGCCGGTGCAGAGCGTCCGACTGGAATGCACCGTGCACAATCCCCTGCTGACCGACGGCCCCACATGGGACTGCGCCGCGGTCAGCCTGCGCGCCATCGACCAGAACGGCAACCTGCTGCCCTACTGCGGCGAGGCCGTCTGCCTGTCCGTGGAGGGGCCGCTGAAAATTCTGGGCCCCAGCGTGGTGCCCCTGCGGGGCGGCATGGCGGGCACCTACCTTGCCACCACCGGCGAGGCCGGACGCGCCGTGCTGCACTGCCGCATGGAGGGCGCACTGGACACGGAGGCGGTGCTCACCGTGCGCAGCCGGGAGGAGCAAAACGTTTAATTTTCGTCCTTTCATGATAGATTTGCAGTCTGTTCAAAATTTTATCATGGTTGGCTGATATCCTAGAAGCATAAAGTATTCCGCAGGGCGGCGCTGCTGCCCTGCGTTTCCGTGTGTAAAGCCCCAGAGAAGAGGATGCGAAAACCTATGAGAGAAAAATTCCGTCAATTCATGATCGGGCGCTACGGCACCGATGGCCTGAACCAGTTTTTGAGCATGAGCTCCATCGTGATGCTGCTGGTATCGCTGCTCACCCGCGTTTCCCTGTTCACATGGCTGGGCGCAGCGCTGCTGATCCTGTGCTACTACCGCAGCCTGAGCCGCAACATCTCCAAGCGCACCGAGGAGAACTACCGCTTTTACAGCCTGAAGGACCGGTTCAATAACAAGTTCCGCAGCCTGAAGGAGCAGTGGGCCAACCGCAAGCTGTACCACTACTACCGCTGCCCCCAGTGCCGTCAGAAGCTGCGCGTGCCCCGGGGACGCGGACGCATCCAGATCTCCTGCCCCCGCTGCGGCACCCAGTTCATCAAAAAGAGCTGAGCTGCCATGTTCGGATATGTGATCCCGGATCGGGCCGGCCTCAGCCCCGAAGCGCAGAGCCGCTATCGCTCGGCCTACTGCGGGCTGTGCCGCCGCATCGACGCCTTGCACGGGCTGCGGGGACGGTTCAGCCTGAGCTATGACCTGACCTTTTTAAATATCCTGCTGTGCAGCCTGTACGAGGGCGAAACGCCCGCAGACAGCGGCATCGACCGCTGTCCCGTCCACCCGGTGCATGGTGTGCTCTGGCGCAGCGCCGACCCTACCGACTACTGTGCCGACCTGAGCGTAGCGCTGCACTACTATAACGCACAGGACAAATGGCAGGATGACCATAATCTGCTGGCACTGGGGTACAGCACCCTGCTGGACAACAGCACCGCCGAGGCCGCCCAGCGCTGGCCGCGGCAGTGCAATGCGATCCGCGCTTGTCTTGCCAAACTTGCTGAGTACGAGGCCGCCGGCAGCACCGACCTTGACGCGGTGTCCGGCTGCTTCGGTGCGCTGATGGCAGAGCTGTTCGACTACCGGCAGGATCGCTGGGCACCGGAGCTGCGCAGCATCGGCTTTCATCTGGGCAAGTTCATCTACCTGCTGGACGCCTACGACGACCTGCCCCGCGACAAGCGCCGGGGCGCATACAATCCCCTGCGGGAGCTGAGCACCCACCCGGACTACGAGGAAGAGATGCTGGACATCTTTGAGCTGCTGCTGGCACGCTGCGCGCAGAACTTTGAGCGTCTGCCCTGCGTGGAGGACGCGGACCTGCTGCGCAACATCCTGTATTCCGGCGTATGGCTGAAATACAACTGCAAAAACGCAAAACGCACCGGAAAGCCCGATGCATCTTGATTTTGTGCCGATGTTCCGGTAAAATAAAACGGATGCGGTGCAGCGGTGCTGTACCGTCAGTATAATGAGTGAGGAAGTATACCGAGCATGAGAGATCCCTATGAGGTGCTGGGCGTTCAGCGCGGCGCAAGCGACGACGAGATCAAAAAAGCATACCGCGCCAAGTGCAAGCGCTGGCACCCGGATTTGAACCCCAACGACCCCACGGCTGAGGAGCACTTCAAGGAGGTGCAGGCCGCCTACGATGCCATTACCAAGGGCGATACCGGCCCCCAGATGGGCGGCAACCCCTACGGCGGTTACCAGCAGCAGGGCTACAACCGGCAAGGCTATGGTCAGCAAGGTTACGGCCAGCAGAACTACGGCTACACCGGCTTTGATGGCTTTGACGGGTTTGAAGGCTTCGACCCCTTTGGCTTCGGTTTTGGCTTTGGCGGCTACCAGCAGGCCGGGCCCAGTGCCTCCGGCACCGACACCCCGGAGATGCAGGCCGCCCGCAATTTTGTGGCCAATGGCCGCTACGCCGAGGCGCGCCGCGTACTGGACGGCATGACCGGCCGCAATGCGCGGTGGTATTACCTCTCTTCGCTGGCCAATCAGGGGCTGGGCAAAAGCGTGGACGCTTTGCAGGACGCCCGCCGCGCCGTGCAGCTGGACCCAAACAACACCGAGTACCAGATGCACCTGCGCCGGATGCAGAACCCCGGCCAGACCTACCGCACCCAGACCACCTACGCCCAGCCCGGCGGATTTGGAAGCTGGTGCTGGAGCATGATCCTGCTGAACCTGCTGTGCAACTGCTGCTGCGGCGGCTGGGGCTTCCGTGGGTTCCGGATGTGATATGATTTTATACAAAAAAGGCTGCTGCACGCACGGTGCAGCAGCCTTTTTCTGTTTGCGGATGTAAGGGTTTGCTCTTACTTCTGGGGAGCCTTGAAAGCAATAGCGGTAGCACCGGCAGCGGCGTCCACGCTCTTCAGAGAGATGGGAGCCACCTCGTAGTGCAGGGTGTCAAAGCTCTGGGTATTGCCGTCCTCGGTGGTGAACTCCAGAACGTAAACAACGTCAGCCTGCTTGTCAGCCTCGACATCGCGGGTGATGACGATGCTCTCGCCGTCAGCCAGACCCTCGCCTGCCAGGTTCTCGCCCTTGTCCTCAGAACCTGCATCGTACAGGTACAGCTCAGTCACCTTGCTGCCGGTGGTGTTGTACACGGTGTACTCGGCAGAAGTAGCCTCGGCCTCAGAGGAAGCAGCCTCGGAGGAAGCAGCCTCGGAAGAGGCAGCAGCAGAGGATGCGGTGGAAGATGCGGTAGAGGATGCAGCGGTAGAGGCAGCACCGCCGCAGGCGGTCATGCCGACAGCCAGTGCCAGAGCGGCAGCGGCAATTGCAACAGTCTTGAGCTTCATAGGGATTATCTCCTTTTTCTTCTTTTGTTGGTGTCAGGACTCCGGCAGCATATCAACTGCCTTGGTTGGGCTGATGTTCTCTTATTATACGCACATTGACAAAAAAAGCAAGCTTTTTTCGTCAAAAATCAACGATGAAACAAGAACTGTTACCATTTTGACATGAATTTGGCACATTTTAGGAAACGTAAACTTGAATCAAATCATTGACACGCTCTTCTGCTCCGTTCCTTCCCTGTACGCCCGCCGGGGAGTGAACGAAAAATTTTATTTTCCCCTTGACAACAGCCCACCGCCGCTGTATACTGCGCATCATGAACGCTGTTCATGTTGGAGGGTGAGTGTATGAATCCAATGGCAACATCCAAGGCGGACATCCTGAAAACCAGCCGGGAGCTGATTCAGCAGAACGGCTGGGCGGCGGTCAACATCCGTGCGGTCGCGGCCGCCTGCGGGGTCTCTGTGGGCTGCATCTACAACTACTTCGGCTCCAAGACCGAGCTGGTAAGCGCGGCCGTGGAAAGCATCTGGAACGACATCTTCCACCACCCGGAGGACGAAGCCGTGTTTCAGGACACCCTGTCCTGCATCCGGTGGATGTACCGGCAGATGGAATACGGCTGCCAGCAGTATCCCGGCTTCTTCACCCACCACGCGCTGGGCTTTGTGCAGCATGACACTGCCGACGGCAAGCAGCAGATGCGGCAGACATGGCAGCACATTCTGGACGCCTTGTGCAACGTGCTGTGCCACGATGCCAAGATCCGTCCGGGTGCTTTTACCGAGCAGTTCACCCCGGAACAGTTTGCGGGCATCCTGTTCTCCCTGATGTTGTCCGCAGTGGTGCAGCAGAGCTTCGACCCCTCTGCGGTGCTGGAGATCGTGCGCAGAACCATTTATTAAGCAAAAAAACATCCCACAAGCCTTGTGGGAGTTTTTTAAGTCCCAATGTGAACATAGTTCAATTTGGTTTTTGTGCCCCTCGAAACACACTATCACCAGCCCTTTTCCCTACGATGCCTCCGATACGGCTCTGCCGCGCCGGTTCGCTATAAAATCAAAAAAACTGCAATCAAAACAAATAAAGGAGAAAAACATATGAGAGCTGTTATTGAAACCGTTTTCGACATCTTCTATCTGGTCACCGTGCTCACGGTGGGCATCCGCATGATCCGCGGCAGCAAGGCTGGCACCCAGTTCCGCCTGTTCGGCCTGATGGCCATTGTGCTGGGCGCGGGCGACTCCTTCCATCTGGTGCCCCGCGCACTGGCACTGTGCACCACCGGTCTGGAAAACTACGCTGTGCCGCTGGGTCTGGGTAAGTGGATCACTTCTGTGACCATGACCGTGTTCTATGTGCTGCTGTACTACGTCTGGCGCAAGCGCTACCAGATCGAGGGGCAGAAGAACGTGACCGCCGCCGTGTACGCCCTGTCCGCTGTGCGCGTTGTGCTGTGCATGATGCCGCAGAACCAGTGGCTCACCAACCACACACCGCTGGCATGGGGCATCCTGCGCAATGTGCCCTTTGCCCTGCTGGGTCTGCTGATCATCGTGCTGTTCTACCGCAGCGCCAAGCAGAACAACGATAAGGCTTTCCGCTGGATGTGGCTGACCATCGTGCTGAGCTTCGGCTTCTATATTCCCGTTGTCCTGTGGGCAGACATAAACCCCATGATCGGTATGCTGATGATCCCCAAGACCTGCGCCTACGTCTGGACCGTGCTCATCGGCTACAACGCCATGAAAGCCGAGACCGGCAAGCAGAGCTAACCCCCGCGTTTCCCCCGCTGCTTAACAGAAAACCCGCCGACAGACAGCGATGCACTGCTCTGCCGACGGGCTTTTTATATTGTATAAATAAATGTGGCTCCACATTTAAACAATTTCTTTTCACCCCTCGGTGAAATACTCCGGGTGGACGCTGCGGGCCTGCTCCACCGAGAGCTTATAGCGGTTCAGGTGGCTTTCCAGCGCTTCGCCCAGCTCATCGGCGGTGCCGTGCAGCACCATTTCCAGAATGCGGGTGTGGGCGGCGCAGACGGATTTGTTCTCGTTGGTCTGCAAGCTGAACTTGCGGATACGCTCCACATGCTGCAGTTCCCCGAGCATGTGGTCAAAATGCGCCTCCATACCGGTGATCTCAAAGGCCTTGCGGTGGAACTGGTTGTCCAGTTCCAGCAGGCGGGTCTCCCGGTTTGGCTGGGTCAGGTCGGCTTCCAGTAAGCGGTAGTTCTCGATGATCTGCCGGTATTCCTGCTCCTGCTGGTCGGTCAGGCGGCCGCGCACCCGGTTCAAAATCTCTTTTTCAAGGGTGAAGCGGGCAAACTGCTCCAGCTCCATCCGCTTCAGGTCGATGGGTGCCACATGGGTACCGCTTTGCGGCTTGATGTCCACCATGTGGGCAATGTTGAGCATGATCAGCGCCTCCCGCATGGGGGTGCGGCTGATGCCCATCTGCTCCGCAAGTTCCCTGTCGTTCAGGGGGTCGCCGGGCTTCAGCTCCATGGTGATGATCCGGCTGCGGATGGTCTGATACGCCTGTTCCCTCGCACTCAAAGATGCCATTGCAGTGTTCTCCCTTCGGGGTCAGTTGGTGATATACTAGTATATGACCATATTACCCAACTGCCGGGCAACTGTCAATAGCAGGAGCAACCGAAAATCAAGGGCAATTTTTTGCTATTTTGTTCAATGAAGTGCCCGCGCCGGGCGGTACACCACCGGCAGCCACACAAAAGCCACCGCCAAACCGCAGGCCACGTCAATGACCGAGTGCTGCTTGGTGAACACGGTGGACAGGCAGATCAGCGCCGCCCACGCCCATGCCAGCACCTTGCGCAGAGTCTTGCCCTCTGCCAGCTTGCTGTGGCTGAAGGCCATTGCCATGCAGGCAGAGCTCTGGCAGTGGATGGAGGGGCAAACGTTCACGGCGGCGTCCGCCTTCCACAGCAGCTGCATGACCCGCAGCGCCGGGTTGTCCCTGCCAAGGGTCTCCACAGCAGGGCGCAGTTCCAGCCCGTTGGGCAGGATCATGTACACGATCAGGCAGAAGGTCATGCCGGAAAACATGGTCAGGCAAAGCTTATCATAGCTGGCGGTATCGCACCACCACAGTGCCGCCGTCACCCCCGCCAGCAGCAGAAACCAGCTGCAATAGGGGAGCACAAACCACTCGTTGAAGGGGATCAGATCGTCCAGCGGGCTGTGCAGGATATATTTCGGGGCGGTGACGGTGAGATCCAGCCAAAAGAACCAGATCAGGTACACCACCCAGTACAGCTGGTACCACAAATGCGGGCGGCACCGGCTGCGCAGTTGGCTAAGTTTCATGTCGTTTCTCCTATTTTTTATGTGAATTGACGTGTTATTATAGCACATTCCATCCACTTGCGCAAATGTTTTCCCTGCGATACAATAAGAACAAGCTGCATCTTATTTATAAAAGGAGTACGTCATGTCACAAGAATTTCCCGCCATCCGTCTGGTCGCGCTGGATCTGGACGGCACCCTGCTGAACCGCGAGGGGCACGTCACCCCCCGCACCCGCGCCGCTCTGCAAGCTGCTGTGGATAAAGGCGTGTACATCGTGCCCGCCACCGGCCGACCGCTGGCCAGTCTGCCGCCGGAGGTGGCGCAGCTGCCCGGCATCCGCTACGTCATCACCTGCAACGGTGCCGCCGTGTGGGATTTGGGCACCGACCCCGTGGGCGCAGTGTACAGCCGCTATTCCAACGCAAAAGAGCACCGCACCAGCACCCCGGTCTGCCTGCTGCACAGCCTGATGCCGGTGGAGACTGCCCGCGAAGCCTTTGCCGTCTGCGAGAGCTGCCACGCCGACCTGCGCATTTTTTCGGACGGATACGCCTGCACCGATGTCCACAGCATAGCGCTGGCCACTGCCCGGGCAGCAAAGAAGGACGGCACCGAAGCGTGCCAGCCCAACGATGGCCGCTTTACCATTCTGCGGGACGCAGCCGAGTGGATGAGCCGCAACGCCTTTGCCATTGAAAAGCTCTGCGTATTCTTTGAAACCCCGCAGCAGGCTACGGCTGCCTTGCCCCGCTTCCGCGCCGTCCCGGGCGTAGAGATCGTACAGGGGTCGCCGAAAAACGTGGAGGTGACCGCCGCCGGTGTGGACAAGGGTGAGGCGCTGCGCGCACTGGCCGACCGGCTGGGCGTCCCGCACGCGTGCACTCTTGCGGTGGGCGACAGCGAGAACGACCGCGCCATGCTGCAAAAGGCCGGGGTGGCCGCTGTAATGGCCAACGGCATGCCGGAGATCCGGGCGCTGGCGCACCTTGTCAGCAAAGCCGACTGCGACCATGACGGCGTGGCCGAGATACTGGAAACCCTTGGCATCTGAGCCAGTTTTTGCAGCAATTTTCCAGCATTTTTACCGGCATTTGCCCCGATTTTTCGGGTCATTCGTCATTTTTGTGCAATGTATACAAGCTCTTATGCAAAACATTGTGCTTGTTGAGTATTACCAAAGACGGGTTGTTCGTTTATACTAGTATCATAAGCGCGTATGGGGGTATTGCGCCCACTGGAGCAAACCCGACGCACCGAGAGAGTTCAAATATAAAAGGAGAAATGCGTTATGAATCCCATCGTAGAAAAGGTCTATCAGATCGGCATTATCCCTGTTATCGCTTTCAACAGCGTTGATGAGGCCCTGCCCCTGTGCAAGGCTCTGGCTGAGGGCGGTCTGCCCGCAGCTGAGGTCACCTTCCGCACTGCCTGTGCTGAAGAGTGCATCCGCAAGATCCACGAGGAGATGCCCGAGATGCTGCTGGGTGCCGGCACCGTTCTGACCTGCGAGCAGGCCGACCGTGCTATGGCTGCCGGTGCTTCCTTCATCGTTGCTCCCGGCTTCGACCCCGAGGTCTGCAAGCACGTCATCGACAAGGGCGGCATCATGATGCCCGGCACCTGCTCCGCAGGCGAGATGCAGCAGGCCATGAACATGGGCTGCGAGGCTCTGAAGTTCTTCCCCGCTGAGGCAAACGGCGGCGTGGGTATGCTGAAGAACATCGGCGCTGCCCTGAAGGGCGCTCGCTGGATGTGCACCGGCGGTGTCAACGCCAAGAACGTCAACGATTATCTGGGCTATGACCAGATCTTTGCCGTGGGCGGCACCTGGATGTGCAAGAGCGATGTGATCAAGGCCGGCGACTGGGCAAAGATCACCGCACAGAGCAAGGAAGCTGTTGACACCATGCTGGGCCTGAAGCTGCTGCATGTCGGCATCAACACCGACAACGAGGAAGAGGCCATGAAGGTGGCTAACCTGATCGGCGCTATGCTGAACATGAAGGTCGCTCCCGGCAACTCCAGCATCTTTGTCGGCAACAAGGAGTTCGAGATCATGAAGAAGCCCGGCCGCGGCACCAATGGCCACATCGCCATCGGCTGCAACAACGTGGACCGCGCCATCTACCACCTGTCTCAGCGTGGCGTGAAGTTCGATCTGGACAGCAAGAACGTGAAGAACGGCAAGACCGTTGCCTGCTACATGGCAGACGAGATCGCCGGCTTTGCCTTCCATCTGGTGCAGGCATAAGCGCCTGTCCCCCTTTTACCGTAAAAGCCCCGCCGCAGCGGGTATGCCCTGCGGCGGGATGATGAAACACCTGATATAAAGGAGAATAACCAATGAAAGTCGTTACTTTTGGCGAACTGATGGTCCGTCTGCAGCCCTTCAACTACGAGCGTTTCGTTCAGGCTAACAGCCTGGAGTTCAGCTTCGGCGGCGGCGAGGCTAACGTTGCTGTTTCTCTGGCCAACTACGGTCTGGACGCAGCCTTCGTCACCAAGCTCCCCGCACACGCCATCGGTCAGGCCGCTGTCAACAGCCTGCGCCGCTACGGCGTTGATACCAGCATGATCACCCGCGGTGGTGACCGTGTGGGCATCTACTACAACGAGAAGGGCGCTTCTCAGCGTGGTTCCGTCTGCATCTACGACCGTGCCAACAGCGCCATCCAGCTGGCTCAGCCCTCCGACTTTGATTGGGATAAGATCTTTGAGGGTGTGGATTGGTTCCACTTCACCGGCATCACCCCGGCTCTGGGCGAGAACGTTGTCGAGATCTGCCGCGAGGCCTGCAAGGCTGCTAAGGCTCACGGCGTGAAGATCAGCTGCGACCTGAACTACCGCGGCAAGCTGTGGACCCGTGAGCAGGCCCGCGCTGCCATGACCGATCTGTGCCAGTACGTTGACGTGTGCATCTCCAACGAGGAGGACGCAAAGGACGTGTTCGGCATCGAGGCCGAGGCTACCGATATCTACGGCGGCAAGCTGAACGCTGAGGGCTACAAGAGCGTTGCAAAGCAGCTGGCTGACAAGTTCCACTTCGAGAAGGTCGCTATCACCCTGCGTGAGAGCCACAGCGCATTCGACAACGGCTGGAGCGCTATGCTGTATGATGTTGCTTCCAACGAGTACTGCTTCTCCAAGAAGTACGACCTGCACATCATCGACCGCGTTGGCGGCGGCGACTCCTTCGGCGGCGGCCTGATCTACAGCCTGCTGACCGGCAAGAGCACTCAGGAGGCTGTCGAGTTCGCAGTTGCAGCTTCCGCTCTGAAGCACTCCATCGAGGGCGACTACAACATGATGACCGTGTCCGAGGTCGAGAAGCTGGCCGGCGGCGACGGTTCCGGCCGTATCCAGCGCTAAGAGCAGGAGGGAGTCCGCCATGGATATCCGTTATTCCTGCAACCAGAAGGATTTCAAGCGCTATACCACCGAGGAAATGCGGGACGAGATGCTGATCACCGGCCTGTACAAGGCGGATGAAGTGGTGGCCGTTTACAGCCATGTGGACCGTATGGTCACGCTGGGCTGTATGCCGGTGCACGAGACCGTGTCCATCGACAAGGGCATCGACATCTGGGCCAACTTCGGCACCCACTATTTTCTGGAGCGCCGCGAGATCGGCATGTTCAACATCGGCAAGGATTCCACCGGTATCGTGGTGGCCGACGGCGTAAAGTACGAGCTGGGCTATAAGGACTGCCTGTACATTACGCAGGGCACCAAGGAGGTCACCTTTGCTTCCGCCGACCCGGAGCATCCCGCCAAGTTCTACATGGTCTCTGCTCCGGCACACTGCGCTTACCAGACCCGTCTGATCAAGATGGCTGATGCAAACCACCGCCCGCTGGGCAGCGTGGACACCTGCAACAAGCGCACCATCAACCAGTTCATCCACCCGGATGTGCTGAAGACCTGCCAGTTGAGCATGGGTATGACCGAGCTGGCGCCGGGTTCCAACTGGAACACGATGCCCAGCCACACCCACGAGCGGCGCATGGAGATCTATACCTACTTTGAACTGCCCGAGGGGCAGGTGGTGTTCCATATGTGCGGCGAGCCTACCCAGACCCGTCACATCGTGATGCACAACGAGGATGCTGTCATCAGCCCCTCTTGGAGCATTCACAGCGGCGTAGGCACCTCGAACTATACGTTTATCTGGGCAATGGGCGGCGAGAACATGGAGTTTGACGACATGGACAACATCGCTACCACTGACCTGCGCTAAAAAGCACCAATCAAACGCCCCGTACCGGGAAACCGGCACGGGGCGTTTTGCTAAAAAATTAACTTGGATACTGTGAAAAAGGAGAACCTCATGGATCTGTCTGCATTCAACCTGCAGGGCAAGGTAGCCCTGATCACCGGCGGTGCCCACGGCATCGGTTTTTCCATCGCAGAGGGCATGGCCAAGTGCGGCGCCGTCATCTGCTTCAACTGCTCCTCTGAGACCAGCTTAGAAAAAGGCATGGCCGCCTACAAGGCTGCCGGCATCGACGCCCACGGCTATGTGGCAGACGTTTCCGACGAGGACGCCGTCAACGCCATGGTGGCAAAGATCAAGGCCGAGGTCGGCCCGGTGGACATTCTGGTAAACAACGCCGGTCTGATGAAGCGCGTGCCCATGATCGAGATGAGCCACGCCGACTTTATGCGGGTGATCGATGTCCATGTAGGCGGTGCCTTCAACTGCTCTAAGGCCGTGCTGCCCGACATGATGGAAAAGCGCGCGGGCAAGATCATCAACATCTGCTCCATGATGAGCGAGCTGGGCCGCGAGACCGTCTCTGCCTACGCTGCCGCCAAGGGTGCGCTGAAGATGCTGACCAAGAACATCGCCTCTGAGTACGGCGAGTACAACATCCAGTGCAACGGCATGGGTCCCGGCTACATTGCCACCGCCCAGACCGCTCCCCTGCGTGAGCGTCAGCCGGACGGCAGCCGTCATCCCTTTGACAGCTTCATCGTTGCCAAGACCCCCGCAGGCCGCTGGGGCGAGCCGGAGGACATGGTTGGCCCCTGCGTGTTCCTTGCCAGCCACGCATCCGACTTCGTGAACGGCCAGATCCTCTACGCCGACGGCGGCATTCTGGCCTATATTGGCCGCCAGCCTAAGTAAAAGCACATAAAAATACACCCCCTGCGCTGCCTTTGCAGTGCCGGGGGTGTTGTGCTTTATAACGTTTTATTTAGAGGTTATCCGGCCAAAGTGGCCTTTTTCCTCTTCGTCCTTTTTGGTGTCAGGCTTTTCCGCCGGGGTCAGACGCACCTCGGTCACGCGGCGCTTGGCGGTGCGGGTGACCACGCCGTCGTAGCTGCCCAGCGTAAAGCGGTCGCCCACCTTGGGCAGGCGGCAGGTCTTTTCCTGCACCAGACCGTTCACTGTGTTGGAGTCGATATCCTCGTCCTCCGGCAGACCCAGCCGCTCGTACAGGTCGTCCACGCCGGCGCTGCCCAGCACGATCCAACTGCCGTCCGACTGCTTGCGGAAGTCCTCGGTCACCTCGTCGTGCTCATCCCAGATCTCGCCTACCAGCTCCTCCAGAATATCCTCCAGCGTGATGATGCCCTCGGTGCCGCCGTACTCGTCCACCACCACAGCCATGTGATGGTGCTGCTCGCGCAGGGTGCGCAGCAGCTGGGAGATCTGAGTGGAGCCGGTGGTGTAGAGGGTGGGCTTGACCAGATCCTCCAGCTTGGTCTCCTTTTTCAGGCGTGCCATGTAGAAGTCCTTTTCATGTACCACACCAATGATGTTATCAATGGTGTCGTGGTACACCGGCAGACGGGAGTAGCCGGATTCCGCAAAGGTCTGTGCCACCTCTTCCAGCGGCATATCGTCCTCCACCGCGATCACATCCACGCGGGGGGTCAGGATCTCTTCCACTTCCACATCATCAAACTCGATGGCGCTGCGGATCAGCTCGCTTTCCCGGTCGGTCAGTTCGCCGTCATTCTCGGCTTCGCTGACCATGGTCATCAGCTCACCCTCGGTGATGGTGTCCTCCTCGGTGCTGTGGACAAAGTGCCCCAGAAAGCGCTTCCACTGGCTGAACAGCCATGTCAGCGGGGTAAACACCAGCATCAGCAGGCTGAGCGCCGGCGCAACTGCGGTGGCCACCGTTTCCGGCATCTCCTTGGCAAGGCTCTTGGGGGTCACCTCGCCAAAAATCAGCACCACCACGGTCAGCACCATAGTGGACACCGTAGCGCCCCGCTCTGCACCCAGCATCTTGGTGAAAATGATGGTGCCGATAGAAGCTGCGGCAATGTTTACAATATTGTTGCCGATGAGGATGGTGGAGAGCAGCTTATCGTATTTTTCAGCCATTGCCAGTACCCGGGCGGCAGAGGTATCGCCGTCCTCGGCGCGGCTTTTCAGGCGGATCTGATTCAGGGAAGAAAATGCGGTCTCGGATGCGGAGAAAAAGGCGGAGAATACCACCAATACTACCAGCGCTACCCAGAGCGTCATACTGCCATCGTCCATAAAAAGGGGAATCACACTCAACTTTCTGTTTTAAATTTAGATTTATTTGCCCGTTGTATTTTCATTGTGCTTCAACCGTGCCAAGCGGGCTTTTCCGTATACAAAAATGTGCTTTCCATCGTTGCCATTTCCACGATGAAAAGCACATCAATGTTATTTTCTATAATAACATATTCTGCACACGGGTGCAAGCGTTTGGCCTGTACTCCATGTACAAAACCGGTAAATTTTAACGCAGAACCAATGCGCTGCCGTCATAATCCACCGTCAGGGTATCGCCCTCGGCATAGCTGCCCTTGATGATGGCCTTGGCGATCAGGGTCTCCACGCGGCTCTGGATGAAGCGCTTGATGGGACGTGCACCATAGACGCTGTCGTAGGCAGAATCAATGATGAAGTCCTTGGCGGCGGTGGTGACCTCCAGCTTGAGGTGCTTGCCCTCCTCCATACGGTTACGCAGATCCTGCAGCTGCAGATCCACGATCTTGCGCATTTCGTCCTTGGTCAGGCTCTTGTAGTAGACGATCTCGTCCAGACGGTTCAAAAATTCGGGACGGAACTTGCTCTTGAGCAGCAGGTCGATCTGGTGCTTTGCATCCTCGCTCAACTCGTTGGAGCCCTGCGCACGGCGCTGCTCCAGATCGTTCAGGATGATATCGCTGCCAAGGTTGGAGGTCAGGATGATGACCGTGTTCTTGAAGTCCACGGTGCGTCCCTGACTATCCGTGATGCGGCCATCGTCCAGCACCTGCAGCAGGATGTTGAACACATCGGGGTGAGCTTTTTCCACCTCATCGAACAGCACCACGCTGTAAGGTTTGCGGCGCACAGCCTCGGTCAGCTGGCCGCCCTCTTCATAACCGACATATCCCGGAGGCGCGCCGATCAGGCGGCTGACGCTGAACTTCTCCATATATTCGGTCATATCGATACGCACCATGTTGCGCTCGTCGTCAAACAGTGCCTGTGCCAACGCCTTGGCCAGCTCGGTCTTGCCCACGCCGGTGGGGCCGAGGAACAGGAAGCTGCCGATGGGGCGGTTGGGGTTGGCAATACCGGCACGGCTGCGCAGAATGGCTTCGCTTACCTTGGTCACAGCCTCGTCCTGACCGATGACCCGCTGGTGCAGCACATCGTCCAGATGCAGCAGCTTCTCGCGCTCACCTTCCACCAGCTTCTCCACCGGGATGCCGGTCCAGCGTGCCACGATGCGGGCGATCTCCTCGTCGGTCACGCGGTCACGCAGCAGGCTGTCCTCCTTCTTGGCGGCAGCCACCTTTTCCTCTTCGGCCAGCTGCTTTTGCAGCTGGGGCAGCTTGCCGTATTTCAGTTCGGCGGCCTTGTTCAGGTCGTACTCGCGCTGGGCTTTCTCGATGGCGGCATTGGTCTGCTCGATCTGCTCGCGCAGAGTCTGCACCTTGCCAATGGCGTTCTTCTCGTTCTCCCACTTTGCCTTCATGCTGCGGAACTTATCCTGCAATTCGGCAAGTTCCTTTTCCAGATCCTTCAAGCGGCTCTGGCTCAGAGCATCGGTCTCCTTTTTCAGGCTCACCTGCTCGATCTGCAGCTGAGTGATACGGTGTGCCAGATCGTCCATCTCGCTGGGCATGCTGTCCATCTCGGTCTTGATCATGGCGCAGGCTTCATCCACAAGGTCGATGGCCTTATCCGGCAGGAAGCGGTCGGTGATATAGCGGTCGGAAAGGGTGGCAGCGGCGATCAGGGCGCTATCGTTGATCTTTACGCCGTGGAACACCTCGTACCGTTCCTTCAGGCCGCGCAGGATGGAGATGGTATCCTCCACAGTGGGCTCATCCACCTGCACCGGTTGGAACCGGCGCTCCAGTGCGGGGTCTTTTTCGATATACTGACGGTACTCGTCCAGCGTGGTCGCGCCGATGCAGTGCAGCTCGCCGCGCGCCAGCATGGGCTTGAGCAGGTTGCCTGCGTCCATGGCGCCGTCGGTCTTACCGGCACCCACGATGGTGTGCAGCTCATCGATGAAGAGGATGATCTTGCCCTCGCTCTTCTTCACCTCGTTCAGCACGCTCTTTAAGCGTTCCTCGAACTCGCCGCGGTACTTTGCACCGGCCACCAGAGCACCCATGTCCAAGCTGAACACGGTGCGGTTCTTCAGGTTTTCGGGCACATCGCCACGCACGATGCGCTGCGCCAGACCCTCGGCGATGGCGGTTTTACCAACGCCGGGCTCACCGATGAGGCAGGGGTTGTTTTTGGTCTTACGGGACAGGATACGGATCACATTGCGGATCTCCTGATCTCGACCAATGACGGGGTCCAGTTTCTGCTTGCGGGCAAGTTCCACCAGATCCTGACCGTACTTCTGCAGTGCGTTGTAGGTGTCCTCCGGGTTATCGGTGGTCACCCGCTGGTTGCCGCGCACGGCGGTAAGCTGCTGCAAAAAGGCGTCCTTTTTCAGGTTGAAGGCGCGGAACAGCTCGCTGGTAGTCTGGTCCTGCTCGTCCAGCAGGCCAAGGAACAGATGCTCCACGCTGATGAAGTCGTCCTTCATGGCCTTGGCTTCGCGGGCGGCGGCGCTGAGCACCTTATCGGTGGCCTGCGAGATATAGACCTTATCGGGATCACGGCCGGAGCCGGACACCCGGGGCAGCGCGGACAGCTTTTCCGCCACGGCGGCGGCAAAGCTGCCGGGGTCAACGTTCAGCTTTTGCAGCAGCTGGGGAATCAGGCCGTTTTCCTGCGCAGCCAGTGCGTGCAGCAGGTGGGCGGGCTCCAGCGCGTTGTGCTGGTACTCCACAGCCAGCTGCTGGGCTGCCTGCAAAGCCTCAAGGGTCTTTTGGGTATATTGATTGGTATTCATAAAGTCAAGCCTCCATTCATACCGGAAGGTTTATTTTAGCGGACGGATAAGTTCTTTGCTAACAGCTCCGCGCCCGGCGGCGGCAGAGCCGTGATTGAATTGTATAGATGTTCTTCTTCATGGTTTTGCACACCTCCCGCGGAGCAGTTTGTTTTGTTTTTAGCACTCTATCTGCTCGACTGCTAAAAATATACTCCTGTCCACCTACTTTGTCAATAGGGTTCACAAAAAGTTTGCAGAATAGACGCAAACCCATGCTTTTTGTTTTAGCACGCGATGCTTGAGCAATGTTTTATAAGCGCCTCCGGCTCGCCCCTTGCGGGGCAACCGCCGGAGATGCGCAGTCGTGCTCCCCTGTTCTCCGGAAAAGCAGGCAACAAAAAACGGCTCTGCCGAAGCAGAGCCGTAAAAGTGCATACTGAAATATAATCAGCGCTTGGAGAACTGGGGAGCATCGCTGGCAGGGCTGCGCCCTGCACGCGATGCTTGAGCAAAGTTTTTGAGCGCCTCCGGCTCGCCCCTTGCGGGGCAACCGCCGGAGATGCGCAGTCGTGCTCCCCTGTTCTCCGGAAAAGGGGGCAGCAAAAAACGGCTCTGCCGAAGCAGAGCCGTAAAGTTGCATCTGAAATATAATCAGCGCTTGGAGAACTGGGGAGCATCGCTGGCAGGGCTGCGCCCTGCACGCGATGCTTGAGCAAAGTTTTGTAAGTGCCTCCGGCTCGCCCCTTGCGGGGCAACCGCCGGAGATGCGCAGTCGTGCTCCCCTGTTCTCCGGAAAAGCAGGCAACAAAAAACGGCTCTGCCGAAGCAGAGCCGTAAAAGTGCATACTGAAATATAATCAGCGCTTGGAGAACTGGGGAGCA